>ENA-UOTX01001250-UOTX01001250.1-compost-metagenome-genome-assembly--contig:-NODE-1250-length-20414-cov-6.405222_pt1 | contig 20414 bp, 11 predicted proteins | sample MGYA00238143_ERZ746982 | MGnify/ENA primary metagenome ERZ746982 (study PRJEB28758, sample SAMN06268862) | compost metagenome | isolation source: single cell | place: USA: California, Emeryville, Joint... | reverse complement strand
ATATATCAATTAATATCAGAAAATCAAATAGGAATCTTCTTTAAAACTGCGACTTCATGACTCTAAATTTGAAAGAGTTGAAATGGTTTAATTTGTATGCTTTCTTGAATTAATTACTCGCTTCAGAGATCAACAGTTTTGTTGCCACAATGAATTAGTTTGTACTTCCTAAAATTAAGCGTATATTACTGTATCTCGTTTGCGATTAAAGAGTTTTGGGATCCGCTATGTCTTCAAACTTATCATTTGAGATAAGATGCAACACGAATATGACAGGATAACCATTCAAATAGATAAAATATGAAATATTAAATATAACGAGAGCGAGAGCTATAGCATTTTTCTCTTTTGTTGTGTTGTGTTTCTCGCGTCTTTTTGCTGAGTTTACAAGCCTGAGATACTCTACAGCAAATTCAGAATTCTCGACTATGTCAACAAGTTGCTCGAAAAATGCAATCACGATCTCATATAGACCTCCCAACAAGTTCAATTTTCAGCTTCATAATTCCTGTCTTGCCAGCATTCTCGTAATACTTAATTTCATCATCTTTGAATTAAGTCTTTGCACCACATTGATTGGTGATGGAAATCTGAGGGATAGTGTGAAGGTCGTAGCCAATCAAGAGATGATCTTGCTCTTATCACAGCTAGTTTGAATTAATCTAAAAACAGGATATGTTTGTCAAATTTTCAAACTTTCCATATCATAATTAAATAATGCTTTTGTTCGATAGAATGGAATGGACTTCAATAATATTCTTTACTAAAGACACTATTTAAGTACAATAACATAATTAGGAGAAAGAACAGATGCTCTAATCTGTCGAAGGTTTACATGGAGGAAAGTTATTGTTGGTGATTTTAAGTAGCAGCAGGTTGTTCATAAGGAGGAGGGAGTACTTTTGTTTGAATTGCTATTCATCTCATATGACTATCTTTGGATATAATTATACTATATGTGCAAACAAAAAATCAATAGAAGCCTTTTGTCGCAATATTTCAAGCACGATTAGTTTTGTTGTTATTTCAATTTCTTCATAATTTCAGAGAGATAATTTTTCAAGCACTAAATATTCATTCTAGAATCACTCAGTTATCAACTTTATATGAAATTTGTGTTTGTTATATGTGGAGTGGGGGTAAACAACGAAAGAAAGTCTTATATTGCTTTAATGTAAATTTAGCATTATTTTTTCTTTTAATTACTTCAAACTCTTGTCTGATGCCAATAGCTGTTCATTAATGACTATTTCTCATCCTAGGTGACTGAGGGATTCCTAGTATTGCTCTCTTTATCTCATTCAAATTAGAGGTATTGGCTTCTAGTAAGTAGCAGTTCTTCCAATGCGTTGAAGGGACGAGCTGGTACTGCACAAGGATTCTTACATTCCCTTTCTCGATACTGCTTTCCATTCGACTTGGTTTTGAGTCTGCCTGAACCATCTCAATACTATAACTGCTTGGAGTTCTGTCTTCAGACCAACTACCTTCAGTTTCGATACTTCTGAACATTTCCAGAATCATCGCCACATCGATATTCAGAATGTAGAAGCTCATTGCATCAGCTTCCTTTGGAATCGAAATATTTAATCTCTTTACAAACTCCTTGTACCCTCTGCATTCTGAAGCTTTTCTGTTGAAAGAATTAATATTTTTCGCGGTTTCGTAGAGAAAACTTCTCAATAGCGAAATCTCACGTTCTCGATAGATTGATTCTATTGGGTTGCTTCCAAGTTGAATTCTGCCGTATGCGCCGAATTCTGCTGCGATTCCAAGACCGTCAAGGACAAGATCAAAGAATAAAGGCACCTTCTCATATCTCGCAAAGTATCGATTTGCAAGCTCCACCTGCTCTTGTTGTTCTTTACTTAATTCTCTATCCTTATACAGACCACCTGCCTCGTCGTCGTCATATTGTTTTTCCACTTTAATATAACAATCTACAGGGTATTTCCACGACTTTACAATATTGAATATCATTAACTCTTCGACTGAGGTACGATCATCATTCAGAAACAGCTTGCTATTTCTAAATAAGTCCTCGAGTAATACTCTTATCTGTTTTTCAGTTCTATCACCTCTTAGATACATCACCAAGAAGCGCTTAAGAACTGGAGCCATGAAAGTCTCTGGGTTGAAACCAGGATCGCTTCCTTTCGGAATATTGTAATCAGAAGCATCAGTGCTAAGATCAGTCACGAACTGAGAATCAGTTAGGAGGGCCGACGCCAGGACGTTGAGTTCGTACTCTGATCCAGTGTCATAGAGTTCTCCGTCTGGTTTGAATTCTTTCCAAGAAAGACATTCCTTGATAATTTTATTATAAGCGTTTCTGTCCGAACTAGTGTCTTTGATTATTCGCAAGATCTCTTTCAGCACATTAGAGAGTTTTCTCGTCGTTATGGCCTCAAACAATGAAATATTCACGGGTTTTTGATCTCGTCGGAGAAGCTTATGAGGTTCCTCAGGAACCAATAATAGATATTCTCTGATTAGGGAAATGAGGTCCGTTTCAGTGTATGTCAAAAATGCCTTCTCTAGCTGTTTACGCATAGTGGTCCATAGGCAGTCAGCTCTTTCTATGGGTGAATCTCTCAACTTTTGAAGGCACCAATTGAGGTCACTATAACTTAAAGCCTCATAACAAGAGTCTAACTTGCTTTCCAGATACTGAAGATCGAGTGGGAATTTCAGCGCTTCGTGAAGTTTCGGAAGCAAAAACCTACCTCCTGATCTCATCTGATAAACTTCCGACTTTATGAACTTGTAGTGTATTCTTTGCTCTATAAATTTCTCAATCACCTGTTCAGAGCTCAAAAAGTTGTTCTTGTTGCCATCTATATCCAGTTTCACAATAACAGTGCCCATGACGTTCCTCTCCATGGCCACACCCACCAGCTCCTCATTTGAAGGAATAACAAACCTTCTATCAGAATCAGGTCTAAATCTTGGAAAGCTAGGGTCCACTTTTGGGAATTTCGATAAATAAAGAAGGAGATCATCGGCCTCTCTTACTTCTTTCTCTTCATCGTTGCCAGCATTCTCATCGTCCTCGACAACTTCTTCTGAATTCTCATACCCTGCCTCTTCATCGTATGCTTCTTCATCATCATTGTACCCCTCTTCCTCATCTTCTTCAAAATCTGCTTCTTGGAGATTGAGTATCGAGAAACTTCGAACGCATTGAAATTTTCCCTTTAATTTGTCTAAGAGCATCAATACTAGATCCTTATTCTTCAGTTTCATGGCCTTCGTCAGCAGAGCGTCGTAGATAAAGCTGGCCCCAGGAACCTTTTCTGAAAAATCAATATTTTTCGATATCAGAAGCGATATAGCATTCTTGAATTCGTTTGAAAATTTTGGTCCGAAAAATCTCTTCTCCCCAATCAATAGAGATACCCATTGGTAGATAATACAGTTCCTGTCTCTATCAGAAAGGTTTGGCAATTCTTGCCAAGCGAAATCTGTGAAGAAGTTAAGCGTGCTTGAGTTATGTGGGATTACGTGCTTCAAAGGATCTTTTGAAAAATCCTGAATAGAGCAATAGCAAACAAAGAAAGCATATGCAACCGCATCCATTCGGGTCTTCATCTCCTTGAAAAGAGCATGGTAGAGTGAGAGAAACTTTTCTGCATTCTTTTTGCTCGTGAAAAAGAGGGTTTTCATTTCGTTTGTGAAGCCTTCAATAAACGCTTTATTTTGGAAAGCAGAAGGGAAAAATTCGTTCAGGAGCAGCTTTAAGAGCGGTCTAGAGAACGCTTCTTGAATCGAGTCACTGCTATCGAGAGCCATTTCAATGCATTTTTTCGCAAAGACAGTTACATAGTAGTCTTCCCACGAATGATCTTCTTCTTCGTCTGGGTCTTCCTCGTTAAATCCTTCTGGCAGCTCATCATCATCACCCACTATTTCGACGTCATTGTCATCAATTTTTGGGTTTTCGTCTAATATCTGCGCTGGTTCGTCCTGTGCGATCTGATCTGGGTTTGCATCTCCACCATCTCCGTCTTGATTTGCATCACCACCATCATCTCCATCTTGATTAACTTCATTATCTTCAGGGTCGATGCCTTTATCGGCTTGATCCACGTCATCAGCAACAATTTCTCCATTAGCCTCTGGATTCTCGGGGTTTGGATTTATCTCGGCGTTAGGTTCTGGGTCTTGGTTATCTACGGCAATTTCTTCTTGATCTTCAGGTTGCAGTATTTGATCTTCATTCTTTGGTTCGGCAGGAGGGCGGAATTCGATTAGACTTTGAGGTGCAAGGACCATAGTCAAGAGGTCATCTTTTATGTTGGAGATAAATAGTTTTTCAACATGATGAGTTTGAACTTTTGTTTTAAAGCCAGTTTGGAAAGGAAGCTGAAGGTTGAACCACTTTACTATCAGTCGTCTGTCACCGCGGTCGCCACCTTCTAACGCAATCGGCTGATTAGTCAAGAAGAATTTCTTTTGGAGAAGAGCTGTGATTAGCTGATAGTCTCCTGACGCGAACAACGCTTTCAAAGGGAGCAATGAAAACTTCCTACAAGCTTTTAATATTACTTGCTTTTTGACTTCACTTAACTGGCGAAACGAAAAATATGTTAATTTTTGAGCGCCAATTCCCAAAGAGTTGAGGCGCTCATAAACCAGCTCAGCTGCGGTCTTGTTTAAAGCAAGTAATGAAATCAGCTCCAGTTTCAGAGGAAGCAAACTTGGATCTTGATTTTTTCTTATCACAGAAAATGCAGCAGTTAGAGGAATCGTGTCTTCCTTATTGGATGCCTTGCAGTAGGCTGTGAAGACCTTTGGGTACTCTCTCTCAATGAGCCTAAACAGCGAGATTTTGCCTTCAATATCGATGGTTTTGTTTTCAATTATCATGTGGAAGAAGGTATCTCCATCAAAACTCGCGTGAATACGCTTATTCTTGACAAGAGCTTTAAAGAAAATGGGCATCAGTGATGCAATCTGATCTCCAGTTGCTTCTCGGCAGAGAATAAGCAAGGGAGAATAACCACAGGCATCAAGGGAGAGGAGATGATCGAGAGCTGGTGGTTCTTCTTTTTGAAGCTGTGAAATGACAGTTTCATATTCTTTAGCGTAGAGTAGTTCGTGCACAGGGTTCAGGTCGGATGCAAACCGTAATTTTCTCTCCTGTTCTAATTTTTCCATGTTTATGGATAGATATTAATTGTAGAGTGATTTATAATTTATTAAGTTACAGAAAGATCAGAGTTGTTAATATATACTTGACAAATAGTAGGAATCTGTTTGGCTCAGCAGTCATCTCAGAAAAAATTTATATTCGCACTCTGAAAAACAAAAATCACTTTCTTAGTTTTCAAATAAGGCGTTTTCTTAGGATCAACGTTAAGGTTCGATTTGTAATTTCATAGCTATAGCAAAAAGGTCTTCTGGGAATATACAATTCAAAAGACCAAAAAAAGAGAGATGATTATGATGAAAAGGGCTGTTTAGTTAACCCTTTAATTCTTTAATGACTGCTTAGGAAGTAATTCCAGAATAACACGTATTCAATTAACAAAAATGTGGATCTAGCAGCATACCTGCTTAAGTGATAATGATACTTGAACTAAACATCTCAAATGTGAATGGTATTGATCATATGAGATTCTGAAGTGCTCTCTGTAGATTGGAATTGAGGAATCTGCATTGTTTCTAAATTTCCACCAAGTTTAAGTGGTCGTAATGTAGTTCTCTGATATTCAATCTTAATAGCATGCTCAGCGAATAATTATTTGCATATCTAAAAGAATTATCCGTATCAATCTCAATTCTCATTGGAAAGAGTTTTTACTAATGAAATAATGAAGAATCTTATGCTGCGATTCATTGATCAATTATACTCAAGGGCATTCCAAGATTACTCACCTGTATTCTTTGTTTGATTTGGACAACTTCGGAATGAGCCTATTTTGTTTTATTAGAAGGATTATTATCTTGTGGTATGTTTCAAAGTAGTGATAAACAGATCAGAATAATTCTTTAACTATACCGAATCTAATTCAGTTAGCATGATCTCAATTTGAAAACAACTCTTCTTAAATCTAAAGATCTTCTGTGAGAGCTTACAAAAATACGTTATTTTCTTTGTTTAGAGCGGTTTTTGAGTTTTGATAATAATACCTGTCGGACGCACCTGACCGAATTTCAACCACATCAGACGTTTTGCGTTTTTCATCATAAAAAACGTTAACTCAATCAAACTGGAGTAAATAAATGGATAGACAGATCTATTATTAATATAAACTATGATGAACCTCCAACATCAACACACGGAGAGCATTGAGCGGCATTAATTGATTCATTAGCCCTCATATCAATGATTGCTCTCAAGGTAGTTTCTTCTCGCAGCTTGTTTCAAATGATGATCGAATTAGCATCTTACTCAAATAAAACAGATAGACAAAGCATCATCTGAGGATTAATGGGAATAAGCTTCACTGATTAAATAGTGAAAATTTACTTCCATCTGAGGTTTTTCCAGTATATAGCTTTTTTCCAGTCTTGAAGTCAATTAGCGCTGTTTTCCCATTAGCTGAAGCACTCGCGAGCATATCGCCGTTTGGACTCCATCTTACACAAAAGATGCAAGATAGCGCATCTATAAAATAACAATTAGAATTAAGAAACCATTAAAGGAATCAATGTTTTTACTTGAGTCAGTGCACACGAAATTTTGGACAATTTTTGATACTCTTTTATCAAATATGTTCAAAGTTTTATAACCACCTGAAGCCAATAAGTTTCCATTGCTTGGGCAAACATCAATCCAGTAAGTATGATCTAAACCAAATGAATGTAAAATCCGAAAATAAGGAATGAATATGTAATAAAAGCCAAAAGAAAATTAAAAGCTCAGTCTTTTTCCCTCATTAATTTACATTCATCTACTCGAATCAAGTCCTTCAAAGTGAGAGCTTTCTTTCCAATCTCCAGAATATTCAGTTTGCAAAAGTCATACTTGACAAATAACAAGGATTCGTCACTATTGGTGCTCCATCTGCAACGACCGAGGGTATCTAAAGATCAGTTTAATAATAGAAAAAATTCTGATAGCTTCAATAAATTAATCTAAGGAGGAAAAAAGAAATGTCTGGTTGTAGTAAAATATGTTGAAATAATGCTTACCCGAGCCATAGCCCAGATCTATATCCATATGGAAGCGATAATCGTCAGTATTCATCTCTGATATTAGGCATGTTCCATAGCGATCCAATGTTGCAACAGTCTCTCCATTAGGATTGAAGTCAAGGCTCGTGATGAAGTTTTCTCGATGCAAATAGTTAAATAAGTCTGTAATGAAAAAAGATATTAAATACCATCCTGGGTGCTATATTGAGAGTGCCATCGGGATTTTCGGATTAGCTTTACAATATTTCCAGCTTTCCCAGAGGCGAAATTATAAAGATGATAAACTGTTTCCCCTTTCACAGGAATCGCACCAAGCATGCTTCTTCGTGAGTTGTATGTCACATCTCCTTCACCAGTAACTATTAGAGAATATAATTATAAGAATTATTTTAACGATGCTCCTACAGCCAGAAACTTCCACAAATGAATAGATTTTAGCCACTTGATTTTTTCGAGAGACATCAAATACTTCTAGGTTTGCAGATGAATCCCTGTTGTGATGAACAGAAACTAAGAGTTCTGTATTTGCAATCTCTTTCACGTGAGTCGAGCTTCGTTCCAACCCTTGAGAAGATTGTTATCAAAAAATGAGTCCAATATAAAAAAATTTAAAACATACCTCTGCTCTCCTTGAGTTTAGCTCCTTGAAAGTTAGCAAGCTTTTCCTTCGTTTCGAGTTCGACGATATCAATGTTATTATCCCACTGTGAGGACCAGGCAAGTAAAGTTGGATATGTAGGAGATATCTCTTCTATTCAAAGATAGACCATAGATAAGGGTTAGAAAGAATGAAAGGTGAGATCACATCATACCAGCTTGAGTCGAATTTTTCGGGAAATCAACGCATGGTACGTCTCTATTGTCTTTTGATTCTTCAGGTACTATGTGAACCAGTTTCTGATGGTCATTTGACTCGTTTGTAGAGAACATTACAGAGGTAGAAAATAAAATATTTAATTATCAAAACTAATTTAAGGCAATGAGTCTGAATTTGATGAGATTATGAAAAAACTAAATGACTAAGCACTAACTAACTGTTGCAGAAGACAATCAGAATGTAGAAACTATGGATGGAGAGAGAGAAAAAAAAAACAACTCAAAAATTGTGGAAGACAACAAGTAGTCCTCAAATGAATTTTGAAGCTGGAATATGACTCAAATCTAAAAAAAGCAATATGAAGGTAAGTCAAACCGCTAAGAATCCAACTGTTCACGTGAAAAAGAGTTTTCTACAAATGGAAGATTTGAAGGTGAACCCCTATTTCCAGAATGACTGAGGTAAAACAAGCATGTTGAAGAGATACACGCTGCGATTTGATATCTTTGGAATTCCTTTATGTACATCAAACTATAAGCCGCAAATTATCAGATGCAGTGTATTATGTATCTTCACAATGCAGGTCTAACATTGTAGAACACAAAATAGAATTTTAATTTTGATTGATTTGAGAGATTCGATTCAGCCTTAAATTCTTAATTATTGTTATTTCAAGAATTGCTTCTCTGCTAGTGATAGCAAAACTCTCCGAATTTACAAAAAGACGTAAGCGAGCATCTCATGAGGATTTGCTTTTTCCTCGGTTCCCTTTTCAAATGAAACATGCGGAAAGAGCTTTGACAAATCAAAAAAATAACCCAGTGATGAAAGGAAAATACTTACCCCCGCTCATACTAAAAGAACAGATGGATTTTTCCATTGCAACATCTATAACATGGACTCTTGAACGTTCATCTGTAGCAACAATCATCTTATCATCTGGACTCCATTTTGCTGAATGCACCTGACCTAATCATTATCAAATGAAGTAGCCAATGCTTTTCTACCAGAAAAGGAGTGTTTAATTGTTTTGACAATTTTCATTTCACGCCTATCAAAAAGATTCACGCATGCTTTGCAAGCAGCAGCCAAAACGTTAGAATTGTTTGACCATTCTATCCAGTATGTATCTAATCAAAGAAAAAATTAGAAACAATGAGAATGGCAATTACATGCATCCGATTTTGGATCCCCAAAATTTATTTCTGTGTTTGGAAGTAAGGTTTTCTTTGTTTCGGTATTAATTAAGGTTAATTTTCCATGTCCTGTGCTAAAAGCAACAATAGAATCCGTTTCTGAGGGATTCCATTTACATCTGTTCCGCCATTCTTCTGTCTCTTGGCTTGTAAAATCGCTAGTCCCAGTACTCACATCAGAGATGAGCATAACTCCTGCTTCATCAATAGAGGCAATCTTCTTTCCTGATGGATCAAAATCGATGCCTTGAATCCATGCTTTTTTTGAATAAATTGAACCATTCGATAATCAGAATATTTGCTTTGTTACATTTATGTTCTGGATGCCAGCGAACGGTTCTGATCATCTCAAGACTTCGATAATCAAACAGCCGATAGAATACAGATCCCCTGACTGAGATGCTTGCAATAATTCCACGCTTGATGTTATAAGTAAGATCTCCACCTGCGGACGTACCTAATCATATCGAATTCAATACCATATTTTGTGATTGTGGCAGAGTTTTTGAAGGGAAAAAAACACTTACTTCCGAGAAACACTGGGGAAGAATACACAGGCTTGGCTGAGGAAGCGTCAAATATTTCCAATTTTCCTGAGAAACCTGCACTTTTTCTCGAAAGTCCAAGATAGTTGGTATCAGGAATAAACTCAATGTATGAAAAATCTCGTTAATTGGTTAAAATAGCTATAACGGCGATTGAATGATCCTACTTGAAGCATAATCTGAAACAGTTGTATCAATCAAGCATTCACAACTGTTAACATCATATATTTTGAATTGATTGGAATAATGTGTCGTGCAGGCAACTGTTCCACTTACTATTGTGATCAGCAACAGAGAACACTGTCTGAAAAAGTACCACTTTCTATTCTTTGAGTGGGTTTAGATTTGATTGACCCCATACGGTGAGAGACTCAGTTGATATTTCTCAGGTTTTCTGAGTTAACCAGATTTATTTCCTCTAATACGTCTAATATTTATTCTGATCATCATCTGAATTAAATTAAGAGCAACTCATTTCTCAAAATGATAAAATACTTGACGACAGTTCAACATTTGTTTGAAAAATGCTGCCCGCAGATACTTATCGACAACAGTTAGAATGATGATCAACATTGATGGCTTCTGGCTAACTTTCTGCCCTTTTATTCTCACGGCATCCTGTTCGCCTAGATGATCAATTCAGGCAATGTAAAACTCTTTATATAAGTTGATCTATTTAGATGAAAGTATACCCAAAATACAATGAATAACTCGTAAAGTTCTTGTTTTATTCAAAGGTCTAAATATGCCTTTACTTTGATTTTTGAGCACTCTCATTCAGTGAATTTCCATAATGAGAGAGTTCTTTTATTTGCAATACTTATGAATCAGATGTGTGAGTCTCTTATATTTAAAGTGATTAACTCAATACCCTGCTCGAATCCATAACATCTATCTAAAAACGAGCGGCAATATTGACTTATAATCGTTGAATTAGTAAGTTCTTTTGAGTGTGCAATATAAAAAAATTTAAAAGATAGTCCCAAAATTCATTGAACGACTAGATAATGTTCAATTGGATTAGTTCGGTTGAAAAGTTGCTTGCTTCCTCCATAGTAAAACTGCTCCCATTCTTTAATTTCAAAGTCATGAGGAAACAAAAAGTCATGCATTAATTATACAAATAGACTGCATAAATACCTACAATCTTCTTTTGATGCAACAAACACCCAATTAACTTAGATAAATTTATTACGGATATATGAATGCAAGTTGGCGCCAACCTGATTCATATTGTATGTACATGTACCAGAAGAAGTGGCTCCTAAAAGCTTTCCGCCCTCGCATAGTCATTGGCTTCTATAACAATACTGAATTGAATTATTTAAACCCTTTCTCCATTAAGCTGCTTTTTCTGACGGGATATAATGCTGTATTCTAACACAATAATTTTGTTACTGGGAGATCATGCTAAAATTTACTTTTAAAGATTTTGTAGGCATCAATCCCGATTTTGAAGAGCAACAAAACAGGAACAAGAGCAATGCCCAAGCATACAGCAGGAAATATTCCACCGTTTGTGCTCGTTGCACTCAACACGATTCCGACAAGAATAAATGTAATTTCGACAACCTCGAGTAAAAGGAAGACCATCAGTCCAACTCTCGACTTCTTTACAAAGCAGATGAGTCCAAAGACCGATAATATGCCAGAATAGATCAGAAATCCTATAGCTATCCAGAAGACCTCAGATGCATCATTGGCCTCGATTGTTGAATTTGCAATGTACATCAAGACAATCAGAACAACCAATCCAATGGTATCTCCAATCTTAGCAACGTTAACATTACTCGCAATCATCAAATATCTTACTGCTTTGGCAACGCTCATACACTTAAAAAGATCGTATCTCACTCTAGCTCTCAGCGTCCTGACCAATCTCGCGAGTTCTGTGTCTAATATATTGATTGGATTCATTTGGTTGGCTATTCAATCAGAAACAATGTGATTAGAGGTTTCGAAGATGAAATTGATTACAAAAAACATCATTATGGTGGGTTGTTGCGACTAATTGATTTGTTTGGTAATTGTAGATTTGTCCTTGAAAGTTAGGAGAGGTTTCAAAGTTTGGTAATTGAGGCTCCGGCGCTTCTATCGTAGGCAGACTCATTTGGGATGGCTTTTGCTGATTTGTTTTTAATTTTGTATTCCTTTCTTAAGCTAAGCTGCTTACAATTATTAGAGATAAGAATGTTCTGGTGAAATGATCCCATGTGTGGTGACGGCGATCAATGCCGTTTTCTACAGCATACAAAAAGGATGGATTTTCTGAGAAAAAGATTTTTAATTACTGAATCGCCGGTCCAATAAAAAAATCTGAAACATCATTCGGATCGATTTCATTAGATAAATATAATTTAAACAAGCTAAGATCAGAAAGGAGTCTCATTGTACTTGTATGGTTGAAGAAGGAATATGAGGAAAGAGGAATATAAGAAAAGTGTTGATATTTTCGAAGACAGAGTTACCGAAAGAAAAAGCATTGAAATTAACGCTTTCATTAATAACGGTATTATAGATTAATACGTTACTTCTCAAATACCTTCAGAAAATTAATCCAAAAGCCATCCAAAATTTGAATCCTACTTTTTTGACTAATCTCAAAGCGGCGTAAGAGAGAAGCTGTTTTTAATACATTTTATCAAGCAAATTGATATAGAGTTTAACACACAAAAGTTACTGATTTTAAGTTTGAAAGAACAAATAAATTGACTATAGATATACTCACTTAATATTCTGTTTAAAGAAAAAGAATTGCAACAAAAAATGTCTTGGATGCACTTTCATCGAGAGTCTGGTCCCCCTATGACATGAGATCTACTCTCTTTCTCATTTCCGCAAGGACTTCTTCTTCGGTCGCAGGTTTAGTTTTTGTATACCAAATGCTCTCTTTAACTTTCTCCAGCGAAGGCCTATCTTCTAACTTAGGAGACAGCATTTGCATGAAAAGGTCTTTTAGCTCATCTGACAATCCAGAGATCTTTCTTGCCTTGAAGTCTCGCTGTTTCAGCATCCAGAACAGATCCCATCTTCCAGCAAGCGCGGTTTTGTAGTACGAATCTGTTCGAGTAGCTTCATGGAAAGGTCGCATTCCGGTTTGAAGAATGAAGAGAACTATACCCAGCTGGAAGATGTCAGTCTTGATTCCATTATGACCTTTATAATCATCAGCCCACATTTCCGGTGGGCGGTAGCTGGGAGTTCCCGCTCTCTTTTCAATGACTTTTCCATCAAAAATGTTTGTAGAAAAGCCAAAATCAGTCAGCTTGATATTGAAATTATCGTCGAGTAAGATGTTTTCGAGCTTGATATCAGAATGGCAATAGCCATTTGAGTGGAGGTGGTCAATAGCATCGATTAATTGCTCCATATAATACCGAGTGACTGATTCGGGAAGAGGTCCATGAAGCACATAGTTAAACAGATCTCCATGAGGAGCAAGCTCGAGAACTAATGCGTTTTTGGTAAGGTAGGCAGATTCGTTAGCGTTGCCTGAAGGAGAGAGCTTAATTTTATCTTTGTGGGATAAATAGACGTCCTTTACTGAAAACTTGCCGTTTTCGATGAGCTTCTTGCAGCGGACGATCTTATCATGGGTGGTGATCTTGAAAATTGATGCCTCGTTCATGAAGGAAGTTTCTGAAGGATCCATAATTTTGATGACCACTAATTGCTTATCGGAAGGGTCTATGGCAACAAACACTGGGAAAAGGTGGCCTTCGCCAAGGGGCTGGAGAATTGAGTAGTCATTAAGATAGCCAATTGGGCTGCATTTGTTGAGATCTAAGGTGCTGAGAGGGAAGGTAAGCTCAGGCATCAGAATCAAATTTTAGTGTGAACTAAATTGAGCTATTATAATTTTTGAATGCAAATAAAACATACTCATGCGTCAGAATAGATTTTATCAGGACTGAGATCAGCATTAATACTGAATCAACAAATTTTGCAACGTTGCGTTTTGGCCAAAATTTAGAACCTTCAGAAAATCGGTTAAGACATGTCAGAAGTCCCCACTATAGATTTATAGCTGCTGGCTATGTCTAAACAAGGCAATCTCTCTTTTTATAGTCTAAATAATCCTTTCAAATAACATTGAATTTCTAAAGGTGCAGCAAACTCAACTTTAGTAAGTAATTTTTATTCGTTAGATTGCTCATGCTGAATAATAGCTTGGAGAGAACGAAGCAACAGCAAAAGCGAATTGTAGTGAGGTTAGTATTGATAATGGAAAAGGAGAATATCTGAAGTAAAACTTTTTGTGCTATCTGATATTGATAAAGAGCCTTCAAGATGTTCTTCCATGGTGCGAAGAAGAACTTAGGGATTAAGTCAGGCTATTCTATGATTTCTGAATGATGACTTCAGAAAAAAGCTATTTTAAATCATTTTAAATTTATTACGAGTGTTTCGATTCAATTTTGAATTTGATAATGAGTATCGGAAAGTAAGTTTTTAGTTAAGATAGTTGAGAGTGAAGAAATAATTCTGATTTCAGAGAGAGAGAGCTAGGGGTGTTTACTTTTGAATTGCTAACTTACGTAAGCATAATATTACAAAGAAAGGTAGGTAATATTCGATTAGGTGCATAATACTAATCTCGCAAAGAATCCAAGCCTGATAGAATTGTGTTAGTTCAAAGACGATCTTTGCTTTTGAGAATGTTTTGGTGAGAAATATATAAGGATTGACTGACATTTCAACATAATTTTAAATAATCTTTCGTAATGAGCTCTGAATCTAAAAGTATTTCACTCATGAAAAGTAAGAAAGATATTGTACAGAGGAATATAGAGGAAAATATGTTCGGTGAGATTTTGTCTCGACTATAGAAAATAAAGGGAATAGCGATTTCATTTTGATCGCAGAGACGTATGCTTTTCTTAAGGAGGTGGTCAAAAGCTCCTGAATTTTGCAATAACCCTTTGATTCCATAAACAATATTGTTATTCTTAGTATTAAAATTCTTCATGCGATTACGTACAGACAAAGTATTCAATTAGCAAATTCAATATGAATGTTTAGAGTGAGTAAATAACTATTCTGACTCTCCTAAAAAGTATTATAGTCATTATTATTAATTCTTATTATAGTCAGTCAGGGCTAGAGATCTTTGACCTCTATCCCGGATATACTAAACTTCATCTTACTCAGTTGGTCCTTCTAAGAAGCAGGCTGAAGAGGGACAAGCTATATCAAAAATACATTCATTTTTTGTTGTATTCCAAGGGATTAATTACTTTCAAAAGCGGCATCAATTTTTTGAATTATCTTTCCTGACTTGAAATCAGTTATCTTCAGCGTGAGATCATTAGAAGCTGTCAACAGCAGCGTCCCATGCGAGTTCCACCGAACCGAATTAATCCTATCTGTTTTCAACAATCACCATAAGATTTCATAATCAAGTGAAACCTCTTACTTGCATGTAATAACGAGAATGTTCTTATCTCTTTGCCTTTCCTCGTATCAAAAATTTTCACTGTTTTATCCCAAGAGCAAGAAGCCAACAGATTCCCACAATCATGCCATTCTATCCACGTGATTCCTAACCCAATATATGAGCATTATTCTCCTATATATCTGATCTCCAAGCATTACCTTCCTTATGAAGTCTAATAGGCTGCGAATTCACCATTTTCCCGGTGTTCGTATCCAGTAAACTAAGCTTGTTCTCATCATAAGTAAGCGCAATGACCGAATTAAAAGGATTCCAACGACACCTTTTCCAATCTTATTACATGATATCGCTTCATTGAATCATTTAATTACTAGCAGTTTTTCCACCCAACTCAACATTATAGACGGACGCATCCGTATCAATATCGACAATACTGCAACGTGCGTAATAGTCAATTAACGCGATCTTCTCGCCATCAGGATCGAAATCCATCCCAGATACCTTGCCTTCAAAAGCCATAAGCTGAAATCTCTCTCATTAAGTTACTCTTCAGATGCTCCGGCCATTTTCCTTTCCGAAGCAGCTCCCAATTTTTTGAATTGAACATGTGATACGACACCTTATTAGTCACAGTCATAAAAGCAGTTCTATCGGTTCTCGAGTTACTCGTCACATCACAAACCACTTCACAAAGAAAATTTTTTCAGGCTTGCTGTGCTATGAAATGTCCCTACCTCCTTCGATATCATAATAACTAGTAGCTTCAGCCATGTTGTTTTTAGTATCAAGCGCTTTAAATGCTGCTCCAATTCCAGTGTTTGTGGAAATAAGGTAATTTGTATTAGGTACGCTATGAACAATATTGTAATTATTTGCAGACCCTCTGACTGCAACGAATTTTATACTCTAATTAAATTGCTTTGAGGTATATTTATACCTTGTTGCGGTAGTTTTGCGCCTTCTAGCTCCATAAGTGCAGGCTGCCTTCCATGATATCCTCGGATTGTCAAGGTATTGTCATGCCAAGAGCACCAGACCACACTAAATTCATGTTTACTACATTGACCAGTTAGAGTCTTGCTATCACAACAAGGTTCTGGAGATTTTTCCTGTGTTTTTTCTGTGGGTAAAGACATTTTCGATTCTATTGAAATTTTGATGAACTACCAGAAAATTAAATTTTTTCCTTCTCTTATTGTATTAACAGATCTTCGAAGGGTAAAGACCCCATTCGATCTCCATTTCATGTTTCATGGGGATATGCAAGGAAGAATTAGAGGAGCATCGAATTTAGAATGATGCATTTAATTGCAAGAAAAGAAAGATTGTATATAGAAAACAAAAAATATATTTTCCATATAGAGAAAGGTTATGGTGCAAGCAAACATATTAAAGCCAGCTATTAACAGGCCTCAGCATCCAAGGTGTCAATAACTGACAAAAATTTATACAGATTTTTATTAACTTGATTATGGAAGAGTAGAAAAAATTACTATAGAGTAATTCTAAGCATCTAAACAGCTAAAGCGGTTCGAGAGTCCCAAACGTTTATTGAGACTGCTGACCAATTTGGTATGTTAGTAGGCACTTTTTCAATTCTTCCTCGAGTCATGCTCTTCTCTCTGAGCTTTCTCTTGAATATAAGATAAAATGTCTTTCAGGTTCTGTCGTTTGATCGCCAGGTCCTTCGTATATTTCAGCTTCGGTGCTTCTTGGTTACTTACTGAAGCAGAACTCCCTTTCTGCTTTTTATCTTGAATGTAGTTAATGATGTCTTCCTGGAATTTTTTCCGAGTCCCAGGGTCCTTTGTGTATTGAATGACAGGTGTCTCGATCCCTTTGTTGATTCCTTCATTTCCAGCACAAAGGAGAGAGTCGAGGGTGTTTTTCTTACTTTCATCAGATTCAGTCTGATGTACTCCTGAGAGTGAGTGAATAACAGCTTTCTTTTGATTAATATACTCCAAAATGTCTCGCTTTGCTCTTGCTTTGAGGCTAGGCGAGTTTGTGTATACTATTGATGGAACAATCTCTTGAAGCTCTTGTAGACTCGAAACAGAGGCTTTTTCGGAAGCTACCTGCTGATCGCAGTGATCAGCGGTTTGCTCAACAGATTCATTAGCACCTTCAAAGAATTCAGAGGTCTGAAGCATGGACATGCTGCTTCCCTGCTGTTCTTTGAGGGTTTTCTTTTCTTGGATATATTGAAGGATATCTCGTCTTGCTTTATCCTTCGTTCCAATGGTATTGGTATAATATAGCACAGGCCCTTCAGATAGTTGACTTTGAGGCTCATTCAAGCTCTCAGTATCTAACATTGACTGCATGAAGGTAAGAAAATTGTTGCTGTTGTGCTGCATTTTCAGGTTTAATGTGGATTTAGATTTTGATTATATTTTTATTTGAACGTGGCTCTTAAATGAGTGAATAAAGCTACAAAACAAGCTCTTGATTCCAGATAAAAACAGTGATAAATAAAAAGCCCTTCACTGAAAACGTACTGGATTTTAATTAATAAACCATACAAATTAAAATCCTTTTTTTTGTTAGATTGTAAGAAAATAAAAAGTTCCTTTAAAAATCTTTAAAAATCGAGCATTTCGGGTAACAATTCAAAACGCACAGACCTTTCTAAACGCATATTGATTCATGGCGTTCATTTCTCAATGATGAATTCATGACGTTTCAGTCCTTCGTGTAACTCTTAACTATGCTTTCAAATTAGCATCATCTCTTTTCGTTGTGTTCTTTCTTGTGGCGATTTCTTCAAAATTAAGAAAAATCGATGAATGGTGTCTGTCTTTTGTCAGTGCGTTTTACAAATAATCAGAGTTTTTGGGTGTGGAATCTGTGGTTAATAAATTAAACAATAATGCTATAGAACTCTGGGAATTTGCCTTGTTTTAGAATCTCAGGGCTGATCGATTAATAATTAAAAACTTCGATCCCCAGCAGCTCTAAGCACATTAATTCCTGCATATCTATCACCAAAGCTGGGTTTTCGGCCAAAATGCAGCGAGAGTCCTTGCGAAGGTATTCTTGTTCATCATTTTTCACGTCATAGATTCTAAGCTGAAACAAAGAACGAAATCTTACCAACGGAGGGGGAATCTGTCTTCCTCATAATTATTTTACAAATTAAATTTTCTATTTTCTCTCATAGGAACATCCAATTCTCAAAGGGATAAATCTCAAGGAATTTTTGGAGGTCTCTACACCCTGCTAGTCCTTTGTTAAAATCATCGTTTCCAGGCATTGTTTTATAAATAAAATTCATAAGGCACTACTCACTGAAGAATTTCTCCCAAAGCTATAATTTAAATTTAATACATAAATTTGTCAGTACACTTGATTAACTTTTGATTCCTGCCTTTAAGGTCCGTAGAGCTTTTTCTTTGTGAGTCTATATAATTCCCTCAGAAAAAATAAAAAAAGATTAGATCATTTCGGGAAGATAATCTTACTCCAGACAACTGCTATGCTTTTGAAGGTGCTGATCGATCAATTCGTCTAGCTGATTCATTTTCTCTTTCTCTGGTTCTCTCTTCCTCGCAATTTGTAGCTGGATGATCTTTTTATGGTTTTCCCTCCCTAATGCGTACAACTGATCGAATTTTGACTCAGTGTAAGAGTTTATTGAGTCATCGTTCATAAATTTTCGTTGGAGGAACTCTTCACTACAGGAAAAAAATTATGTCTTCTACAAATTGAAAGGGAAAGTACTTTTTTGCATTTAAAACATTAGTTTTCGATTTCGTTTCATTGGCTGCATGATTGCAGGTCTTTCTATGATGTCGACACGGAGAGAGCTTCTTAGTAAAATTTTCAATCTTTTTGTTAAACGTATCGCATGTATGCGTAGTCTTTAGTCGCCACTCCTCATCTTCAACGTCTTTAACGGCTCTTTCTTCTATCAGATTGATGGTTTTATGCGCTCCTCTCACGGTTTCTATTGCTTTTGCTAACTCGCTCTGCTTGTTCCGGAAGACATAGTGATAAATATCATGCTCCAGCGCCTGTATCGCTTCAGGCGATGACGAGGTCGGAGGTATGTAGTGGTGGTATCGCCTTGGCTTATTCTTCTGCTTCTGTCGATACACTTCAAGAGCCTTTTGTAACATAATGCCGTCTTTTCTCGTTAATCCTCTCCGACGCCCGGCCACTACCAACGGCCGAGGCTGCTCCTTCGTGCTCTCATCAGAATCTTTATTTCGCGCAATGGCTTTAAGAACTGACAGAGAGTGAAGCGAGACGTCGTTCATAGGCTGAAGATTGATGAGTGTTTTAGGTGCATTCTTGGCCATTCGAAATAAAACTGTGTTTGTGACTTCAGAAGGCTCGTCCGTATCAGGGAGAGTACTCGCTCGAACCAATTTTATCTCTCCTGAATTCGTTAACGATCTTCCATGCTGATGGAACAGTGATTTCTTGTACACATGAGCCTCTCTCCCAGAATGGCCTGAAGCTGAAGGGCTTAAAGCGTTCCTAGGACTTGAGTTCATGGAGTTAGTTTGCGACTCAATATTAGCGAGCTGGTATCTAGATTTCCTTCTTCGATTCAAGTTTTTCACGAATTTTTGTATCATTGGCGTCATCTTTTCAAAACGAATTTGATATTCGAGCTCTTCAAGCTCCTTTCGACGATCCAGAACTTGATCAATCAACTGAATTTTAGAATTGAAACTACCCACGCGATTTAATGCAAGAGATACATCTCTTTGATCGTAAAAATCTCTGATCGTTCCAACTGCTTTTCCAACGCTGAGTTGGCGTGTCATCCTTAAAGTCCGAGTGTTATCCGACCTTGTGGTCATAGGGATGTGATTTTCTCTCGAAAATTCTCTTGAAAGCTGAGTTTGTGTGCCATGAAAGTTTGATAATGTTAGTATGGGAGTTTTATCTGATAGCAAATCGTCCTTTTGAGAGGTTACTTGAGTTCTGCAGGTTTGCGAGTTCGAAGTCGTTGAGAAAGAAGAGGTTTTCGCATGACGTTGGGATCTGCCATGGTTGTTTGGTGTCTGAATGGATCGTTCTATTAGCTTTGATGAACCTTGAGTGCCTTTCTGGGCCTCTGTTGAGGCGGTTTGCTTTAAATTGCATAGTGCGTTTCTGATGCCTTGAAGTTCATTGAGTAAAAATGTTGGTTCTTTGCAGTTCTCTCTAGTAGTAAGAGCATGTTGGGTAGTTGGTCGATTGGAGAAAACAAGCCTTGGGATTTCAATGCCGTTTGAAAGTTTCATGGGAGTGAAAAGTCGGATTGTTTGGTTAAGTAGAGGCTACTTCAATCGTGTTTAAGTAAATGTTCACAAATTTCTTTA
>ENA-UOTX01001249-UOTX01001249.1-compost-metagenome-genome-assembly--contig:-NODE-1249-length-20415-cov-5.172239_pt1 | contig 20415 bp, 17 predicted proteins | sample MGYA00238143_ERZ746982 | MGnify/ENA primary metagenome ERZ746982 (study PRJEB28758, sample SAMN06268862) | compost metagenome | isolation source: single cell | place: USA: California, Emeryville, Joint... | reverse complement strand
AATCTAGCTCGTTCCAAACCTGACTATAGTAGAAGATAGCATAATTTGCTGGAAAGAATTACACAACAACTATTTTGCGATAGCACGAATTGAGTAACAACAGCGCTGGTTCCAGATTGAATATATACGAGTAATAATTTTCTAGCAAACTCACATGAGCACATTTTATTTATCCATACGCAGAATAGTATTCATGCGATTGTTAACTTTAGATATCACAGGCAATCCAAAAGCAAAAAATGAATTGGAATTTGGGCCGATCATAAAACGTCCACAATCCTTCTGCGGAATTAAAAAATTTCTTCTTTCGAAACAATAAACGGCTTTCAAGAACCAAATTTAATTAATTAATTCTCAATCCTAATAGAAAAGAATATTAGAAAATTAATTATTTTTGCAAGAATCTCATTCTGAATGCAGCACAAGCTAAGCACTTTCAATGGTTCTCCCTTAAAGAAACCTTTACTCAATTTACACGTAGTTAGCAGTTCAGATTCATATCGGAAACCTACTCAAGAGGGATTACACAAGCAAGAGACTAAAGATACTTCCCTATTTCTACCTTCAATTCACACTCCTAAGGCCTCAAATTCTATAAAACCTGTATTGAGCCAAAGCCCGGCTACTGATTCAACACCTCGCATGCCTACTATAAAAAATTTTATCGAGCCCAAGAAAAGAGGCTATTTCGACTTCGAGGAGAACTCTCCAACTCTTCTCAGAAATAATACTCCTTCTCCTCAATCGAAGAAACTCCTGAAATTCGTTCTCAATCATAATGAACCACAAGCAGATGATCAATTGAAGAGGCATTCTGGAAGGGGATATGCCTGTTGGAAAGGGAGACCAGACGAAAGTCCAAAGTTTAATCATTACTCTTTTCAAGGACAAACTAGAGCTTATGATCCCAATCAAGACGCAAATAAGTCATTTGTTTCACATAGTAATCATTCAATGCATATCCCCGAGAAGCCATCCATTTTCGAAAAAGAAAGAAGAAAGATGACTGAGTTGCAAGCAGATAAGTGCAGTATTTGCATGGGCCAAAGGTTCAATTCTACTGTGTTGCATTGCGGTCATTCATTTTGTAAAAATTGTATCAAAAACGCTCTGGTAAACTCTATTGATGTTCGCAGCTTCCCCTTGAAGTGCCCTCACCCGAATTGCTCAAAGCAAATTACGATTCATGATATATGGAGAATAGTGCCTGTGCCAGACTTCAAAGTGTATGAAAAAATATTGAACAGACCAAAACAAAAGAGCGGATTGAAAAGTCGCCAAATTCAGTCTCCCTTGCTGAGCGAGCCTTCGGAACCCAGACCCATGACTAACAAGAATCCCATTAGACTCATGATGCTAAAGAAACAAAGCCTGAAACTCTACAATTAATCTGTAAATTTTACTTTTCTGTGAGATCCAAATGTGAAAAATTATTATTATCATTGTAAAGAAATTTATTTGTTTAAATTAAGCGTTCAAATATCCACGAAGTTCTTAGAGGTTGGATTAGGTTCACCTTAATCGTGATCATACATATCATTTTTTGGTTTTATGTAACAGCATGACTAAAGTTTCCCAAATCTCAAGTTCTGTGCGAAAAAGCAATAGAAAAGGGATAGTTTATTTAGAAATGAGCATCACAAATAGAATAACACCTATATTTGCAAAGTTTTGCAACAATCGGTATTCACTTCAATATTAAATTACTGTTTTTGCAACGATAGAATTATACTGTTGGAAAGAAAATAAGTGTTAGCAATATATTCATTTTTCATCGAGGATCGAATTCCAACTTTAGCCGAAGCTTATTATCTTCCGAATGGATTTATAGGTTGCAATTCAAAACAGGCAACAAATATTATATCGATATATTCTCATATCTATTTGTTTTATTTAACAAAAGCATATCTTATCCCACAAAAACTTGTTAATTTAATGCAAGTGAGCAAAGGTCAACAAATGGACGCCCAAACAAATCAAGAAGAAGCTGATCTAAAACGACTTCAAGTGGCAAACAACGAATTTAACAGATCTTCTAAAATCCCTGTATTATTCCTCAATCTCTTATTCGGTTACACTATACTCGAAATTTGGATCCTCATTTTAGCGGCTGCAGCTTGTATTGCAACAGAATTTTGCGTTTTCAAGGAACTAGAAGAGGCGGCAACAAGTACAACGGCTGTAATTGTAGCAACATGCATACAAGCAACGCTGCCTATCATGAAGATTCCTTTTCTTTATTTCACCTTTAAGTATATTCGGGAAAGAAAGCTGCGTGGTTTGCAGATCCTAACTACAATTGCTTTTGGAACGATATTATACTCGTACTTTCAATCTAAAGATCCCTCTGCTATCTCGACTAGTACATATATTTTTGGGCTAGGCTATCCGATCAGCATTATTCTCTGCTATGGGAAACTCAAAAAATTACGAGCTATTGAGAGAAAGATGAATATCACAGAACCAGCAAATGAACAATAATACTTTGCTCTGAATAGATTGAATGTCGTCGATAGCAATATATACAAATGAATGTATCTATCATTAATGTTTTCTTATGAATATATAGTTTTATGTTGATTCGTGTTTTGAGTTTTGAAAGAACACGATTTGAAATTACCCTCACCTGTAATTCTCAAAAAATGCTTCTTAATTTCATCATCCGCATGCAGTAACCTCGATCATGAGTTATTTCTACTATGAATTACACTTTCAATTGCAATTCCTCGAATTAATTATCTCTTAAGGCATTCAATATATGCTAACCACCAACTTAGAGAAACTATATTTCTCTGTGTAATTGGCTCTAGATCACATTTCGCCCTTCTCTGTTAAACATAAGCACTCGATTGCCTTCTACCTATTAGTTCCGTTATCTTCTGTGGTTTTTTGTCCATTAAATGAATAATGTATGGAAAACTTTAATACATGATAGAAAGATCAAATCAAGTCATGGTAATACGATGTTATTCATATCTGTAATAGTTTAAATGTATACCTCATCAGAAAATATTAATTGCCAACAAAAGATTTAATTTTATCTAATCATGCTGCCAAACGAAGGTTTAGTTGATAGAATCGCAAACAAAGAGCAGGTGGAGATTTTTCTCGACAGCGCAGTCTGCATTATACATCAAGATATCGTGATGGAGGCTCATGAATGTGATAAATGCGAAGCAGTCTTTTGTAAACCTTGCGTGGACGTCTGGATCAAAAACTTTAATCAGAAGAAATGTCCAAACTGCAAAGATATCAATTTCAAAATGCAAGCTGTGGGACGAAAGTTCAGAAATTCGCTGTCCGCAATCAAATTTTATTGCGAAAGCAAAGCGAAAGGATGTGAAGAGATCATCCCATATGATAACCTAGCTGAACATAAGAATAACTGCAAGTTCGCAGAAAAAGAGTGTCCTGGCTGCAACCAAAAATTCCTGATCTCAGTTATCAGCCAACATCAAAGTGACTGTAAAGAGGCAATTAAACTTGAGCTCATTCAGGAAAAGTTACTCAGAGAAAAGTTTGAAGAAGATTGTAACAATCATTTGAAACAAATAAAAACTCTTACTGCCCGATGCAATCAACTTGAACAAACCAACAAAGGGCTGAATGGTGAGATTATGAGATTACAGAAGGAGCTTGATCAAGTGAAGAAAAACGTAGCTCAGCAAACCAAACCCGAAAACTTAGAGCAGCAAGCTTCCAACCAAGGTTCTCAGATAATGTCGCAGCAGTCTCAAAAGCAAAGCAATCCTTTAGAAGAAAACAAGGAAGAAGAAAATTTGTTTGCGGAGTATGGAGACCAAATGTCACCATCCAAACAAAATATTGCAGGCCAAGAATTGAAGGTGCTCTTATATGGGAATGAAGCAGGTGAACTTAACTGTTTCGATCTTCAGAGTGAAAGCTTAATTTTCGAAAAATTGGTGTCTGCAGGTAACAGACCAAAAAGGCAGGTCTTAACTCTCTAAACTTCATTTAGGTCAACCTGTGCATGCGGTCGCATTCTATAAAGAAAAAGAATATATTGCCGTCCCCAATGAATCTGGAGATGTGCTTATATATTCTTTGGGTAAAAATGTGCAGTATGTGAAGACTATTTCAACAGACCTCAGTAACTCCGCAATTTTCAAAAAAGTATGATAATGAAATAAAAAAATAGAAACAATTCGATTTTTGGTGTTTTCACCTGATGGACAACACCTGCTCGTTGCTTCAGACCAAAACATAAGAATAGTAAAATTTTCTCAAGGAACTACAGCATTGAGAATTGAAATGAAAGCCCAGAAAGAAGGTGATAATTCTCTCTATGTTAATGTGCTCAGTCGAAATATAGAATCGAAGCTGGTTGCTCTCTTTTTTTCTTCAAATGAAACCATATTATCCGTTCGAAGAAGCACGCTTGCTGGTTACCAACTCCCATCGGGAAAGAATATAGCACAGACTGCAACTGCGAATTTTTGCGAGGGTATGAGAAATCGAAATAATATCTGTTCGTTGATACGAATCAATATGATAAAGGCACTGTAGTTAGCTCGGCTATCTCTCCCGATGTTAGCCTTCTGGCGTTTGGTTATACGAATGGAACAATAACGCTAGTTTCCTGCGTAACACTTCAGATTTTCACCTTCTTCGTTGGACTTCATTCAGGTATCGTATTATTCAAAATAATCCGGCTCACATATCTTGAAGCCAACTCAAGCTCTGAGATGGCCATTGTTTTCACCCCTGGTTCTGAAAGGGTAATCTCTGCCGCTACAGACGGGCTGATTATGATTTCGAATGTGAAAACGGGGAATGTGGACAATATTATTAACACTGGAATAAAAGGTACCCGAAAAATATTATGTATGACTTTCAATTTTGTTAGGAGAATCGCTGTTAAAAGAACCTTCATTGTTGCTCCTGGTTGATGAAGGGAAAAAGATAGTTTATGTATCAGCAGAAAGAAAAATTGTGATAATCGAGCTCTCGAATGTTGAAATTCAAGTCAAATGTCCTCTGACAACTAAGAGTATTTTTTTCTTGATGATTCAAAATTTTTCATGAATTCTAGAAATTACAAGCAATATATCTTATACTGTGAAAGCATAGCGGCAAAATGAACCAACCTAACCTGGGAAAAGAAACCAGTAGGGTTGCTAAGAGTGGAATTATGCATCTAACCAGTTCTAATAAATGAATTAGTATTCTGCCTTTGATATTAGAAAGTATTTAATTAAATGGTCAATTGCTCGCTCAAATAGCAAAGGATATGTAAGGCCTCGCTCGACATTGTAATAAGCATCTGAGAGTAATCTTATAAAAAAAAACACTAAACTTTATGAGAGAAATTCATTAATTTCAATTACAATAAAGTGTCTCTCTATTTTGAAACAAAAATGAGAAATTAACTATTGTCCTGAGCCTTGGAACTTTTACATTCCACAAACTCAAAGTTATGGAAAGGGCATATCAATACTAAGGTCCTCGAGACTGTCAGTTTATTGCAATTGGATAATGTATTTTCTTTAAAAGCATATTAATATTATTAATATTTCTGTTTTCTATCCATGAAAAAGGAGCCACTAAAAAACTTAGGCATCTATGCTAACTCCTAAAGCGCTCCTCCAAACTTTGTAAAAAAAAATTTCATACCACCTCCTCCTTTTTATAGGCCGGAAGCTAATATTTTAATAATCATTCACTATGCTTTTTCAGTCTGAGCCTTTTCTTTGGATTTAGTCTCTTCAACTTCCTTTGACTGATCTTGTGACTTGGATGTTTCAAGAGCTTTTTCAGGCGATTTTTTCTCCTGTGTCTTGTCTTCTTTATCCAAGATACTGATGGCATTCTTTTTCATTTGCTCTTCCTCAAGCAAGGCTTCTTTATAAATTTGTTCCCATCGTTTGATGTTATTCTCAATATTTTTCACACCCACACTGATAGCATCGGCTGTGAAATCATTGAAGGCTACCCACAATGGTTTGATAACAAATTGCATGAATTGGAATTCATTCTTGGCCATATGGGGCTTCTTATCCAAGTTTAACATATAAGGCGCAACCGGTAATTTGAGTCTTTCTTCTTCTTGAACCTAAAACAAAGATTCATTAATATCCCAGTGTATTCGAAAGAGGGATGCGAACCTGGTCAATGAATTCTTTGGTAACGCGACTTGACCAGTAGTACGCAAGGTCAAACTCTTTAGCTGGCCCTGAAAGATCCGCAACATGGATAATATATCCTGTGACCATCATGGTCTCTTGCTCAGACCATTCTAATTCAGTTGTTAGCAAACACAATAGTCCTAAAAACTTATTTAATTACCTATATTCGACTCAGCCGTGCTGCTGAGAGGCGACTCACCCATGTTGAGGCTCTTTGGAGATTCGCCGGCATTACTAAGAGGTGATTCACCCAAAGTACTAGGACTCTCACTAAAGCTCTTGAGTTTCTCAGTAAAACTCTTGAGCTTCTCAATTAATTCGAAATGCTCCTTCATGTCGGTGCATAAGATGCAATTAATTATCAATTTTCTCAGGATTTTGTATTCCTCGTCAGAGACCATCGAAAATATATTGCAGGCATCATCTTTGAGAACCCTGAAAGTGTACGCTGCATGGTATTGCTCGAGGACCTAAACAAGTTAAACAATTTAGTTGAAACTTCTATTACAGATCTATCATGGTAGGTGATGGCCAGTTCTGACTTGCTATTAATTTCAAAGATATTGCTCCTGCCTGGATGATCAACATCGTGGCAAAAAGCTGCAATGAGCATTCCAAAATGAATCAATTTTGAGAAACGATCAAGGAATCCGCAATTCTTTAGAATGTAGAATGTGCTATGCATAACTTCGTAAATTCAAAAGGTCAATTGATTTATTAGGTGTTGTTGAACAGTACCTGTAAGAGCGTGATCGTAATTGTGGAAAGGATTATTTCTATGAGTATATCCAATTTTAATTTGGTTAATAAATTCGCAGAGTGTGCCTTTCGCAACGGAAAATTCCCTCAATAGTTTCAAATCATCAAGCATAACCCACACAAGTCGGGATTTCTCGATCGTGCTGCCGATGGCAGGGATATTAAAGTTCCATCCCGCAAGACGACTCGCGTCTTCTTCGAAGATATGTAATATGCTTGGGTCGAACTTCAACTTTTGTTCAAGCGTATCCTGATAATTCATCATTCTCACCGAGGCTCTTTTGTTATCCATAGTGAACGTTTTTCGCATGCTTTTGTTGACTTTTGCGACAGTTTCGGGTTTCATCACGACGGAATTTTTCTCAGTACCTCCCCAAGCCCTTTATTACATGTAGTTAGGATTGAATTAAGGATATTGATATTTACTTCTTTGAGACTTGGTTCTGGAGTCCACTCAGCTCCTCTGGTAAGTACTCTGAAATAATAGTCTCTCTGAGAGACTCTAAAGTCTATCATGATGTTTAGTCAGAGAAATTTATGGATTCTTTCATACTTCCTTTTCGAATAAAGATTTTTCATCTTTGTGCGACGTCTTTTTTGCTCCTTTACGCAGGTTAGGAGGTCTTTTGCTGGCTTTTTTGAGCAAATCGACGATGGCTCGATTTGTCTTGTCGTAGTTTAGTTCGAGTTCTTTCTTGAATTTCTCGTTTTCATCCTCAGCCTCGCCCTCTTCACTGGTTTTATGATTATAAGTAATGTAAATTCAATCGATCAATGTTACGTGAATCCGATGGAAAAGAGGAAGGTAATATTTTTAATTTTCGTCCCTGATTTTGACTTGGTTATGATAGTTTCATATGGGAATTGTTGGATTTTCTTTTCAAAGGTTTGAAGAAGCTTGGAGCTCTTTTCTGAAGCAAGGACGGCCTCATTAATTTGATTTAGGAGCTCTGACGTTTTCCCGAAGATGCTATAATGACCTCTGGCTCCGCTGTCATTCAGAAAATCTCCCATCGAGAGAATTGATCTAGTACCAGAAAGTGATCAACAAGGCAGTCACTAAAAGGGATCAGACTTCATTGATTCAGGGATCGGAATGTTTTGATAGACTAGTTGCAATGAAGCGTTAAAATCAAGCATCAACTCGAGTTTATTTTGATTCTCGTATTTGCGTCTGAGGTACTGGAAAGTTTTGTCTTCGCATTTCTTGTAAATCCGATTCAGGCTTTTCCAGACACCAGAGATCTAGTCATAAATCAAGAAAAAGCTCCGGCTAAGGGATGAATACCTCATGCGAAAAGAGAGAAAGGTCGAGGCTGAAGTTGGTTTCAATGTGAATTGTGGAGAGCGAGGAAATCGTTAAGATGATCATTCTTCGACTCTAAAGTGGAGAAATGAGTAAATAGTCATAACGGAAAGTGAAACTTTTGAGTCAGAATTATGTATTTTGGGAGATTCAGTGCTTTCGAAGTCCATATCATCTTTATTGATTCTCACAATCCTAAATATTATTATCGAAAACGTGGCTATTGGTATCAAAATAAGCGATTTAGAGCTTACGTTTCAGCTTCAAAGTACTCCACGAGTTCTTGTTGAATGGATTTAATGAAAATTTTCCGAACGAGCTCCAGATACATAAGCTTGAGAGACTCAAAAATCGTCAAAAAGTTAGCTCTCCTATAAAAAATGTATTAGTAGAACCAAGCTGAGTAAGTGGAAGTACTCTTCATTCGTAGTTTTTCCAAAAACGTTTTGGAGGGTATTCAAGATAATATCCACAAATATGGGCATCTTTTCCACCATTGCATATCCAAAATATTTCCTAGTGTATTCAGTCAAGAACAACGGTCATCTATGAGAAAGTTTACTCAAGCAATATATTTTGAGTGGAATGGTCAGTTATCACATAAATATCCGTGTTGAGAGCAGCAGAGTGAAGTTTAAGACAGAATAATTCCTTAAGCTCTACCTCTGGGTCAATCAGGGAGTTTTTCCGAGGCTTGCTGGTCTGTTGGTCATCTTTCTTGTAAAAGTTGCGAAGAATTTCAGTCTTTTCTAACTCGATTTTTGTCCAACTAGAGTTCTCCTCGAATTGCTTTTGTATCTCTTTTATTAACAGCTCTTTCACAGTCTAACTCGATAATTAGCCAGTGTCTCATCCATTTTGTTACCTTGGTTAACGGCTTTGAGTTCAAGGTGTTGAACACCTCTTCTATAACCCCGCCCTCACAAATAATATCGAACCTTTCCGTACTGAAGATGGCTTTGAAATATTTCCGAAGAAATTTGTGGATATTGCTTTGATTTAAGGTCGTATTCATCAAGAAGAGGTAGAGAATCTGCAGAGTATCGAGGGATCTCTAGCATAACAATGTTTAAATTTGAATGGAGCATTTCGTTTACTTTGCAATTCTCTAGCAGGTTTTCAATGATCTCAGGAATGATTTGGTTGCTTTGAACGTTGGTCCTACAAGTGTTAAATGGTGATCGAGGAAACGAAGATTACTCTGAGGTGTTTTCCGCTTGACTTCCGGAAAGAAATGGAAGCTCATTAATGAGATTTTTGACTTTGACCAGTTCTGTGACCAGTTCTCTGTGCAAATAGACTTGATTTGATTGGCCTAGCTCTTCTAGGAGTTTGTGAAATCGTTTGGTTATCTCCATGGGGTTGTAGCGGTGCTATGGCGTTTAGATTGAGCTTTGCGAATTCTCAAAATTCAAAGATAAATTATGTTTTTTGTTATGTATAGTTAAAATTGGAGAATGTTTCTGATACCACTGCGACTGTAGCAATGAATGAATTAATGCAATTTTTTAAAACTTAATTTTTTACATTATATTTTAAACTCGTCTTGCATAAACAAGGGCAAAGCGTACCCGCAGAGATCCAGAGCATCCTTTAGCCACACTAATGGTAAAATCTACTTTTATATTTTCAGCTAACTAGCGAGATAATAGTATAAGATTTCTCTTAAGGCTCCTGCAAGCGGCTTTAATAGTCTAACCTTTTGATATAATGATCTCTCTTGTGAGTTAGTGAAGCATCTGTGTGAATAGTCAATCTAAGACCGTTTTAGTTTCATTTATGAAAGTTGAATAGATTATGGAAAGCTCCTAAAGAAACTTTTGGATTTCAGTCAGGGTTGAAGAGAATGCGTTTCAGCTTGAGATAAGAAGAAAAGTGGCTGCGCTCAATGGGCAAACTTTGAAATTTTTTCGCTCCTATTTAAAGGTTCATTTGAGAACTGTGATAAGCATCAGAATTGCTTTTAATTAATTTGATTCTAATTTGGCAATTAATTTAACTTTTAATACATCAGAGGAGCTCATTCAGCAGAGCCGAAGCTTACTATCTACTTTCGAGACCTCTGACTTCATGAAAACACTATCAATTTGCATTCATAAGTTAAGGTATGAGATTCAAACTAGCTTAGCTAAAGCTCTTGGCTTCTGATAATCGAAAGAGATACCTCCTTTATTGTGATAGTATAGACTTCTATTGTGATCATACAGGCTCCTATTGGCTTCGTTTTCCATGTGTTATGGGGAAATACCGCATCTTTTTTGTCTCTCTTTCTCTCTCTCGAAAATGTGTGAAATATCCCTTGCAGTGCATGATCGATAGTAAAAGAAGTTTTTCCAGTTGTCATTCAGAGGGAGAGCCAGGGTTTATTTCGGAGAATTCACCCGGAAAGCGCTTGAATTAGGGAGAAACATTAAACATTATTATTTCCATAATAATAATCAGTCCAAATCAGTGAGCAAGACATTACAAAAAGATTTATATCGGTGCTCTCCATAAATTAACTTTGGTAACAAGCATAATCCCACAACATTTCTCACAGCAGATAAACTAATAACAATTATGTGGCAAAATGAAAATGCAACTCAATGAAAAGCCAAAAGTATATAGTTAGCACATAAGTTGTTGCCGCTAGTAGTCTGTTTAAACCTATAGCACTAAATAAATACAGCATAGCAAGTGTGAACTAAACGGTTCATACTTTCGAGATAAACATGATAAAGTGAACTCCCTATTATTTAAGTAAAGTACCGACAAGTGCCTTATTATATAACTCTACTAACACTAATCAGTTTTCATTTTTTTCTTTCTCATTTCAGAAACACAAGAATCTGTGATCTTCTTAAAGACTTCCGGCGACCTACAAAGATCTATCAGCTCCCAATATAGCATTTCCTCTCTAATGATAATATTAATTTTACAATAGCAGCCATGGTATTACTTTTCAAGATTCAAGTCCGCTCTGGCAATCAGAATTCCCTCACAGATCTGAAGCAGGTTATCAGCCTTCGGCACATCCAAATACTGCACATTCAGTTGATTGTTAGTGAGAGTGCTTCTCAAATTCTGACCCAAGACATAGACGACTCCGAGATAGAACGTTGACACCTGTGTGAAATGAAAGGGATTAGAACATTTTCAAAATGAATGGGAAGTACCGAAAAACTAATTAATTCTTTAAAGATCTTGTTGGAGATGGTATAAAAAGATATTCCCTCTTGTATTTGAACACCATCATCTGTTACATTTGTCGACAGCCCCATGGTCCAGTAGGTAGAGCCTGAATATTGAGGAATATTATTATTCACGAATGCTATGGCAGAAAATTGGATATTTACCATTGTCACAGGTCAATTTGATATAGACTCCTCTGAAAAATTCATTATTGTCACCTGAATAAGAAATAGGAGTTGCTTGTGGAGCCATTCTGATGAGCTATGATGTTTCCGAATTAGCTTCAAGAGTGTAAGGAGTGAAAATTACTTGTTTATAAAATTGCGGTACATAGAGAACAGAATTGCTGTCACAACTTAATTGATCATAAAGCGCTTGGATATATCCCAAACTGTTTGTTGAGTTTTGAGTCGTCGAATTTAATAAGTCGAAAGTTTGAGTTAATTTAGTTGGAGAAGATCCAGTCTAAATGGACAATTATCGACACATTGAAAGAATATGATATTTACGCTCGCGCTGATGCTTTGAATGAAGGAGTACTCCATGATCAGATTTACGGTTTCATTGACAGTACGGCCGCTTTTCATATCATCCAATATTCTATCAATTGCGCCTTCCAAATTGTCACGACTCGGTGCTGCGATATCCCAGTTCGTATCAGAAGAAAGAGCCATCGTTACGACCTGCACAGTAGATTTATCAACGCCTGTTAAGACACTTTGAGATCCGAATGACGCGAATGTGGCGTCAGTTGCGTTTACAATCGAAGACACATGAGAAGCTGAGAAAATATTGTAATAGTTACTGTCGATCCGCAAACCAACCGTAACTGATGTTCCGGTGACAGGATTTACCGTGAGGAACGGATTGAGCGTTGAAAAGATAAGAAGCGGTCCAAAGATAATAAGGATAAGTCCAATAATGGCGATTCCTCCTTGAATTATTTTCATTAATAAGGCAATGGGAGCTCCAACTTGATGCTTTTGTTTCGAAATCCATTTGCATTTAGCAAGGAAGAGCGTCGAGAAGATGATTTCGAATTTTATCCATTGGAACAAATCAAGAGCAGTTTTTGTGAATGTCCAGTCCATAAACGTTCTGATCTCGAAAATAAAAGGTAGCGCTCTGTAAGCTGTAAATGCCGAGTTAGTTATGGTGTTCGCTTGGTTCATCAAATAGTTCTTGCCTTTGAAGTAAGGAATTCCGTATCTAATTGTTGATTGAAAGATTATGCGACTCAATCGATAAGCACTATCTTACTTGACTTGGAAGGCTGAGAAGGTGAAGTAAAGGCAATAGAGTATGTAAAATAGCGTGGCAGGTGTATTGCTGGTGAGGTTTACGATGTCTGTTTTCGTGCCAGTATTGAGGCTGGTAACATCCACAAGGTGGTAGTAGATGAAAACGTGTACGAGCACCATTAAAAGTATGAGCAGAATGTATTTATTGAAACCAGAATATTGCCAGTAGGGCTCTTCTTTTACTTTTTGTGTTGCAGAAATGGAGATTCCCAAACCACCTTTGAGTTGTTCGATGAGCCCCGCTTCAAGTGGATCATTTTTCTTGTCTTTTTCTTTCCCTGAGGACTTCTTTTTGCTCTTGGACTGAGATTTCTTTTTGGAAGCATTATTGCTGCTCTTATTCTCCAAAAACTTGTGTTTCTTCGGTTTTTCATCCTCTTTCATTTCGCCTGCCTCTTCCGCTTGCTTTTTCCTGTCTCTGATGCCGTTATTCAGCATGATAATACGTCGATCCCAGAGGATGAACCCAATCTGGATAAAGAGCACAACAACCATGCTTCCTGAGAATTGATTGAACCTTTTGATGTGTTAAGTCGAGTTGTTCAGAAAAATTTTTTCATTACTGTAACGACGAGCCTGGCGAAGAGAAGCCTCCGCTTTCCATTGAAGAATAGAAAAAGAGGATGTATACTGCCAAAATAATCTGAATCCCAGCGATGTATGGGTAAATATCCCGTCCAATTTTTTTATTCTATTGAATGACAAGGGAGGTAAGAATAAGCTCAATTAGTTGGAACTCACGTGATAAGAGAAAAATCTAAACGTGTTCTTGCTCAAATCCTGGATCGTGAAACGGTCTAAATCTTGAGCAAATTTCTTTTCGATCTCGGTATGAATATCGGAGTTCTGTGCCAGCTGCTGGAGGTTCACTTTTAAGTTTATTCCTGGCAGAGCGTCTTTGACCTAATATACAAAGATTGAAAAAAATGCCTGGGGAAAAATCAAACTTCTTGAGGCGTGTCGTCTTCGCTATCGCTATCCTGCTGCTCATCAAAAACTTTCTTCAGATCATTATTCAGCTTTTTCTAAATAGACAAGAAGGAAGGGTTATAATATCAAGTTGTGCGACAACCAGGTTTACTCGAACGAACGCCAAGTTGACATTTTCAAAGTTCATTTCAGCTTTTTCTTCAAAGCCTATTTCTTGATTCAGCACGATCTGAATGACAACCACAACAAGCAGCCAGATCTCAAATCTGAAGGTGTTTGTCTCTCCAGTCAAATAATTCAAAAATCTCACAGCCTAAAAAAAAGTCCCATCCGTGTTATAACAACATGACGACGAGGAAAAGATGATACCTCCTCCCCGAGAATGTCTGTAAACGTTGACGTGAAAAATCTAATTATCATGATCATGGAGATCCCCGTGAAAATGAACCTCCAGATCGAATAGCGTGGCTTGATTTCCTCACAAAGTGCATAGCCAAAAATGGTATAAGGAATAAATAACGTCAGCAACCCCTGCCTTGTCAAATGGTAAATGATGAGGTTAAAGTACAAGAACAGCGTCCAGTTGCTGAGAATGATTTGCACGATAGTCACCAAGACTTCAAGAATCGTAACAGGCTTTTCAACAGTGACTGTTCCAATTAAATCTCGATCTTTATGCGCGATTGAGATGTTCTTTTTTCCATGTTTTTTCCCAACAACACGGGATCCACCTCCTTCTTCGTCATCATCGTAATCAGAGCCAGAACCGTAGCTGGACCCTTCATGACTGCGATGGGACATCAGTCCCGGAAAGTCTATAGATTCAGTTCCATCCTGATGCCTCTCGATGGTGTCTGCAAAGAACTTTCGGTAGACATCCATCAGCTCCATATGAGGGTTTTCACAAGCTTTCTTTTTGAACTCATAGTAAAATTTATCCAAGTCGTCCAAGCTCTCGTTGAAAGTCGTGAAATCATTCATTATATAGTCAGTTCTGCTCATTGGCTGAATGCTGATGACGTTTCGGTTGACTTGAATGATTTTGCTGTACAGCTCTGTTACTGATAAGAAATAGTGTGGATTTCGCAAAGTTTGAATCCTTTTCCTAAAAAATTCACTGAACCTCTCTGCGAATGACCTCTGAATCGTCACTTTGGAATCCGTGTTCCCTGGAAGACGGTCTCTGATTCTCTTCTTGAGCTCAGCGGCTAAAACAGTAATTTGTTAATATATATATTATCTCTACTGTTGTATTACTTTCTTTCTTAGTGGCAGTCTTTTCCTGTACAGAAGCAATTTCGGAAACATTTTGGATTTTTCTAGGAGAAGCTGTCTCGTCTGGAAGCATAGAACCCTCCTTCTTAGCCTTTTCTTCAAAGAACATTTCATGCCATCTTGTTGTAAATAAAGAAGTTAGGAGAAGTTCAAAAAACGCAGGATAATTTTACACTTTGAGCTGCTCGCTCACATTTTCCAGTCTTTCATTCAACGTTTTTTTATTCGCATAGTCTTTTATGATTTCGGCAACTTTCTTGTCATTAAAGTCATAAATTGTACATAATGAGATCATTCTCGCTCTGATGCTGAACTTTTTAAGGTGTTCCTCATGGAATTTGACGTAATTTTTGGACTGGAGCAGGTCCAAAATCATCTGTAGCAGTATAAACATCGTGATTTTATCTTGTGTTGAATAGGTTGTGAAATTCGCATTGTTGAACGTTTTCAAAGGGAAGAAGTCCAATTGAAGTTTGTTCATACATGCCCAGAGGAGATAAATCAAAGTGAAGAACTGCGCAAAGGTTAAGAATTTCACCATTAAAATCTGCCGATTGGGCACGCTAAATTTATTCACAATGAACTCCGTGAGCAGCATATAGTATACTGCCACTATAAGTATCACCAAATTCATCGTGAGACTATCGTTGACTGCAATAGCGATGATAACCAGGATCGCGACTCTCTGGAAATGGATAAAGACAAACTTGGTGAACTTGCGCAAAATCCTATAATTCATGTCTCTCCAGTTTTGATAATTCACTAGTTCCAAAGTCTTCTCGACTTGCTTATTGAAAGCTGCTATTCCATTCTGGAAAAGGTTCGTGAGGACTACATTAAAGAATCCTAAATAGAGCCAGAGGATCGCCTGCACAAACAGAAAGACAATCGAATCAGTAACAAGAGTGTAGGTTGCTGGATTTGGCAGTGGCTCTGTTACCGGGTCTGTCCCACTGATAGTCACGTTGCTTCCATTCAAAGGAGTGCCACCATCCATTCGCATAGTACCAAACCCGACAAAATTCAATCCCTCTACCGCTACCTCGCTGCTGTTGTATGTAGGAAGGATACCCTCTAAAACTGAATATTGTATCGTTTCATTAGTAAACGTTGGCAATGGATAGGGAGAGGTGAAGGGATAGGAAATATTGAGAACGAGGAACAAGTATTGGATGATGATCATAAAAGCGAAGAAGTTGGTCAGATGCCGGACGTAATAAAAGCTTTTGCTTTTGTGCCAGTAGTAGATAGCAAATAGTAGATAGAAGATCGAAAACAGGTTCCTCTTCGAGTTAGAACTGAAAAACACAACCAATAAGAGTAACCTTTCAACCAATTTAATTAAACCCAGTCTTGTATTGATTGTGTTGACGATATTGAATCTTTTATAGTAATCAATCAGCTTCTTTTTCTCCCCAATACTCATGTCTTTAATAAGCAGACTTTTCAGATCTCTATGACTCAATTTCTCCAAATTTGTGGGTCCGTGCTTTGAGAACAACTGAGGGCTAACGTTTTGATCATCTGCTTCTATTTCTGCTTTCTCGAGTTGTCCTTCAAGTATATTTTCCATCTTGGGCTTGATACCCAGTTTTTCCAAATCGATTGTAGGTTGAGGCTGCGATCTTCTCTCAAAGTCTCTTTTGGTCATACTCCTCGTGAGAGTTTTGAATTGCGATTTTCTTTTTATAGACATACGAGCTTTATCCTTCTTCTGAGCATCTGGTTGCAGAACACTCTTACGAGATCTCAGGTCAACCTTTGAGCTGGCGCGATTTTCTTCAGTCTTATATTCCATTCCAATCGTTCCAACTTGATTCAGCTCATCAAATAGATCAAACACATCACTCTGGTATTTATTTGGAGAATCTAACGACACGTTTCTGAAAATACTCTCTTCCATCCCTGGCTTCGAACTACTTTTCAGCAGATCTACCTCAGTGTCGATTTTCCCTTCGTTGATCTCTACAGGAGCTTCTGTTGTAGAAATCCTACCTCCCCTCACAGGCATTTCAATCTCTATGTGGGAGACCTTTGTTTCTAAAGATTTCAATGGCTCGGGGGGTTTCGACTCTCTATCAGGCTGTGGATTATATACATGGTCAAGATGTCTCAAGAACATCAATTCGATAGCTAGTAGCCAGTGCAGGATGAAGTAAGGGTAGAGATCTCCAACAGCATAGTAATTGCCGTACACTGATAGTCCAAATAAGACCGAGAATGTCCTCCATTGAGTTTGAAAGTCTTTCAGGATGTCTCCGGAACTAAAGAACAAGAGATTAATCTGCTGGTAATGGTTTGCTGAAAAGAATATACATGTTGAAGAGTAAAAACTTGTTATTTTCGTTAAAGTGCTGGCTGAAATAGGAGAGTATCAGGAAAATAGTGGTCATCCAACAAAGTTTTCCCCATAAGAATCTCCTATAACCGGTCTCAATAAGCGTATAGTTTTTAATTGGATCTTCTCCATCGAGTTTCTCGTCATCTGGGTCTTCAAGAGCAGCTTTTGCTATTGGGGCATTGGTTGAATGTAATTTGCAATATTTGTCTGCTTCTGTTTTTTTGGTAGAGGGTATATTAAGCAATACGTGAAAAAATTTAAATACTTTTGGTAATCTGCTCAAGCACTTGATTTTTCGATAATTTCGTCACATAAGTCGAATGCACTCTTTGGTAGTAGAACACAAAGAGGATAAAATAAATGAGATTGTAAAAACTCAGGCGGTAGAGCAGAGCGATCAGCAAAAGAGTCAAAAATATCGCATTAAACCACCCATGGCACACAACCGTGTAGAACTTTCCTTGAGAGCTTTTACTATCGCTGTTTTTCACATGTTAGACCCAAACAACAAATTGAATTTTTTTACGTAACTTTCGTTAGCGGAGGAAGGAAGGTCTCTTCAACAAACTCTCTAACCGTCATGATAAGCTGTTCTTTCTGAAGCTCTTTCATGGGATTAATTTTCTTCTTTTTTTCGCTCTTCTTTTTGCTTTCTTTCTTTTGGGCAATTTTTTGCTCAGGGGGAATATGCAATTTGAATTTGTTGTAGTATTGGTTCAGCTTTTTGTAGAGGGCCTGTGCCAAGACTGAGAAAAACAATGCCAATATATTCGACTGCAAGGCTCTTCGAACTGATGTGGTTGGGTCTGGGAAGCCGATGAGCAATAAATTATTTTGGACCCAGTCTCCTAAGTCAGGTGACGTCGCTGTGGTAGTAGTAGAGGAGTCTCCTCCGAAAAGTTGATTGACGAGGCTGAAACTAAAGAAATTGTGAGTTTAATTGGAGGATTATCATATCAATTACTTTCTGAAGAAATAAATGTATCTCAGCGTCAGTGAAATAGCATTTGCGAGCACAACTGCCTGATAGAGACGGTAATTTCTGTAGAGTCCTTGGACTCCGTAGCGCCGCACAAAGTTCAACTGAATCGTAAAATCGAGCACTGTGATGAAGTAGAGAAGCGCATTCATATAATTGAAGTCGTCGAAAATCAGGACAAATTGGATAATGAAGAATGAGAACCAAACTAGCAATTTCCAATACAACCTCTCGAACCAATCGAAGATTTGACGCAGATTTGGCACATATTTTTTAATAAAACTCTGCTTTAGCAGCAGCTCTGTGAGGTTCTAGCAATTCACGAATGAAATTATCCAAATTTTAATAAGAAAGTTTATGTTACCACTCCGAATTGGTTGAAAATGGCGCTTTTGTATGTTCTATATTGCACTACTGTGAATGTATAGAGCACCCAAAATAGAATCGTTTCGCTCTCAAAAGCGGAGTCTGCGGTTGGATCGCTTCCTGGAGCAGCTCGTGGGAGATGTTTAGGGTATGATATTCCAATCGCGTCCAAGACCTTCACTAAGGTTCCATTTTGATCTGTAGAGAAAATGCCCAAATCCCAAAAGTACCTAAGAGAGGGTGAATATAAATACAACATTACACAACATGATGTCTATACCTCAGAAAGATTGCAAAACAGATGTAGAGCAGGAGGCCAATCCAATATTTGCTGGCTATTTTGGGATTGACCAAAAAGACGACGAAGAACAGCGTGAGTCCTAGATGGAAAATATTCACCTGGGAAAGGCCAATCCAAAAGAGGACTCCCAATGCTATGAAGAAGCTGTAACTGACAATAAAAGCAAAGAGAATCTTCCAAAAGCCAAGATTTTCGCTGATAGACATCTTTTTAACAGTCGCATTTCGCCTTGGTCTTCTCGCTTTTCGTTTCGAAGACGCTTTCAAATTGTTCGAAGCAACACGGATCAGCAATGCGATCAAAAAAGCATAGATGAAGGTGAGCACGTACTCCAATGCGTATGTGTCTTTTTTAATAAAGCCGCACCATGAAGGCAAGTTCTCCAAATCGGCATTTCCTGTATTTGCCAAATACAGAGTGTAAAACAATCCAAGTGCCGAAGGCGCAGCCGCAAATAATGTTGCACGATAAATAGTCTTCAAGTCCGTTGACATGGTCGTTATAAAGAGCCAGAGTGTCAGCAGCAGAGAGAAGATCGACTGATATTTAAACAAAATCCACACTGCTATAGGCTGTAGCACTCGAAGAATGAAGAAAGGAGACGTAAAAAAGGCCACAATCTCCATCATGATCTCTTTCACATGCTAAAGCAAACAAACAGAGATTAAATTATTGCACCTACAATCAATTGCATTTCTTACCGATTTAATTTCAGATGCCTTTGAGGTTGATTTTGGTTCAGGCTTTGGTATATTTGACCAAATTTTTTCTTTTGGAGGAGAGGATCTATCTTCAATTATCGATTGGTCCAAAGACGTCAGTGAGCCAGGCGTGCTATCTCGAGCTGATTTACAATTGTATTGTCAGAGAAGGAAAAATGAGATTTAATAATACCTCCTTTCTTTTTTTTCGTGTCTACAATGTTCAATGTTTTCTTCAAAACGCGGACAATTTTCTGCTTCTTTTTGAGACTACAAAACATGCTTGTGAAGATATGCAGAAGAAGCAGAGACACAATAAAAATTGCGCTCTAATATAAGTTAATTAGTATCATTGCAAGTGATGCTAGAAATTACGGGCAGCTCAGTTGTGGCCAATTTCAATTCATTGATGCCAATAAACTCGAAATTCCACACCGAATCAACATTTAATGTGTTCTGAAAGGATGGAATCACTGCGAGGTACTGAAGAATCAATGAGAACACACTCAAATATTGGATGACTTTGCAATAGGGCTGGAAGAAATCCTTTGTACCAGACCTGATCGCCCATATACCTATCGATGCGAATATAGCTGTCACGTAGACCAGACTCAGCAGGGATGGATTTGACATCGGAAGACTCAGCAGTAGAATTCCAATGACAGGCTTGAGAATGTACTTGACGAAAAAAACTTGTTTGAATTTCACGAATTTGAACAGATCAATATGGATCTCGTAATTTTTGTTCAGAATAGAGCTCAGAGTCATCACCAAAATCGCCAGGTTCGGAACGAAAGTCATCATCAAGTCAATCAACTTCGTATCTGAGCTCAGATAAA
>ENA-UOTX01001248-UOTX01001248.1-compost-metagenome-genome-assembly--contig:-NODE-1248-length-20423-cov-4.857368_pt1 | contig 20423 bp, 9 predicted proteins | sample MGYA00238143_ERZ746982 | MGnify/ENA primary metagenome ERZ746982 (study PRJEB28758, sample SAMN06268862) | compost metagenome | isolation source: single cell | place: USA: California, Emeryville, Joint... | reverse complement strand
TACTTTTATTTAAGAATTATCTCGTGGCTGAGCTTGAATTCTATTCGAAATTCTAAGAAGAGGCAGGAGAAAAATAGATTAATGGCTTAGAGAGTCGTGACTAGTTGATCATACTCGTTGTTCATGTGTGTGACACGGATTAAGATGATAATCTCAGTTACTTTAAAGACTTAATTCTTTCTCAGATTAATTAACGGCAAGTCTAAAGAATCATCTCATTATTATTGTAATTAATGGAATTTGGTCTTTAGTTTCATGAAATATTTCTTTTTGCAGAATTCACTTATCATGCCATTTGTTCGATATTCAACGTTCCAGGAATGATAATATACACATGATGGATAATATACATGATGCTCATTCTGTGCGATGGAATTCAAATGGAATATGATTGCTTATGTCTCTCTATATCTGTTGAGATAATGAATTGTGAGACTCACTGTTCGTCCTGTATGGATCTAAAATTTCGGATGAAGGCTCTTTCCTTCGAACTTGCAATGATATTGAATTGCCAAATGATTGTTAGAGCTACGCATTTGCGAAGTTCAAAGAAGCATTGCCAAATTGGGAACATGCTTCAGGTCTTCTCAATCTTGATTGGTATGGTATTTAGTAATAAAAGGTCATTTCGAGAGAAATTTGAGGATCAGGAACTGCCACTTATGACTTAAACCTCGCACATAAAAAGTTTCGGATTCGATATATTTGGAAAAAAAATTGATTCAGCCACCGCAATAAAAAATTCCATAATTCAATCGAAAGAACAGACTGAGGAAAAGTTTTGAAAAAAGTGTTCAAATTGGAACTTATGTACTCGAATCTGCGATTACTAATCCCAATTTAATCATTTAACAAGCAAAAAGGAAGTGTGTTTTAAAAGATTTGCAGACTTGAAGAGGGATTGAAATTGTTAGATATCTTGAGGCTTTTAAGTCTAAATGGAAATAATACCTTTCAAGCTGAAATATTCATGAAGGAATATATTATAGTTAATTAATTCTCCCCCCTGTCTATATAAGTAGTGTGCTATGAATTAAATTTAATTATATACAAAACATTTTTACAGAAATTTGACAAGTCAATTCACCCAAAAACAGAAAAATAATAGGAAAAAACCTCTGATATTCCTGTAAAAATACTTGTAAAGTATATACCTGTGAGAATTTGCTGGCAGACTGATTATCTCAATGTGTACGAAGCTTGCTCCTGAGAAAATGTGGAAGAATATTTTTTATCAGAACTCTTAATGTCAAATCGGAATTTTGTAGTAGAAATTACACTAATAAATTAGAGCTTTTTCGAGCATTCTATTGGAACACTCTGACTTGATGGAGAAGTAATGACAAGCATTGAATTTCGAGCATTTCCCATCTCTTGGACGTTTTTTTTTTTTCAATATGAACGGGAATAAACTCGAAACTTAAGGATGAGATGATAAATATTAGTAGTTAAGTGAGGAGGCACAGCCTGATAATTCAAGGAAATATTAGATAGTAAAATGAGACAATTCACATTACCTCTTGAGGATCCGGTAAATAGCACTTTTCCAGCTTTGAAGTCCAACAGTTTTGCCTTCGAATCGTCTGAGGCTGTTGCAATCATTGTTCCATTAAGGCTCCATTTCACACATACGACGGCGTCTAGATAATAAGTATGAGAGTGAATGAGAGAGTTCACCAAACGAATTGATACCTGAATGAATATCATCAAATGTTTTGACTATTTGAGACACTCTCTTATCAAATATCTTAACATTCATGTCAGAACCACTCATAGCGAGCAAATTTCCATCGCTTTGGCAAACATCAATCCAGAATGTATTGGCTTGTTAGAGTAGATGTTATACAAAGATGAAGAAGAAAAAGAAAAAGAAAAACAACAAGGGAATTCTTGAATAAGGGAGAAAAAATGAAATACATGGATATTCTCCTGCTTGGGTTTCGCTTTCAATAGGACTCTCCAAAGTGAGAGCTTTCTTTTCAACGTCTAGGATATTGACTTTGTTAAGGCCATACTTCACGAATAAGAAAGATTCGCCCTTGTTGGTACACCATCGACAGCGACCATGGTCGTCTAAATGGTATGTTTCAATTAAAATGAATTTTGATAAATAGATAGATATCATTCATTAACGGTCAAAAGGTGTATCTCATCATAAGAGAGGGGAAATGCTCAAAATTTATAGATATCTGAAAATATTGCTTACCAGGACCAGCTTCCATGTTTAGATGTAAGCGATAATCGTTAGTATTTAGATCTGATATTAAACAAACTCCATGAGCATCCATTGTCGCTGCAACCTCTCCTGCAGAGTTGAAATCAAGCCCAGTTATATAATTTCCTAGAACCAGTAGAATCTATGAAGCAACCATGAGTAAATTTTATTCCTCTCTTCAGATGTGCTGTTTTGCGAGTGCCATCTCGATTTTCGAAGGAGTTTTACAGGATTGTCATTCGTTGATATGTCCACGCCAAATAAATGGTATGATATTTGTCCTTCAAGAGAGATTGCACCAAGGGCATTTCTTCGTGGATTGTAAGTCACGTCTCCAGGACCGGTCACTGGAGGAAGAAGTCATGAATAACACGATGCTTTTTATAGTTTTACTGCCAGGTACTTCCTCAAATGAGTATATTTCCTTCACTTTGTCTTTCTTTGAAATATCAAATATCGTCAACTTGGCAGAAATATTCCAGTAATGCTTAACAGAAACGAGCAATCCTGTATTCGGGATCTCTTTCACATGACTGCAGCTGGCTTCTGATCATATTCATTTTTTCACAAAGAAATATCATAAATGAAAATCTACCTTTCGCCATTGAAAGACTCACTCCTTCAAAGTCCGCGAATTTTCGCTTCGTCTCAATTTCAATAATAGAGATCTTGTTCTCTGCGCATGAGCACCATGCAAGTAGGCTTGGAGAATTGCCGTCTAGAGAAACAAATGGATAAGTTAATCTTCAGAGAGCTCAAGCGTTATTTAGCAAAGAAAATAGCGTATAAATAAATGCACAGCTAAAGAATTATAATGATTCAAGTTATACCGGCAATGCAAGACGTTTCTGCTTTCTGGATGTTTTGCTTTGAGGACTCAGAACCCATAAGTGTCAATAAATCTGTTTCAATTTTAATGATTAATTCTCTAATTACAGAAAAATTAAGTTTGGTGAGTTGATTTTCTGCTATCAACTCTGGTCAGAATTATTGAGTTTTGTTGGAAAGGGGCTTTAAACCTTTGAATGTCACCCACTTTATCAGATCTCATCGTTATTGATTGAATGAAGATTCATCTCAATTGATTCCAAAATAAAAATGTTCGTTGATTCAAATAGCAGTTCCAAACTAATATATGCCCCCCCTTGAGGACTGCAGATAACTCCCCTCTCGTGAGAGATTATGGAAGACAAGAAAAAAGAGAAGGAAACCAAATTCGAGCCAATCTACTCCAATCTTGGTCTCGTGCTAATTTCTTCATAATGTTATCGAATGAAACTGCTAATGTAATGAAGTTGATACAGTAGCTGTGAGTATATATCAACCTACAAAAAAACTAACTCACCCTTCGTTCACTTCGAAAGAGAACTTGAAAATTTGTTAAAATTTCTCATTTTGGATGAATTTTGCAGTTAGCTGATAATAACAAACACCATTTCAAATTTGAAAAGCGGGTTTATTAGAATAACTCACGAAAGCATAAATACAGAGTTGACTTTCTCTGCTTTTCTTTGACACCAGTATTTATAGTAAAGAGGAGACTTCGTTCAAAACGTTTCTTCACTTTAACAAGAATTTATTGATGATATTTCATCCTTAGCTTAAAGAGGACATCTTCATGGAAGCGCGATCTCGTTTCTAAGCTTTTTTCTTTCATATTAAGTATAGACCCTCGAATTCTGAGCGAATACACTTCATTTAGTTAATTCTTTTAGGAATTATTTTAAGACAGGCTTTAAAGCAATTCTGGTCCGAATTGCTTTTATATTGCCTGACAGCTCCACGAAAGTGTGATTCTTTCGGAAATGAAAATTAGGGCATATTCGGCAATTCCCTACGGCTGGTTGGCTTTAATAACTTACATTTACTTTTCTTTTCTTTAGATGAGATGAAATAGTATTCGCTGTCATTTACTTCATGAGGTTTCTTTTGTGGATCCAGGCTTTCTGATTAAAAAAAAAACAAACTAATAGATGTTCCCCCAAAAAAAAATTGGCAATAATATTCTAATGATTCTATCCTTACCAGAACAGGTAATCAAGAAACTTTGCTGAAAGTTCACAGCAGTGTTGGTTTTAATCATTATGATATATTTCTCTTAGGAATCAGCAATCACAATTGATTGGGTTTACGGTTAAGGCATTGAATTGTGAGTAAGAGAGTTTTTTCCTCAACAAATGATATTCTTGCCTGAAAAAAATTAAATTAAAAAAAAAACAAAACAACTGAACTCACCTTATGAAAGAAACTTTCAGCGCGTGGATCAAGGTCTATATTAATCCTCTGCCTTGGTGGAATCTCAAACATACTTAATTTTAGAAAAAAAAAAATCAGCACTTACTTAGTAAATCACCATCATCATGACATTCAATATCGGTATGGGATTTGGTGGCTTCAACTCGACAGAAGCTATCATTGTTGAGAACAACGGCTTTGGCAGTGTCGAAGAAGTGATCATCGAGAACAATGGTCCTTTTGGTCAAAAAGAAGTGATTATAGAGCAACCTGGTTTTGGATACGGTGGGACACGAGAAGTCATCGTCGAACAACCTGGCTTCGGGTTCGGTGGTACCAAAGAGGTCATTTTTGAAAACCCAGGCTATGGATTCGGACCACAGACCGAAGTGATAATTGAGAAAAATAGCCTTTTTGGGCAAGAAGTGATTATTGAACAACCTGGCTTTGGACTCGGCGGAGCAAGAGAGGTTATCATTGAGGAAAACGGCCCTTTTTTTGAAAAGGAGGTCATTATCGAGCAGCCCAGCTATGGAATGCAGCAAACACCTTACGTCCAACAACAGCAGCCAACTGTGTACTATCAGCAACCGACGACAACGGTTCCAATGACTATGGGAGGCAACTACTCTCAACAAACTTACATGCAGCAAACCTACCCAAATCAAACTCAATACGCAACTCCGACGACGATGCCAACGGGAACCTACCAAACGCAGGTTGGAGGACCCCGGTATGGGGTCCAAGCGCCTGTTCAACAGTCTGCCTATGTGGCCCAACAGCAATATCCTGGGCAACAACAGCAGCAGTACTTTGGTCAGCAACCCATGTATAAACCATTCTAGAATGTATTTGAATTTATTGTTGTATATTTAGTAGAGGGGGATTGAACTATGCTCACAAAAAACTCTATATCTCTGTAAATAATAAGTCATTACCATGAATAACTTTTCGACAAAATATTAAGAAAATCAAATGTCTTTGCGAATTAAAGATACACAAGTATTGACATGATACTATTAGATAATTGGCGAGAGCATTATTAGCGGAGAGTTTATAATAAGCATAAATTCACGTAATATGCTTTTCTGCAGTTAAGAAATATTTCTCATACTAATTTTCTTTCACACTGATCGTTGGCAATATCAACGTGCCTGATCACCTCGAGTTTGATAACCATCGAATCATGCAGATTTTGATAAATATGGTTTCGAATGCAGCTAAATTCACTGACAGTGGTTTTGTGAAAGTTTTTGTTGATTTTGTGAGTGGAAGCGAAATCAAAAGCGAAGATTTGCGATCAAAGTATTTTTCAGCCGCAAATGAAAACATTGAAAATCAAGCTGATGAAGATGAAATAAACGAGAAACCTCGGAAGATATTCGAGCAATTAACACTACAAAAGAAATACTTCGAGCTCGAACAGAGATTTCTGGTAAATCGCCATATTGAAGGTACGAAACTTGAGCAATCCATGGAAAATAATGGACAAGTAGAGATAGTCACTAGTAAATATCGGGATCGGTCGTTGACACCTTCACCTTTAAAAATGCGATTTAACTCACCTACAAATTTTGGAGAGGGATACATTCGCTTTGAGATCATCGACTCTGGTTGTGGGATGAACAAGGCAGATATCGACGCTTCTTTTGGCAAATTCCAGCAAGTAAATGCAAGTTCCTCAAAAAGGCAGATTGGAACCGGCCTGGGTCTGTGGATAACTAAGGAAATAGTTGAGTTAATGCAAGGGAAGATAGAGGTGCATTCTCAGTTGAAGCAAGGCACATCCGTTGTGATTATGCTTAAATCGAAATCAGTGAACCCGCCAAGTCCGCTGGAATATGATAGAGAAAAAAGGTCTTCATTTCAATCAAAGACTTATGCAACGATTGAAAACAAAGAGGCGTATTTTGAATGCCAGCAACAACAGCAATACCAAGAGCATGGAGCAATGATCAACAGTCACATAAATCAAGTCATTGTTGTTCAGACGGCGCTGGTGGTTGAAGATATACCTTATAACCAAGAAGTAAATAAAAAATTTTTGGAAAAATGCGGTGTTCAGGATATCTCCATTGCCAATAATGGCCAGGAGGCTGCTAATATCTTTCTCAAGGCAGGACCAAACTATTTCGACCTCATTCTCATGGATATTGACATGCCAGTGATGGATGGAAAAGCAGCTGTCAAAATTATTCGTAGAGAAGAAAAGGCGAGAGGTTGGAAACCGGCTAATATTGTATTTTTGACAGCGTTTGCAGAATCAAGGACTCAGCAAGAGCTGCTTGATCCACAGGGCGAGTACAGAGCAAATGGATTCTACTCAAAACCGGCCTCATTAGAGACTATCCGGAGGCTCCTCAAAGGAATTCCTCTTACCTCTTCCACGTCCTTGCCGCAATATCGGTCTGAAAAAGCCGTCAGCAAGATATTATCGAATGAGTTTAATACTATCCCTCAAAAGAGCGTTCGGGTTGCTTTGGAGGGTATTGATCAGAAGTTTATCCTTATTGCGGATGATGATAGCTTTAATTTATCAATGATCACCAAAATGGTCAAACTATGCGGTTTTGAAGCTTTGGAGGCTAGGAATGGCAAGGAGGCGGTGCAAATATTTGCGGAGCACTGGAAGAGTATCAAATTTGTACTGATGGATTGTGAAATGCCGATATTGAACGGTCTAGAAGCAACCAGCAAAATTATGGAAAGTCAGAAAGGGTTGAGCTGGAAATCAGGGAGAAAAGTACCAATTTATGGGCTAACAGGACATGTGGGAACAGATTACAGACAAAAATGCTTGGAGTCAGGGATGGAGGATGTGCTTGAAAAGCCTATGAAATTGGATGAACTGAAGGCGTTATTATACAAAGATTCCAGCAAGAATACTCCTATTTTAAATAAATAATACTGGGGCTATACGTCCGGATAGGTTAAGATAGTTGTTTCTTTCAACTTTGTAATTCATTTTGTATTCGTTAATGAGATTCTTCTGTATCATGATATTATCTGCGCTTTATGGTTGTCCGTTGTTTCAAGTTTCGGTCATTATGTGGGTTATTAATAGTTCTAATCATTCCATTTCGTTAGCAGCGAATGGTATCTCATTTTTATTGCTATTTTTGTCTCTAATTTATATTTGCAGACAATTCAGGAAGTCCTTTTTGGATAAATCAGTTCAGTTGCAATGTTTTGAGATTGAGAAGGGCTTATTAATAATTAAGGGCGATAGAGATATCATTTGCAATAGAGAGCCACCGGCAGCATCATTTTTTCTCTCAGAGAATGATGGTAAGAGACTAGCTCCTTTGTTCATTAGCGAGCAGTCGAAAAAGTTTCAGAGCTTCTACAATGTCATTGAAGAAGACCTTCCACCTCCGACGACCAAATCAACGTCTCTTAGAACTCTTCAAAGTTCTTCCCTGAGCCAGATTGCAGGATATTATGTAATAGATGTGCAATGACACGCATCCAGGAGAGATATCAAAATTTTCATAGGTCGCGATCTTCCTTATTCCCAATAAAGCACACTGGCATTCTCAAAACAGACTGTTTTGATACCGAGATCAACAACAGAATTTATGATCAGAATACGCAACTGATGAGTAAAGCACGATATTAATATGCACCGAACACAGTAATTTCCCAACACCCTCTTAATACATCCAACTTTTGATACCGTATGCCCACTTGAATAATTCCATGTGAACCTTTACCCTATCAACTCTCCTATTGAAATGTCTCACGGCAGCTTTCACGATTAAAATTCATAAATCACACTCTACTTCCATATGTTACCAAAAAGCAGCGAAACCGTCAAAGTAGCAGTTCGATGTCGTCCACTAAATGAAGACGAAATTAATGACCGAAGACAAAGCATCATTACAACTGACACAACGAGAAGAGAAATCATAGTTAAAAATCCGAAAGCTGATAGCAACGAATCTCATAAAACCTTTACGTTCGACCAGGTCTATGGAATAGACTCTACCCAAGAGCAAATATATCAAGATTCAGCATATTCAATCGTCGAAAGCGTGTTAGAAGGTTATAATGGCACAATATTTGCCTATGGACAAACAGGCAGCGGGAAAACATACACCATGGAAGGAAACCTTAAAAAACCTCAGGATCGTGGGATTATCCCTCGGGCCTTCGATCATATCTTCGAGGGACTCCAAGCAACCTCAGGAAAGCAGTATCTTATCAGCTGTTCCTTTTTAGAAATTTATAATGAAGAAATAAGAGATTTATTATCTGCGAATATAAGCAATAAACTTCAGCTCGGAGAAAAAAAGAGTGGTGGCTTCTATGTGAAAAATTTAACAAACTTTCAGGTTAAAGATGTCCAAACGATGCTTCAGAAGTTCTCTGAAGGCGCTTTTTCGAGAGCAACTGGAGCAACGGCCATGAACCCAGGATCTTCAAGATCTCATTCAATGTTCACAGTAACAGTGGAACGTGGGGAAGTGTCTCCAGATGGCAAGAGTCATATCGTAGTAGGAAAGTTAAATTTGGTTGATTTAGCAGGTTCTGAGCGCTGCTCAAAGACTGGCGCGACCGATGTGAGGTTTAAAGAGGGTGTGAACATCAATCAGTCTTTAGTTACTCTCGGAAATGTGATATCTGCGCTAACAGACCCAAGTGCGAGTTATATTCCATACAGATACTCGAAACTTACTCGCTTGTTGCAAGACTCTTTAGGAGGCAATACCAAAACCATTATGATAGCGAACGTCGGTCCTGCTGATTGGAACATTGAAGAGACCCTTCAAACGTTAAGATACGCTAACCGCGCGAAAAATATCAAGAATAAGCCGAAAATCAATGAGGACCCGAAGGATACCATGCTGAAGGAATACAATAACGAAATAATGAAATTGAGAGCGCAGTTAATGGCGATACAAAGCGGGAAACCGATCAATATTGGGTCTCTGCAGCTAGGAGAAAACGTTGAGTTCGTTGAAAAGATCGTTATTGTTGATGACTCGGAAAAAATAAATGAGCTGCAGGAAAAAATCAGTCGAGAAAAAGAGGCTATTCTCCAGAGAGCCGAAGAAGAGCGCTTGAAAATCGAGCGACAAAAGAACCTAGCGATTGAAAGGCGCGAGCAATTGTTAGCCGCATTGAAAGAGAAGGAGGAGGCTGAACAGAGATCGAGGAAAGCTCAAGAAAATCTGCTTTTGAGGTTGAAGAATATGGAAGAGAAGCTAATTATTGGAGATAAAGCGGCAGAAAAGGCGCATAGGCAAGAGAAACAGCTACTGAAGGCTAGGATGCAGCTGGAAGAAAAGAAACAAGAGGAGATGAGACTTGCAGAAGCGCTGATAGAGAAGGAAGATCAGAAATTGTTAATGGAAAATAAGTTTAAAACCGTAAATGAAGAGCTGGTCGATAAGAAAAATAAAATCCAGAAAGTTTATTCAAAATATCAAGAGATTAAAGCTCAAATCCAAGAGCAAGCTGATGAGTTTGCGAGAGAGAAAGAAGAGTTTATGGATCAGATATGGAGACTGCAGCAGGAGCTTAAACTTCGAGAGTTAATGATTGAAACGTTCGTGCCGGCTGAAGAAAGCGCCAAAATCGATGAAAGAGCAAGGTGGGATGACGAAAGCGATGAATGGGTGCTGCTGCCACCGGCTGAGAGGCTTAGACGTCCTGAGTCGGCAATTGGGCTGAAAAGACCTATTGCCGAAAGCTCCTTGGTGGCGGCAGCGCTCGGGGAAGCGAATCCTCGGCACAAATATGAGAATGTGTTGCAGCTTAACCTCGATATGCCAACCAAGAATACTGAGCAATATCGGAGAAGCTCTACTAACCAAAGAGCCAGGACAAAGGTTAACGCTGTCCTGAGAGAACAAGAGAATGAAATGTCGATAATGCAAGATGAGAATCAACCTAATATTGCCCTTGAGTTCTCCTATGTTGAAGGAAAGTCATTTTAGTATCGCTATGAGATTATGCCGAGAGTATACATTTATAATAACTGATCTATTGAATTTTTAACAAGAAGGTGATCCCATCGTAATCTCATTCCTTAGCTATCATTACATTCGATAAAATGGATTTCTTCCTATAATTTGTTGCTGGCGTCGTGCAAAAAATATAATGTCACGGCTTGGAACACCTTCAAGGACTTTGAATAAACTTTTGTAATACTGTATTACATTTGTATATCCTCTCTGAAACACAAAAGTACCTCATGAACATAGATTGGTTTTAATTATTCTCAAACTGATATAGACTGTTAGCTAAAAAAGAAATGAATATGAATCATGAATGAAAAATCATCAGGTTTCAGACAATTATTACGACAAGCGTCGTCAAAATACCACAATACTGTTATGAATAGGCTTATTTACTGAGTCTCATCTTACCTTCAGATAGGATACGAGATTTTAAAGGAGAAATTTAATTCGAGCCATCTTTTGCCAACAATGCCTTAAGTTCTTCAAATTTGATAGGCTTTTCGAGGACGTCTTCCATGCCTGAATTTAAACATTTTTGCCGATACTCTGCTCCTACATGTCCCGTTAACCCATAAATATGTATTTTTCTGTCAGATCGCCTCATTGACCCCTCCTGGCTCGCGACAATTTTCTTCGTTGCTTCCAAACCGTCCAATATCGGCATCTCACAGTCCATTAAGATAAATTTGATATTTCTCCAATGCTCTTCAAATAGTTTCACCGCCTCATCCCCATTTCTCGCTTCAAGAGATCTATACCCACTCAGTTTGACCATTTTTGTAACCATGGTCAAATTGAAACTATCATCATCAGCAATAAGAATAAACTGCTTGTCGGCATCATCAAAAGGAATAAAGTTGTACGTTTTCGCCGAATGCCTACTTACAGTCTCAACGGGCGCAATCTCTGTGAACGAGGGAGAAAAAGTCTCTATTGTGAGTTTTCTAATAAGCCGCTTAATCGTCTCTAGAGACGCTGGTTTCGAGTAGAACGCATTTGCTCTGTACTCGCCTTGAGGGTTGAGTAACTCTTGTTGGGTCCTTGCCTCAGCAAAAGCTGTCAAAAATATAATGTTTGAGTGCGGCCAGCCCCTTGTCTTCTCCTCTCGGCGGATAATTTTCACGGCAGTTTTCCCATCCATGACTGGCATATCAATATCCATGAGGATAAGCCCGAAATACTCAGGACCCATCTTCAGGTAGATATCCACCGCCTCTTTACCGTTACTCGCGATGATGATATCCTTAACATCGCATTTTTGAAGGAGCTTCTTATTTATCTCTTGATTGTAAGGGATATCTTCGACAACTAACGCCTTTTGCAATGTAGGGAATCGTTGACTCTGTCTTTTCACTTGCTTCTTTTTTTCCTCAGCGTTGTATGATCGTGAATCGAAAGTGTTCAATTTTGCTCTCACAGGGTCTTCTGAACGAGCTGGGTTTATAGATTTTGACTGAAGCATAATCACAACAGCCGTCCCTTTACCAGGCTGAGAGGATATCTTGATTTTGCCTTTCATCAGCTCTATTATTTCTTTGGTGATCCAGAGACCCAACCCTGTTCCTATCTGCCTTTTCGAGGAGCTCGTGTTCACTTGTTGGAATTTACCAAACGCAGCCTCAAGTTCTTTCTTGCTCATTCCACAACCAGAGTCGATAATCTCAAAGCGGATGTATCCATTTCCAAACTTTGACCTTGTGCTACTGAATTTTTTTGGAGACTCCTTCAGGCGCGTTGGAACAGTCTCGCTTTTGGTTGTAACGATCTCTGTTCGTGCTGTTAGAGAAGATGTTCTAAAAGTTGTCCTTACGTCGACCACCTCTCTATAATTACTGATAATAGACTCTCTGTCGAGGCTGAATCGCTTGTCTTTCAGTGTTAGATGTTCGAATATCTTGTCAGGCTTCTCATTTAACTCCTCGAAGGTCGCTTGGTTTTCGTCTTCTTCCTCAACAGTTGAAAAATATTTCGCGCGCATATCTTCTGATTCGATTTCATTTCCGCTGATGAAATCCACAAAAAGTTTCACATGACCATGATCGGTGAATTTCACTGCATTTGAGATCATATTTATCAATATCTGCATCATTCGATGGTTATCGAACTCGAGATGGTCAGGCACATCGACATTCACAGACATGCAACCGAAGAGGTTTTTCTTACGAATGATCTCGGAGCAAATCACCCATGAGTTCTCAAGAAACCCTCGGAAACTCTGTGAGGAGACAGTAATTTCGAGTCTTCCAGCTGAAACCTTAGCAGTATCGAGGACGTTGTTCAGCAGCTGTAAGAGGATTTCGCCACTGATTTTCGCATCGTTGAGCATGGCATTGAGTTCTTTATTATCAGCTGTCATGTCATAGCATAGCTCGACATTGCCAAGTAAACTATTGAGAGGGTTTCGGATCTCATGCGAAAACCGCAGGATAAAATCTTCTTTTTCTTGGAGAGCTCCTTGCAGCTCTTCATTGGATTTTTGCAGTTTCGTATTAGCCTGCTCAAGCTCCTTGTTCAGATGAAGCAATTTCGCCTGATACGCATTCTGTGTCTGAGTTTCACCCTGCTTAGCCGCACTCATGTTGCTAATAATTCCAATATTGATCGCATATGCAAGGAGGAACTGCGGCAGCAGATAATAGTTGTCCATCATGTTTCTTATTTGTTCCATGTCTGGATTTCCATTCGCGAGTTGATATTTAAAGTGGATATAAGCTAAAATCCACCCAAGAGCATTGCTGATGAAGAGAGCAGGAGCTTTGCAGTAAGGTATCTCCGTAAAAGCGAAATTTATGCTCAAAAATTGCTCGAATGTGGCGAATAATAGGTAATTCGGGTTATAAAAATAGATCACGTGTGGCACGATTCCATAAGTGACCGCTCTAACCGTTTGGATCTGGCTCGGATGGGTCCTCTCAAGAATGGTTATAATAAGCAGTATTGCATTGGCGATGAACAAAAGCAGAAATAGGTTAAGTGAGATCAGCCGAAAAACCCACAGGAGCAGATACGCTGTACCAAAGAAACACAAAGATTTTGTTTTCGCCACGTTTCCTTTGAGAGATGCAGCTCTAACTTCAGATTGCAGATCTTCCATGCTGAGTTGACTTATTCTTGATAAAAATTATAGGTTTAATGACGAAAATTTATTCCTTTTAATTAATTCGTCATCTGGGTGTTTGATTGCTTTTGCTTTGATTCACATTAAGTTTATATAACGAAATAACTCCTCACCAAATATGTAAAGAAAAACAAAACACAAAACTTCCACTGGTGCTATGAGTCACTGCTTCCTAACTATCAATTTAATTGTGAAAGTTTACTTTTGTTGGGTATATCTTCAAAATTTGTAATTACTCTGACTTTGGAGGTATAAATTTTTTAATGTGCTGACTCAAATCATGCAAGATTAAATCAAAATAAAAAATAATTTCTCATTGATTGATTCGGAATAGTTCCGAATTTGGCATTTCTCCAATGGCTCCTCAAACAATTTTGTTTTTATATTTACAATGGTCTTCGACACCCTCTATCCATTCTTTTGAACGGTAAATATCATGAAAGAGATGGAAACTCTCGATTGTAGAGAAAATAAGAGATAGATGAAATGCAATCTACAACAATTTGCTCTGGCAATTGAATTGCATCAATTTATGTGTGGTATCAATGTTTGTGTTCATGACTTCTTTTGTGGAATTAGAGTTGATGTTAAGAAATCATTTAAAAAAAAATAATGCCATCATGTAATCTCTCAATCCGCTATAATGAAACTTCGCCAGAAGAAAATGCATATTTCGAATAGACATTCTCTAAACAAGCAAAGTATAAAATAAAATCTCAATTTTCAGCAAGATAAAACCTTGATTTTCATTTCTTTATTGAAATTAGGAAGGTAATTGACTAGTATTCGGAAAACTCCCCTTAAAACCCGATGGATTTCCTGCCTTCATCTTTTCTATTGCTTCAACCAAATATTTATGACTTCCCTCGATGATTCTATATCTCTCCTTCCAATGCTCAACATCCTTCTCCAGCTCAGATTCCTGGAGTTTCGCTCTATTAACCTCTTCTCTGAGCTTCTTATTCGCAGTTTGTTCATCAGAAACTGCCCATTCAATCTCCTTTATCCGACCCTGGCTTGCTTTCAACTCAGCGTCTTTCGCTTCTAGCTGAACCTTGTACTCATCCCTCACATTTTGAATCTCATTGTCCAAAGTTTGCTTCATCCCATCAATTCGATTATAAAGATCATCGATGATATTATGCAGTCTTTCCACTTCGATACTAAACAACACCGACCTCATGCTCTCTGAAAACTCAGCTTGATTCAGCTTCTCTCTTAGCTCTTGTATCACGTCATTTTTTTCATTCAGCTGAGCCTTATATTGCGTCTCTAATCCTCTAAATTCCTCATTTTTTGATCTGAGCAAAGAATCTGCAGTTTCTGCTTGATTTTTAAGAGTCGCGATTTCGACTTCCAGCCTCGCGATTTTATCTCTGTTCAAATCTGCTTGCTGCCTTACATTTTTCAAGGATTCTAACTCTGCTTCCAGTATATTCCTCAGATTCCTTAATCCTGCATTCTCCAACTTAAGCGTAGTAATCGTCTCATTGAGCCGCTTCGTCTCGCCTTGATGCTGTACTTTCATAGCATTAATTTCTCGCCTCAGATCGCTTTCGGTCTCGCCGTAGCTCTCTGGACCCTGAATTTGGGAGCTTCTCAGACTCTTTTCATGATGTTCGCGAACCGTTCTCCTGAACTCAGTTTCGAAGTAATCTCGCTGCTTCTTAACAGATTCCAGTTGCATTATTAGATCTCTCTTACTGGGAGACGTTCCGCTGCGATCTTGCATGCTTGAGTGCACCTGGCTTTGTCGCAAAGACTCATAAGGCAATTTTTTTGAAATTGATGAATATTCTCGTTTGGGTGATTCAGGTTTATGTTGATACGCCGCTGCAAAATTCGATGACGAGAAGTTTGGATTGAGCGATGAGTAGTCCAGGCGGGACTCGGCTCTTGGAAAGAAGCCGGAGGTTGGAGTTTCGTAAGGTAGTGATTTAGTATTTGTTGAAGTGCCTTTCAGTGGCGTGTAGCGCTCTGGGCCTGATAGCGAATTGTTTGCAGTGTTTGGATTGGAGCGAATGATACCTTGGTCTGTGCCTGACCCTTCCATCTAATTTACAAAGGTGGAGATGATATGTGATTATGAATGTGAGATATATATTCGATAATTAAATCTAACTGAAAGTCGTGACCTTTCAAGAATCTGACTAGATTCTGATGGAACTAAAATATTAGCAATGAGAAATTTGATAAGAAAGTGAGGGAGTTGAGTTAATAAGTTTACTTGCGATATGGTATTATCACTACAAAAAAATATTCATAAAACAGGCAAATATGCAATGATGTAAAGTTTATTGAGAGAGAGAAAAAAAAAATATGAATAAATATCGTGGTATTACTAAAACAAAAAAGGCACAGCATTCTTATTTATCCTACTTGAACAAAAAAAGCCTTGATAACTATACTATTTTGTTCTAAATAGCATTAACATTACTATTACTATTGTTAACAATATTACTCCAAACCTTTCCCTTGAGTGATAGCTTTAGCCAATAATTTCCTTGTTTCCTTGAGTATCAGCTGCTCTCAATGGAACGAGTGTTTGGATTTCTCTTCAGGTTCGATGAAACTGATCGTTCTTGGTTTAGTCTTAGATTTCTTCATTAAATCAGCTTCGAAGTCCTGCTCGTCGATAATTTTTTCCACCAAGTTTTTAAATTGCGAGCCCAAAGTAACTCTCCTTAGATTTGCGTTCTTAATATCCCGCGCCTGTAACCGTTTTACCTCTTCTTGATCTATTTTAATTCAATTACGCCTTGAGATATCAACCGATAACTTACCCAGTTCTAATCTTCGTATTTCTGAGTCAACGAAAGAATAATCATGCAAACCGCCAAATATCACCATCTGGTTCTGATAAAGACATGCAGCGTGAGCATACCGCGATTCTGTATAATGATCTCCAAAGGTTGAGACAGCACACCATGAAAGGTTTGTGAGATTCAAAACGTTAAGGTCATTCAAACAGCAACTTTTCTGAGCCTGGAACAATTTGTCATTTCTCCCTCCGTAGATGATCAAATTCCCGCCTTCCGGGTTATAGACCAAAGAATGGCCGTATCTGGCAGCGGGGGCGACACCTGTTGTTTTAGGGTAGGTCCAAGACATCCCTCCTCGATCATATCGCAGCAACTTCAATCTACCAAGTACATCGCCTTTTTGGCTACGACCTCCAAAGACATAGAACCCTTCCATTGCAACCTAATTCAATAACTAGTTCAAACACAGAGTTGATTGTGAGCTTTTACTTTTCTCCGCTGGTTTTCATTGAGAAAAGCTTCTTTGCCTTGGAACACGCTACATATGGTATGGTAAGCGATTCCTTGGTCATCTGATCTGCTTTCTTTTACATCAATCAGTTTCCAAATTTTTGAATCTAAAAATGAGAAAATTCAGCAAAGAAGTCCCAATCAATAAACAACCTGTATTAAAGACCCAGAGATCATTCATATAATCTCCTGATTGCGCGATCCCTCCATACACCACCATCACTTGGTCATAAACACAGGCAGCATGATTCCTACGCGGCAAAATCGGGTCGCGCAAACAACGAGCTTGAATAGAATTCCATTGGTTGAGTACCGTATTAAAAGTAATTATGCTGTTCAAACAGACTCTGCTCATGGTATTTGCTGGCGCTTCAGTCTCTCCACCAAAAATCCAAATTGTTGATTTGATCGCCACGGCTGAGTGCCCAGCCCTCCCTTGTCGAGGCACATCGCCAGTAACAGCAGGAATTTTCCAGCGATTTCTGCTCAAGTCATGTATATGCAACTCTCTTAAAATCCCTATGGAACGCCCTCCGTATACATAAGCTTTACTCCCGACAATAGTCAGCGATGCTCCCTCTCTTCCTGTAGGACGTCTATCTTGATCGTTCGATTTGCTCGGATACCAATAGAGATTGTAGCGCTTGATTTTGTAATCTTCATACCATTCATTTTTCAATGATTCGGGTATATCTAAGCTTTTGGGAAGAATACTTATCATCGGTTTGAACTTCTGAAGAACGGTGCTCGACATAACCGGCTTCTGTATGACAATTGTTTTTGGGTGTGCCGCTGACCCTTCGTTATCATCATCGGAGTTAAGAGTGAATTCTATTTCGTTTAGAGATTTATGTGATAATACTTTATTGGTTCCTTGCTTTGAATTTCTTCTGGCATGATGAAACTCTGAGTGGGTACTAGTGTGGAGATTTTCAAGGGTGTCAATGGGACTTTGGCGGTCTTGTTTGGAATTTGATGTATCATTAAGTGATGTTGGAATAAGGCGTCTGTGGGGATTGATGAATTGAGAGCTAGAGTGCTGAAGATCAGACGTGAAGCTCTGAATAGTGGGGTCGTTTGCTGCAAAACTTACGCTGCGGTTTCGAACATACGTAAATCTGTCTTTCCTAGCTTCTTGAGGCTTCGAAGGCATTAAAAGCGTGGAGTTTGTGTCAAGAGAAGAAAGCCTCTGATAATTTTTCGCACGTTCGTGCCGATTTTGCATTGTATGGCTAAACTTTTTAAGGAAGTCAAAACACGATGCTTCTTTATTGAATTTAATTTGCGAAGTCGCAGAATATTGAAAATTTGTCACACATCCAAATAGCTGGAAAGGTTATTTGTAAAAATAAGTTTTAATTTATTCAAATCAACACATTTGAATTTAAAGCACATGTTATTACTTTTGCCTTTGACTACTATTATGTGAACCATTCGGTGTCAGAGTAAAGCTATGAGAACAAATATTTGAGGCTTTTGGGTTTCCTAGTATGAGTTGGAAGATGAGTCCTGTCAGAAAGAAAGAAAATAAATCTATCAGGTTGAGTACACACCTCGTTTCTGCATTCCAAGGCCTTGAAATTGGCCATAACCAGCAGCAACAATCTGAAATGATGTTCTCTTTGCAAAAAATATGGTCATATTTTTCTCCTAGTTTAGCAGACATTAATCAAAGGGTTACACCCTAATCCATTGTTATTTCTAAAGAATTCAGAGGTTTGCAATAGAAAATGCAAACATGTAGGGAAAATTAGTGCTATTTACCTTGAATTTTTGTGGTTTTCCATCACTATTTTAGATTGGATATTTAAGAGAAAACTTGGTCTTCAAAGCGAGGGGGAAACCCGCTTTTCTGTGTTTTTCTCAAATAGACTTTTCATATTTGCAAGCTAGCTGCTGGATAGAAAGGATGTTGGCTAACCTCATTTATTAGATTTAAAACAACAAGTTGAAGAGAGAACGATTAAGTTGAAGAGAAGGGACATTTTTTTCCTTATTGAACAACGTATCACTCGAGGATAATAAAAGATTTTGAAGAAAGTATGTATCGAAGATCCTTTCTTATCGCAAACTCCATTTACAGTACTGGAACATTAAATTATCTATTCAGAATTGTCAGTTTTCCACTCATACCACAGTGAACAATGGTTTATTTAATCGAGGGAAACTTCATCCAATCTCATTCTCGTCGATCCATTTTAAAAAAATATCCTTTAAACCCTCACAACTCCATTTTCAAGGAGAACTTTGCCTTGAAAACTACTGACTATAGCCAGTAAATTAAGGTGCATCTCCAGATTACGCGGAAAATTAACTCCCCTTATCGAAACTTACCCATCCATTATCACCTTTCACATCACCGCTTCTTCCCTCCCAATTTATTCCGGCCAAGATAAATTTCAGATCCCACCAATTCCTCCAGCCAAAATAAAAAATTAGCTGTAAATTATTAACGCTTGCTTACTTCTCAACCACCCCTTTGCAAAAAACAAACAGCCATAATTCTTTCGATGAGAACTCTCATTAAACTGCAAAGAAAAGTTGCTACATCATTCATAACAACCTTGACAAGCTAGTTGACCAATACACATTTTAATAAGCATTTCCCATCCCTTTAGCGAGAAAATCCATATGTATTGATTTGAAAATAGCAAAAATTGGTTTTTAAATAGACCCTTCTAATCGTCTTTCAATACACCAAAACGTGAATATCTGAAATTTTAAATCCGAACAACATTTTAAGATCTGATTTAAAACTCATATTCTAAATTGAAGTTCTTCATTAACGTAACAAATGAATGATTTAGACAAAAGTCCAAGCCTGGTGGACATCTCACCCAGGCCTAGCTTGAAGCGAATTGACAATCTCCAGCAAAAGCTGCGAGAGAGCTCCAACGCTTGCTATGCAGAGTTAGACACGAGGACTACAAAGCAAAAAATGATCGAATTCTTGCCTTTTGCTTGCCTTGCCACCATTGCGCTCAATTTGGACCTATCCTCTCAACGCGTGCTTCTCACCAAAGTGTTATTAATTTTTTTGGCAAATGTACATACTCTCTACTACAAAACCTACCATGAAACTCCAAAACCGCTGCGAATTTTTCCAAATTTCGCAGTTTATATCCTAATGCAGCCTCTGATAATCAGCACAATCCTCTTTCGGTCTTCATTGCCTTTAGAACGACATACCCATCTTTATTATCAATCCGCAACGAATGACGCGCAAACACTATTAGTCCTACTAATAGGTTTTTGGATCAAGATTGACCTACCTGAAGACGAGATAAAAGCGATCGCGAAGGCCGGCAGCATGTTGATCGCGGTCAATTCAATCATATTAAGCACCGTGTTAGGCTGGGAGAGTCCGAGCTTCCTTCTAACCAATTTGACCTATGCAATGGTATTATTAGCGGTCGGTCGACTTTGTAGCAGCAGAATCGCTGTACATAAAAAAAGCATCCAGAGTGAGCTCAAGAAAGCCTCTGATGGGTTGCAGAAGGAGCTGGCAGAGGCTAAAGCGGCGCTGGAGTCCTCATATAATCATGTTACTGAGGACGCGGCAGCTCAAGGAGATCAGGTGCTGATGAAGCTTAAGTTTTTGAAGTTTCAAAAAATGA
>ENA-UOTX01001247-UOTX01001247.1-compost-metagenome-genome-assembly--contig:-NODE-1247-length-20430-cov-6.644377_pt1 | contig 20430 bp, 10 predicted proteins | sample MGYA00238143_ERZ746982 | MGnify/ENA primary metagenome ERZ746982 (study PRJEB28758, sample SAMN06268862) | compost metagenome | isolation source: single cell | place: USA: California, Emeryville, Joint... | reverse complement strand
TTCTTTACTTGGATAGCCTGTGTTCATGTTCTAGAGGCTGTGAGAGCTCAACTATTGAAGATTTGGGATTTTTATTGAAATTAGCTTTTTGAAAAATGCAGATCATGAGGAAAAAATTACGTGGTCAAATTATCGTTTCATCGCGTATTCCTGAATCGATAAAAATTCTGCAAAATTTTTATTGAAGCGATTACTTGAAAAGATCTTGAGCCGAATAACTCCTGCGAGAATTCAAAATGAGGCAGGGGAAAATGATGAGCTTTCTCCCATGCGATCTGCTCTGAGCTATTTTGCTATTGGTGCTTGGCATTTCCCGACAGATTTTCTTCATTTGCATTGATTTTGCGGCACATATAATCCCTTAGTATATCATTTCTCCTTAAATCCGTTACCAGCTACTTTCGTGGTCAAAAGTCTGAGGGTAAATTAAACGAACGTAAAAAACCAAGAAAATACACACTTACCCAGGACCATCAGAGATTTGCAAAAGCTCTTCAATACTCCTAGCCGACAGGACATATTTTCGTCCGGAAGTACATTTCGTTATCTTGCGTCAAATGAAGAATCTCTTTAATAATACAAAAAGCAGGTATCTAACTCGATATGATGGTGTTTTCACTTTTAAATATGACAAAACCTCTCGAGTAGATAAAGAATTAGGGATAGTCTCTTCCACTTTATCCGCGAGAGTCTTTTTAAGTGCTCAACCACTAGATGCAGGATTTTCGTTACCCCAAAAATTTAGAAATACAATATGCGAAGACCTCTCGAAATTCCAAGATTAGTTCAATCTTCAGCAACAAGCTTTTGCTGTTTTCATAATAATGCAGATTCCGTAACGTAAGTCTTAATAAATATTATTATGCATTCTCAGGATTACTTAATTTCAAAATATGAACAATAAAGTCCCCACTAGACGCCTTGAAGCAACCATAGCAAAAGAACGACTCATTCCAAAAGATCAACAAAGCTATTCTCCTTCAACTCATAAAAAATTTAGTTCTCCCTCCTTACTTCAAGTTCCTCCTCAAGAATTGATTGGTAACATACAAAATCTCTTACCTCTTAGCTCAAATCTTACAGATCATCCTGACACCGATGCCACATATTCTAAGATCTTCACGCAAAAGAAGCTACAGCAGTCCTCTCTTCCGTCTTCCCCGAAAAATTCATTAATTAAACATAATGCTCCGACTAAAAGCATTCCAAAAATCCTCGTTGCCTCTAGCCTTGAACAAGACACGTTGATACTACCAAAGAACAACCCATCTTCTACCAAAAATGTATCATTGAACTCAAGTCTATTGAGAATAGATGACAAATTACCCATTGAAAACACCCATGGAAGATCATCACTTAAGCTACCTGTGCTGCCCAAAACAGGAGTTAGTAGCTCGAAGCCAGAACTACCTAAAGTATTAAAAAATTCAATGAGCAGCATGCCTTCGAGTCAGTCTAATTTGAAAGCAGAATACAATAAGAATAAATTATCATTACATCTTTCAGATAATTCTTCATTGTCTGCCATCTTGCAAAACTCTCGGTCTCTCGCCTCGAATAAAACACCTAGCAACACGTCAATTACAAGCAAGACGAGAGGTTTAAAGTCAGTTATGGCTCTAAATAGTAGCCTACATATGCGTCCAGAGTGCATTCCGAATAATTTGGAGAAAATAAAATACGAAGTACTGAGAGAGTTCAGACCTCATAGAGGTGGTCAGAAGGGGCCGTCGGTCGATCTGGAGAATAATTTTGAAAATAATCATCATTTAGATCAGATTTTGAAGCAAAGGAATGACGTGGTGAATCAATTCATGGAAAAATTCAAAACGAATCAAATGAGTCTGATTGATTCGCTGCCGAAGAAACCGAAAGTAAGAATGCCGATAAAGAAAAAGCAGCAAAAAGCTGACTTTCAGCCGAATTTCTCGAATTATTCAGAATTTAATGATTGGACGCGAGCTTTGTGTAAAGAAAATCAAGCAAAACAAGCGAGAGCAAAAAAGGGATTGGACAAGTTTAGTTTTGAGTGAGAAAATGTCTTTGAAATGCTGCAGGGGCAAGTGTTCTCTAGCAAGACCACTCGAAGTTATTGCATTGAATAAAGCAATACTCAAATATCTATTTTTTTATATAATGATTATGTCAATTAGTGTTTTATGTATTCTGTTTCAATTTTTTTGGTAATCAGTGCTCAAATTCGCGTAGCCTTCTTCTGTATTAATTATAACCAAATGAATAGAATAATTAATACATGCATTCTTGGACGCATACAGATAGAAGTTACTTGCTCTGTTATTACTTGGATTGATTATGACAAATAGATAACAGATTTATAATCAATTTTATTTCAAAAAGTTATCAAACTTTTTAGATGTAGTTGTAATGTTGAGAGGTGTACAAATTTCAAACATTTGAGAGAAACTTGCTTTCTGGAACGTATTGGTATATGTCTAACATGATAACATAAAATAGAGGTTGCCTGATGCGGTATCTTTGATATTATTTCTCACAATCATAGGTAATTTGAGTTAATTCGAATTAATTGGAATTAATTGAAAGAAATTTAAAGAAATTCGAATAAATTAATTAATGTGTGTATAACGAATGTCGTCTTTTGCTTGAAGCTACTATCATTAGTTAATCTCCTAACTAAAGACCTTACCATTTCATTTATCAATTGACTGAATGGGAGGAAAAGACATAATTTACTGTGGTACTTACTACTGTTTGAGAAATATACTACTTGAGCTGCCTTCTTTCATTAATAGTTGAGGTAAGTACTAAGTGGACTAAGTTCTACTATTAAATATATAATTCCTTTGACTTAGTATCTGTCTCAATATTAGTATTTACAATAGTGTTAGGTACACTACTTATTATAATGTAAGTTCCTCTACGCGAACAGATGCAGTGTCTATCAATATAACCCTACAATGATATCCACTCATATCTGACTTCCTTCAACTGCTTTCGCTACCACTCCGTTTAAAAATCTGACTCAATCAATTTATTGCAGACTTCAGATTTCAAAAAAAGAAGATAGGCAGCATCTTCATTATAGAATCACAACAATAGCAACCACTCGCACAGCGGACGAAAATCTATTTTATTGTTAAAAACGATAAACATTGCATTAAAACAGCCAAACAATCCTAATTTGCGGTAAACTTGACCGACTCTTCATCAGTATCTGGAATTTCAGCCTCATCAATTTCCGCAATTAGCTCTTTTTGATCTTCTATCTCAGATTTTGCATCTTCCTTATTTAAAACTGTCACCTCTTCTTTCTTACTCGGCGACAGAGACTTCCTTTCTTTCAATTGCTGGTCTTTTGAAGGACTCTGAGGTTGCAACCGAGGACCTGGGCTTTTCTCTTCTTCTTCGATAAGCTTAGACTCACTTGCTCTCTCAATGATCTTTATTTGAGTTTTCTCACCCGATTTACTTTCAAACTCCATCCCTTTTGCGTTTTTCGCAGGACTAAATCCTCTTGTAAACTCTCTAAGACTTAATTTTCCATCGTTATCTGCGTCAATTTTGTTAATAATATTATTGAGATCTTTTTCTGTTGGGAAAAAGCCGTGATACGTCAGTATCTCCTTCAGCTCCTCTATATCAATATAACCTTGCTCTTTTATATCAATAGCTCTGAACGCGTCTTCAAGGCTAAATCTCTTTGAAATCCGCGTTCTTAAATCCTCCATTTGAGATTCAACCTGTGTGCACCTTCGAATAAAACTCACAAAGAGCGAATGAGTCAGATCTCCTATTTCGATCGTCGAGTCATTTTCTCTGAAGATTATCGCATGTTCTTTATTCGAGGGAACAATAAAGTGTTCGTAATCCTTCAAACTGATTAAGCCATCGCCATCATTATCGAATCTGGCAAAAACAGCTGCTGCTTCCGTCTGTGTCCAAAAAACACCGAATTGCCTGAATTGGTTCACGAATCGCTCGCAATTTGTGGTATTCTGCCCGGCCTCGTTGATGTATTTGCGGAAAGAGGCTACCAGCGAAAAATCTCTTCGGACAACGAGCTCGCTTTTGAGTTTCTGTAGCTCTCGTTCGTATGTAATCACTTCCTTTAGAGCTTTGGTTAAATAATCCTCTTCGTGTCCTTTAATAGGAGATTTACCACTCAGGACTCTTGCACTTGATAAACGACCGGGACTCCTTTGCCTTCGTGGAGATAGTACGTGATCAGCTGGTGAGCGCTTTCTGGTGCTGCTTTCTTCCAGTGCGGCTTCTTTTCGGGGAGTTGCTGCTATATCTTGCCATCTTGAGGTACTTGGCATCCCTTCAATTGGTCTCTCTTCAGTGTTTTTGTGACTAGCTGATTCTGAATATTTAGGAGGACTTCGTCCTAGAGTCGCGCGATAGCCTGTATAATCATATTCACTTTCGCCATCTTCGCTTTTCTTTTTCGGACTGAGCGGTTCTTGGACGGCTTTTTCCTCTGGCCTTTCGAATTGGAGCCTTCTTGAGATTTGACTTCTTCTATTCTCTGGAACTACCTGTGAGATAGTGTGCTGCACCCCATGAAAATCATAATGTTGAACCTCCTTCTCGTAATAATTGCTAAAAGTCCCATTGTCTTTGTCTACATAGTAGCTTTCTTTAACCTCAGAATATCTATCTTGTGACCTTCTCGGCGAATATCTATCTTCAGACCTTCTTGGTGAATACCGATCTTCTGACCTCCTCGGTGAATCTTGCCGTTGCGTCCTTCGCGGTGAATCGCGAGAACTTCTTCTCGACGGACTCCCACCCCTCTGAGATTCTCTCTGAAATTGAGTCAGAGGAGGGCCGAAAATTGGTTTCTGCGAAAGCGATAGATTACGACTCGCCTCTCTACTGAAGCTTCCAGCTCTTGCATGGATAACCTGAGGCTCTTTGCTTCTCCTTGGATCATTTTTTATTGGTATCATTTGAAGATTTTGCTCTTTTTTAACGAGATACTTTTCGACATAATCGCGGTAATCCTTCTCAGTCAAAATTGCCTTTGGAGCGAAATAACCTTGCTTGAAAATATCTTTCTTCCAAAAATCTGGATGGGAAGTCCTAATTGGACTCTTTGAGGGAATGTTCTTTGTTGGAGATGAGCTGGATGGATTTGATTTTGGTGATGCGATGTAGGTATATGTCGGCTTTTTTCTTGGAGGAGAATTGCTTTTTCCAGTGAATTCCGTTTGGAATGTTGGTTCGAGCAGCTGAGCAAACTCTCGGAAGCTGACCTTTCCGTCCTGATCTCTGTCTGCTCTTCTCATAAAGGACAGCGCGTCGTCATAGCTGGCGATAACTTGCCTGCTTTTCAAGAACTCCAGGACGCTAAAAGCTGTGAGAAAGCCGTTTCTTTTAAAATCAACAAATTCAAAGGCTTCTTTCACATCCCAGTCTCTTGCTTTAAGTAATCCCATGCGAAGCTCTTCGATTTTGCGCATTCCGCTAATTTCCTTATCTAATACTCTTGCTAATGCCCATGCTGATGTATACGAGAGACCTTTATTATTGTTAACTTTGCGAGCTAAGGCCAATTGGTACAGGTTTGAGTTAGTTGCTGGAAGAATCATATTTTCAAAATCATTATATGTCAATTTGAGGTCTTTGCTTGATTTATTAAAGGTAATAAGATTTCTAACCTCTTCTTCGGAAGGGTATACGTCAAGTTCGTTCAAGAATGATAGAAGGTCATTAACAGAGAGGTAGTGGCGTTGATTGATATCCAAATGCTGGAAAGCTGCGTGTGGCTCGAAACCTTTTTTCTCTGCAAGGACCTGGCGAGTGACCTCAACGCACGTTTCTAAGTCAGCGACTGCTTTGATGAAATTCGCTAGTTGAAGTTGAGTATGAACAGATAGCATTGGCAAGCAAACAGCCGATGTGATGTGTGTGCAAAGGAACCTGGATTTTGATTTATTGCTTTTATTGATTATTATTGCAGAGTCAAGACAAATATCTTAACGGACATAATTAGTTTTATTGCTAAAATTATTTCGGGCTGTCTTCTCTCTAATTATCAGGTCTGCTGGAAGGTTGAAGATCAATTAATGTTTTGAGGCTTTAGAGAAAAGTTGTTTTTCAAAATGATTTCTTACAAACTTGAGAACTTGAAAACTATAATAACAAATCAATGATGAAGGCGCCTTCTTGTTGGCAAGGACCAGGCCGGTCATATTTTCAATGAGAATAGCAATAATGTGTGAATAGTAAAAGGAAAAGGCAATTGTGCAAAATATTATGGGAATAAGAAAAAATGTATGGAAAAATTAACAACAATTTCAATTTAATGGAGAATCTCCAATTTTAAGAAGTATTATGCAACAATACCTTCTCCCATGATGCAACCGTGAATAGCTCTAAGGAAAATTTTTCTACAAATTGTGGTCTCGATCACGATAAATATGTCTTGTTGCTAACTCCACACTTGAGCTGCTGTGATTCCTCATAATAACTCTTGCTTTATTAATTTTAGAGCTGTCTTATAGAAAATTCGATGGCACTGAGATGAAGGTTTCAGAAGTTGTATTGCTATCAGAACACAAGACACTTTGTGATTTAGATTATATCAACTGAGTCCTATAGTATTTTTCATTCATTCAAGAAATCAGAAGAAAATCCCGTTTTTGCGATGGATAATTCCCAATCTCCCAGCGTTGTTTTCATTCAATGCCTATCTCACAAAACACGCCAAAAAACTATTAATTTTCATGCATTCTTATATAAACCTGCGTCAGTTGCTATCATTTCTCAACAGACTGTTGAGTATCCGCAACCGCGAAGTACAATCGAGAAAAAATAATTAGACGGAGAAAGAGAGACCCATTCTAATGTCGCTTGTATTCTAACAGAAACTAATTTACTGTTTTAGAAGCAAGTGACTCTCAAATTAGAACGCATGTCTAGCCACGAAAAAATTATTCATTGAGTTCTAATGTTCTGATTCGAAAGCTCACTGAAATTTGAATTCCTCTATTGTTCAAATAATTCAATCAACTGCACTCCACTCCTCTTTCTTTATACGCTCCGATTCTCTTTGTGGCTATACATTCCAAGCAATATTCCCATGAATTTTCCCTAGGCTTATTCACCATAAATTCACAAGGAAATATCATCAAATCCATTTTAACGCGAACTCATTTCCATGAGTTGGGGTTCCCTTTAGAGGGCCATTGCAGTATCCTTGAAAAAAATAGAATGTCTTTACTGACCCTCGAAGAGTTCTTCATTTCATTTTTTTAGCATCTAATTCGGGTTCTGTAACCATACAGTAAATATTTTGGTGCTACATACCGTATTTTATTCCCTAATTATTGCTGGATCGGTATTTTAATGCAAACTCGAAAGAAATAACAAACGGACTGAAATTTACAGTAGCGATTCGAATTGAAAAGATACACCCATCACCTGACCTCTACTGAAACTCAATAATTAACATCTTAATTTAAGAAACAAGAATTTAAATCTTAATGGAAGACCCTCAACTGCTACTCCAACTTGACTTGGACCATCGAAAATACGAAAGGAGAAAATCTAAACATACCGATTCTGAAAACTCGAATTCTAGATCAGAAGACAGCTCTAGTGAGTCTAGCTGGCTGGAAGAGCAAAAAGTAGAACCGATAAATCCAGAGAAAATCCACAACTGCCATCCAACAGATATCGTGATTCACAAACCATCAAGTTTAAAGGCTCATGCCAATCACCCGCCGCATCATAGGCCGGAGCCTTTGAAGATTTCGGGAGAAGAGCCGTTAGAAATGGCTTCATTTTCGACAAATTTTGGGTCGAATCCAGGAGAAAAGACGCCCTCAGGCGCACAGGCAGGGTACGTGTCAGAAATTTTAGCGATTTTCCTTTGCCTTAGTTTGTTAAAAATTTTTGAGGAAAATGCTTATTTTTGCCTTTGTAGGAGCCCAGCTCAAACGTTTGCACAATTTAGCTCGCGTTGGTTCCAGTTCGTTTACCTATTCGAGCGATGCGACTATGAAAAGGTGATATTTTCTTCCGAAAGCTATACTTAGCGGAAATTAGGCATCTGATGTATATAAAGAATTAGCGGAGATGGAATCTCGACCATTTCAGTTTTTATTCGAAGAAAGAAACATCGTTTTGTACAAAATGCAAAGGATAAGACGACGAGGTCTGCTTGCAGAACTTATTGCCCAAGAGATAAAGAAGACTCTGGTCGGTTTCGAAGCTCGCTATGTAGATAACAACTTTTCTGTTGAGACATATGATCGAATTTTTAGGCATGGCAAATGATTCATAATGGGAGTAATTATTCGCTTAGCAGCGCTGAGGACGATGAAGATTCGCTCGTGCGACTTGATGCAGTTTTCCCTATATCAATAAGCAAATTTTTTTCGCTATTTCACAATGTGGACGCGATAACTGAGTGGTGCTCAATCGTGAAAGTCGCGGTTGACCTAGAAGAAATTGAAAAGGGTTCTAAAGCGGCATATTTCACAATGAAAATGCCTTTCATGATTCCTGACAGGGAGCTCTTTGCGCTAATCACAGCTGTGAACCGCCTTGATACTGATGGCAGCCTCTTGCTCTTATGGATTCCGTTTACTCATGTATATACTCGAGTTCATTTTCCCAATGACCAATTAATATCTCCAGGCACCTGATAAAGCGAAAATTATGGAGATTGATATCACCTCGCCAAATAACTTGGCACCATTGAATGTCAATACGTTGCTCTTCGAAATAGTTCCAATTACAGAGTCCAAATTTAAGCTCAAGGCAGTTTGCCATTTGAACCCAAATATTGGGTTTGTAGGCAGGAAACTCAACAAATGTATTGCAAAGAAAGTAATTCTCAAAGCATTGAAACTGAAGGATAAAATGATTTATTTGACTAGTGTGCGCTGAACTTGCTGGAAGGCTTGGTCAGAGCCTGCGCCACATATTCGGTAAGTCATTTTTCTTAGTCCTTTCGTTAAGAGAAGCCAAATAATAGGAAAACAAATGGAGTTTACTTCGAGAAGAGGACTCAGATTATTATGAGTGGGTCGATCTCACAGTAAACGAGTATTTGACTGCGAGGAAGCAGTCTGCATGAAATTAGATAATATAATTAATGTCATTTAAAGTAAAACAAATGTTTCAGTAAAGAATGACAGCGTTACATATTTCCTTAGAATTGATTGGTGTGTCCAGTTAATTTAAATTAATTCGTTCGTTATTCATATCTCCATATTAATATTCCCACGCTTAACCTTGGCAACATTCATTCAATGTGCTTACTACATAGCCATCAATGCTGGTAAGTCGCGTGTAAATAAAATCGAAGAAAAGGATTATTCTGAAAAATAATAAAAGAAAAAGGACGATTATTTCTAGTGTGTTGTTATTAAACTCCAGGAAGCAAAAGCCAGCAAAATGTTGTTGATACTTGGATCCATATTACTCATTTCTTGTTATTGTTCTTTGTTTTGGATCATTAGGATTTTTAATGAACAGGTGAAAGTTTCATTTTATTGTTGTCTCTGAGTTGTGGTAATTGTTAGTGATGAAAGGGAACGAAAATAGTAGAGTAGAAATCTACCAGCAACAACAACGACAACATAATACTCATCATTTGGTAACCACAGCGATCGTTCTCCGCTTTATGCAATTCAAACAATTTTCGATTTAAGTACATCATATATTCTAAAAGGTTTTTTAGAGAAATATCTCCTGGTCTAAACGAGCTGTCAGGCTTGTTTTTTCGAGCAAAAGTTCTTCCTTTAACTCCTTAAACAAACATAAATTTTGGATTTTCATATCAAGAAATTTCTCAATACAATTCTCCCCTTTGATGATGATGGGTCTAACACTCAACTAACGAATTGTATGGGGGTATTCGATATCACTATGCTGTCGTGAGAAGAGCATCTAAAATTTTATTCAAACGAAATTAAGACGGAAAGCCATAAGTTTCTTTTTGAGAAGCAAGAACATTGAGGTTAGATACCTTTCCCTACTTATATTCGAAAGAAACTTGGAGGTATTTCATATGTAATAACTCCATTTGACAGAAATATTTATCATTTGCTATTTGCTCAGACTTTCTATAATTGAAGATCATAAAAGCGCTCCAAAACACAACAAATAACGCAGATTTAGCTCCAGTTCTGATCATTGGACCCATCAAGAGCCCACTCCTCAATGTTTAGAGTTTAGGTATTGAGAAATCTTTCAAGATCGTTTCCAGCTCTATATTCTTTGCCCTCGAGGTCTCGATTCAATAAATCCATTAGTCAAATCTATTGCAAACTTGCTAACAGACGAGTGAGCGTTGCGAATTTGCTTCTTTTCGTTCCACATTAGGAAAGTCTTGCTGATTTATTCAACTCCTCTTTTCTAACATGGGTCAAACTGTGATTAGGTCATTAATAGCCGCTATTAGACGCAGATATATTTGGAACCAGCAGAGCAGGGCACTTGCCTCAAAAGATTTAGATAACGCGAAGCTTCCTACGTAAAGAATTCTTTACTTATATATATTACTTTTCTATATTCAGAGGCAATTCTATACCTAATTGAAATAAAGAATTACTCTATATTTTGCTCTTCTAAGCTATTAGTTAAATAGAAAAAAGTGAGTTCACATGCTATTTGATTGGACCTTATCAAGAAAACGCTCTCGTTTTTTGGAAAAGACGAGAAAACGGATCTGTATACATAATGAACCGATATATCCTTCGATCATCGCGATGAACTGATTAAATTTCATGCGTTTCACGGAAAGATTTCAATTCAGTTCAATTGATTGATAGACCTCTCAATCAAAAAAGGTTTGAGAAACATCATGCCACTGTTAGACTTCTCTGCTATTGTAACCACTATCTCGGTCGGATGTCCAATGGCACTTTCTTTTCATCATTAGTAATCTATTCGAGGGTTCATTCATGTAAATTCGATATTATATCTGAATTCTACGATAATTTCAATAGTCAAATATCCATCCAGAATGTAATAGAACGCAAGCGAGCTTAGAATTATTTATTTGGAAAGTGTTCTAAATCGAAGAGAATTTTCAAAAAAATTCTGATAGAAAGTTCTCTAATTATGAACAATATTTCCAAAAAAGGGATTTTCTAGAGCAAATCGGTAAAAATTTCCCAAAAATTCAAAATTGGTTCTTAGAAGAATGAACACCGAAAACTTCGCACGAGAATTAAATTACCAAACACCTCAAATTCTGCATAACTCTCATGTTTCGCTTTCTCAGCGAATCTCGAAAGAAAATGACTTAAAGTATTTCTTCTAATGAATGCTGCGTGTGGCGTTAAGGTGCAGAGAAATGGGCACTTTGTCTGATCTCAATGCATTAAAAACGTTATCTTTGCAGGTTAAAATGTTCAACAAATTGAGAAACTCTAAGTACATTTTGTCATATGAATGGATGTTTTTTAAACAACTTTCTTCAAGCATTCGTCATTATTGTCTAGAGTAGCATCCAGCGTAGCTGCTTCCATGTTTATTAGAAGTAATTACTTGCTTTTTCGGCGAAGTGGATTTAAATATTTGGATTATTACCTTAGTTAGAAAACCATTCTAAAAGGAATAGGAGCAGTTGGGGATATCTGAATTGGATCAAATGAACTGGAAATTGCAATTAATTTGTTAGATTATTCTCAGGAAATTTCGCCAGTGCGACGGTAATAGTCAGCAAAATTTTTATAAAAAGCGTGAATTTAAAGCGTCTTTAATAAACCTGTTCGGTCAGCTTTCCAGGTTAGCGATTGAAATTAGTTAGTAGACTGTAAAGCTAAACTCAATTCATCCACGGGTATTATAATCAATTTATTAGAAATTACCCTTGAAAAAATCTGAAAAAGAACCCATTCTGAATGTGCCTTTTCAAAAGAGATGAACAGGAAAATACTTGCAACCATGAGGAATGCAATAACTATTACCTCTTAAACAAACATATTTGCATGTATTCCAAACAGAACCAAGAAGCCAAACTCCCAAAACTCAATGACGAGCATAACTTGCTCGACCTCTTGCAAAAGAAACTTAAGAAAGATCCTGACGCTAAGTCCTACTCTCAGGAGGTTTCCACTCAACCTTCCTATAACCAGAACTTTACCCTTAACTCTCTGATGATGCCTCAGATCCAGGTCAAGACTGAGGCGCCAAGTTCGAAAACTGAAAGCTATTCACCTTTCGTTGCACGGCCGCAGAATGTCCAACAACATTACCAGTTACCTGCTCCTGACCTCAGACCGCCTAATCCCCATTCCAATCTGAGTCTTGTTCAGCTGATGAACTTGAAAAACCAAAATAATATCTCGGAAAACCAAAAATCAAACGCGGTAAAACACAGCGAAAATACGAATAATCGGCAGTCAGTTGAGGAGTCTATGAGAGATTTCCAAAACAAGCTATTGAATTTGATGCTTTCTCAGAATAAGATATTAGTGGACCTGAAAGATAAGAATGATTTGATGCAAGACACGCTGGGTTGCTTAGTTAGCGAGGTTGCTAGTCTGAAAAAGTAAGAAAACTTGATGAAATTTCTCTTATGTTTTTTCTCTCAAAATTAGTTGTCTCAAGCCTGCACCAAGAGAAACGCTTCAGCCAAGCGTCAAACCCACTGGATTTACTCAAATAATCGGACGTGCATCTGATACGATAAACACGGACAACCTATTAACGTACCTTTACGGTCCAAGCTGTGAGTTTCAATACCATCTCGTTCTTAAGCAAGAACTTAGCCTTCCCTTATACCGAGAAAGGAATTTCAAGTAACTGATTCTCTCCTAAAAAAAAAAACTAACCTCTCTCTGTTAGATTCACTGTAATGCTCGTAGATAAGGAAGGAAAACTGGTAGAGAACTCCAACAGAATTCCGTTGACGATTGGCATCTACAGCTCTGAGAACCCACCTAAGTACATTGACACCAATACCTCAGGAAACAAGATCCTGAAGGGATTTATTGAGAAGGATCTAAAGAACGGCACAGCGACTTTCGAGAAGATCCAAATCAAGGAAGTGACTTCTCATTTCAGAAACGGATGGGTTTTCTTCGTAGTTTATCCTAAGGTTGTTGCTGGAATGGGTATGGTGACTGTGGATGGAAACGCTAATTTCGTAAATATCCAGAAAATAAAGCCGTTAGTCCTTGAGAAAGTTGTCGTCAAAGCTAAGAAAACGAAGGAAAAAGGAAACGCTGCTGAGGCTGAGGAAAATATTCCAGAAGAGATGGAGCAGGAGAAAGAGGAGGCAGCGAGCTGCAATAGCTAAAATGTTTGAAGGCAATTTTTGAATAAAGTATTAGTTATTGAAATTTTTAATTGAGAAACGCCCAGAATTTTTGTTTTCAAGGTGTTTTTTTATGTAGTATGGCTAGATTTGAGTTAAATGTTCTCACTAAGTATCTTGATATTTCTAATTCTGTTGATTAACTATCTGTAATTGTTCATCGTTGGAAACGTGGTTAATTAGCCTTAGCTCAGTTCATAACCTGAGCACTTCTCTTAATATCATTCATTACTTTCAGTTTTTTTCGCAGCCCAGGATATTAGTTTGCTTCAAGGCTGATCATCAATCATACCAATTAGAAGATAAGACGAGAGTTTTCAGCAATCACATAGCTAACATAATTGAGCAATTGGTTCGTCATTATCGATTGTAAGGATTACTTGTTTAAAAAATATTATCAACATGCAAGCAGCTGTCACACAAGAAGAAATAGAATAATTTATTGCTCTCTAATGACCTCTGTGTTGTTTTGGCTGAATTATTATTTTTCAATTATCAGCTGAATCATCGACCTAAAACATCAGCTGCTTTTCCGGGAAAAGTTTCATCATTAATCTGTGAATTTTTAGGCCAATGTAGATCTTTATCCACTGAAAAGATAATCGAATTCGGTCCCATAAGGAAAGTTTGTGATGCTTCCTCATATCTTTTTCCACAGTTTCAAAGCAGTACCTTGCCTTGTTAATTTGGATATCATTTTTTTTTCACTTTAAAAAGGGAGAAATTACCATCAGCTCGTAATTATCGATAGGCGATCCCAGGTGATTGTCCAACGTGTTTATAAAATTATTCGTTTTACACAACAACAGGACATCACTAAACGATTTTAGACTCAGCGAACACAGGATGATTATGATACTTGTTGACGCTGTGGAGGACATACAGGATCTCTTTAAGCTTCTCACGGAATGTTTCCTGCGCAGTCTGTTTTCGTTTCTGATCAAGAGTAGGCTTCAGTCTCTTTTTACGATCCTTCTCATTTTTATTCATAACTTCATCGTACGCGCGAGTCGTCACCATCGTTACCAACAGCGAGTATAGATCAGTTACCTATTATCATCATCATATTAAGGTTTTATATCATTCCTCTTGCTAATAGCCCTACTCCAAGCTTTCTGCATGCGTCTTTCATCATCCCCTCATCTTGCGTCAAAATCCCTAAATATCAACCAATTATAACCAATCTCAGAAACCACCTCAGTACCTTTCCAAAGGTAACTGTAAGTAATCCTGGTATCTTCAGGAAGTTCTTTATAAAGACCATGATCGAGCAGTATCAGTTGAGGTCGTCCCGTGGCCTTTCCGTGTTTGCCCAATTGTTTGTTTACAAAAATATTACCTGGATAAGTTGTTAACAGTGATCATATGAGGTAAACTTCAAAATACCTGGATGAGGATCAGAATGAACAAATCCATATTTAAATATTTGTTCTGTGAAATTCTTCGAGAGCAAGTATGCAACTTCGGTTAAATTTAACCCCATTTCTTTTATTTTATTGATTTGATTGATCGGAACTCCTTCCATGAATTCCATCACGAGCACTTCATCCTAAACCCATGATCTATTATGGGCAAACCCGAACAGTTTATTGTGTACACTTGAGAATTTGTCATATATTTTCGGCACTTTGATATATTTATCGTTTTTGAACAACTCTCCGATTTTTTTCGCGTTGGCTGCTTCCTGGTAGAAATCAAGCTCCTTTGGCACATTTTGTTTCATTTCGACTCCAAGCCACTAGCAAATCAGGACTGCTGTTGATTGGACTCAAGAAATACTTTATATTTGAATTCTGGAAAGAGATATTCTCCTAGATTGATCATATGAGCCAGAAGTCTCACGTCTCCGTCGCATTGCTCCTTCAGCCATCTATGCTGGATCTTGACAGCGACTTTTTCGCCTGTTCCTTTCAATCGAGCCTCATGTACTTGTGCTATTGACGCAGAGCTAATAGGCTCCCAGTTGAACTCTATTTTGGTGAGAATTTGTTTGATCTATTTATCTCCATTTCATTGCAACCATTGAAATACCTGAAAAGACCTCTTCGATTTTCTGGTTAGTGGAAGATTCGAACATATAGATCAGATTCTCTCTGCTGCTTGTGGGGCAACCCTGAAACAGCTCACCAAGCGTTTCAGTATACTCAATTGGTGCTAAGACATCGATCTGGTTGGTTACAAGGTGAGGTTCTCAAGGTCAAGTTAATATATCTTTACAGATGCGATTATTTGGCCAAACTTTAGATAAACTCCGCCATTTTTCTTGAATGCGTCGCAAAGTACTCGCGCAGCACGCATGTGACGCTCGTGAGTGTCCAGGCCGCTCTGTAGAATAATAATCGTTAAGCATTGGAAGATGAAAACATCATGATTACTGGGAGATAGTAGTAGTAGACCATTTTCATTCCGGTCAAACCTAAGCGTGTTCCTCTTTCTACTGCTTTATAGAGTTGATATTGGTTGTCGTGAACTTCAGGGAAGAAATAATAAGCTGCGCCGTACAATCCACCAGCTGTGAAAGCAGAGAGTGTTAGAGCCTTCTTTAAAAATCCCATGTGTGAATCTGGAATCGAAATAAAATTTTAATCAGAAGAAATTCGTCTTCGATTTAGATTCTTTTTTGTCTATTCACACAGCGCTAATAAGTTTGTAGTCTAGAACAATATCCTTCGTTGAATATGCAGTTCAGGCGTTAATGGCCTCATATCTTCGGAAAGGAGTGCTGGACGACACAATATTTTGATTTCTTTCTTCCTCGGAGGTGTTGGATCGAAGCTGAGGGACTTGTTAGACTAAGATGAGATTACAAATCTTTCATTATAATATATAAGGTGAGGCGACATAATCTTCTTTTCTTGATAAATAGCAGTTCTCAACTAGAGAGTAAAGTAATTTTCAGATCGAATTTTGTGTGCCAATGATCTAGATCATCTTTAAGGTGAAAATGTTTCGTCAGTCAAATAGCCTTTGGAAGAGACTGAGTTTATTTGGTAGTCGATTCTTGATCAGGTTCTTTTAAAATCGATTGACTAATATTAATTGCAGCGAGTTTCTTTGACTCAATGAAAAGTTTAATCTTGTTGTCGTTTGGCTTCTGTTGAATGTTGTCATATTTTGAAAAGTCTCATATAGAGTATTTTTTCAATACAGAAAAGAATGATGTGATATTTTGCGGGTATAGTGAAAAACCGGTCGAGCTGAGTTTTATGTGTATTGAATAATAGCAGTAACATCATTAGTATTAAAAAAAAGTTGAAGACTTTTTGAAAAAATTACTTTAATACATAATGATTAGATATTTCAGAAATGTGAATATGAATTCGGTCAAAATTTCTTCTGATTTCAAAAAAAACGAAACACGTAAAGATGCTTAACTACTGGGACAGTAATCGTCCATCGAAAATTTCCTGTGTGAAATAATAGCCTGACGCTTGAAATAGAAACCGAACCTTTCCAAAAGCTCCCTAATACGAGACTTGGTAAACGGTTTCAAGCATTCATCATCGAAATGAGCGAGAACGTTTTCTCCTTGCGATATAGCCGAACACGCAACCAATGATACCTGATGTATCATATCCTCACTCATCATTTTTTTGAGTTCTTTCGCCGCAGAATTTCCATCCATCACAGGCATAGAAATATCCATGAAAACCACTGAGTATTGACCTCCGCATTCATTGCATTCAGAATTTTGCTTGCTTTTGTTATTTTTACTCAAAACTTTTTCGATTGCCTCCTTCCCGTTGAAAGCTGTGTCAATCGCGAGTTTAAAACCCGAGAATACCATTTCAGAAGCAATCAAATTGAAGCTGTCATCATCAACCACGAGAATCCTCGCACATTTGCATCCCGCTTCGACTTCCTGGAAAATGCTACTTCTTTGCTCTTTCTCCCTTTGAAACGGAAGTTGAGGGCCCATGGTAAAGCGGTACCGATTCACACGAGCTATCGGCCCTTCAGAACCCACGCTCACTTTATGATGTGGATTTCTAAACTCTGGTTGGTGTAATAGTTCGCGAGGTAATTTTTCAGGGTTACAGTACCTACGAAGAAATTGCGAGGGACGTATATTTGTAGATTGATTCAACATAGGACACTCTTCAGTATGCCTTACTGAAGAGGAGGTGAAACTTGTGTCTGCAGATCTACAAGGAGACGCTAGTATCGTTTCTGATTGCTGAGATTGCTGAGAGTTGTTGAGTTCAAGAAGCAGCAGCTTTTTTTCTTCGATTATAAAGTGAAATTCGGACCCCACATTGATTTTCGAGGTTACTTTTATCGCTGGAGAGGTACTGTTTGCATTTCTTACAGGCCCTAGCAATTTTGCTAGTGTATTAGCAATGCTTAACCCAAGGCCGAGGCCATTTGGGTTGAAAGCCCGCCTCTGGTTCTCTCCACCGACTTGGGAATACTCTTGAAATAGATGTTTCTGGTCCTCGTCAGAAATTCCGACTCCAGTGTCGGCTACACGAAGTTTCAACACGCGGCCCTCTGCTCGCTGCGTTTCTGTGGTGTAATTTTCAAGAGAAAGCGTCACGGAGCCTTGCTGAGTGAATTTAACTGAGTTGCTAAGAAGATTGAGGATGATTTGTTTCACTCTTTGATGATCTGTCGCGAAATCGAGCTCTGTCTCGATGTCTTTGGGAATGAAATTTAGTTGGATGCCTTTACGCTTTGCTTGGAGTTCTAAGAGTTCTACTGCCTCTCGAAGCGTGTCCATGAGGTTTCTCTTTTCAATGTTGAGTTTGATTTTCCCTTCTCTCAGGCGAGAAAAGTCCAGGATGTCATTCACAAGGTTCAAGAGCAAGAGATTAGATCGCCTTGCTGGAAGTAATATTTTGGCTTTTATGTCACCAGGCACTCGTTCATTATCGAGAGCAAGTTGAAGGAAATTAATTGATCCATTGAGCGGAGTTCTCAATTCGTGGGTTACTGAGGCGAGTACTTTGGAACTGGATTCGAATCTCTGCTTCCATTGGAATGTCGATTTAGCTGCAGTGATATCCATAATGGTGAGCATGAAGAAGAATTTCCCATCAAAATTGAGTCCAGAAATCTTGATTTGATAATATAATAAGTCCGAAGTCAGACTTTTTGCGCGAGTTTCCAACGTCATAATGAGATCATTAACATTCTCGTTCGTCTCTTCGCTGAGTCGACCTGTTTTTCTGACTCGTTCACTCAGTGCCTTGAGAAACTCAACCAGAGTATATGTGTTTTCTTCGTTCATATTCGGTATATCTTGGAAATTAGTTGACTCGATGACTTCGATCTCTTCAAAAGGGCTTAGACTCTCGAATTGAAACTCCTCAATAGCTGCAATTGCTTCATTCCCGTGCCTTGATAATATCTTTTTGCAAGCCTCGTTAATAAAGAACGCTTGATACTGCTCTTCTAACATTAAAACCCCATCATTGGTTTTATCCAATGAGCTTTTCCAGAATTCAATCTCCTTGTGATTCTGCTGCTGCTGGACTTTGAGATACCTCCCTTCGAGGTAATTTAACACGGCAATTAATAACACTATTGGGATAGAAGCCGCGCCAGTGTAGTGGTCTGGAGTTTTGATAACTGTGGTTAATCCCAAATATAGCGCTGGAGCGGCTATCAGTATAGATTTAAAGATCCAATTTTGAGCGACGCGTATAATTGAAACTACGAATAGAGCGAAATTGAGTCCTTTGGTAATTTCGGGAATTTTGGGTAAATCTGAAAAAGGTACGCTTTGCAATTCGAAGATAATGAAAACGAGGACGTAGACTCCGGTTATTACTTCAATCAGAAAAAATTTATAACGGCTTGCATGGGAAAACAAATTATCCAGCGCGTTGGAGCATTGTTGTGTCTTTGTTGTAGTGAAAGCGAGAGCAATACAGCCAAAAATAACCAAGGTTGTAACCTTCTGTCGCCATTCAGAATTGAATGCATGTGTGCTCAGTGTTGCTTCCAATATGAGAAAGACGAGGTAGGTTAGACTGAGAGCTACGAACGCGATGCTCGAGTACTTGGAGAGTAATTCATTGCTTGCTTGATTTTGAGTTCGCATTCCTCCCTTGCTTTTTGAGAAGAGACCCATGGGTGTATGATTGGGTTTAGTTAACAGTGCAATTATTTATTAAATCCTCCAAATATCCTTCCGTTAATTTTATCGCTTCAAGCAATTTCTATTGGATATGCGTTTCAAGGAATGAATGGAGCACTCAAACACCAATTAGCAGCCACCTTGATGGTAATCTAAGTGAAAACCAACGAATTCGTTTTACCTGGCCGATATCAGAGTGCGAAGACTGTTGGTTACTGGTTTGAATAAAAGTGAGTGGTGATATGTGCGCTGGTTAAATTTTAAATGAATTTTTGCGTGCCAGAATTTTACTCGGGCTTTTGCCAATTAAACAAAATAAACTTATTTAAAATTATTTATTGAGTTTCACGACAAACTACGATGAGGTCCTTTGAATTCAAATATCAAATCCATCTTATTTAAAGGATGTTAACCAGAATCCTATTCCAGCATATAGCCAGGACTCGGCCAGAAATTGAAACAGATTTTCTGTGGATTAGCGAGAAATGAGGGTGGAAAATGTTTGTTTGAGAAACAATTCGCACGAAAAAATGCCTTCGAGTCCTAAACATGAAAATAAATTCAGGAATAATGTCAAAAGCTGGCTTTCATGGTATTTTGGAAAGGAATCAACTTAAGTTTTTACATGTTAGGCTGTTCTGAGAGTCTAATTGGCTCTGCTCCATTGAAAATTGAAGATGATTTTCTCTTAAATGAATTTCTAATCATTAAAAACATGATAGGGTATGAGCAACAACAGAAAGACCGAACCTAACTGTCATTATTTTGCAATATCGACCTTAATATTGAATATCTCTTTATTTTCTTATAGAAGTGTATGCGGGTAATAAACTGACCATCTAAAGTGAGAGTATTTAGGTAACAATTAGATCAAATTTGCTTCTTGATCTTTAATAAAATGAGACGCTCTTCATGAGGTATAAACATTTGATTTCACCAAACTTTTTCTGATTCTTTACTCAATTGTATAATTCCACTTTTTTAAGATTGGCGACAAATCTGACATACATATTTCCCTCTCGCCACTTATTTTATCTGGCAACTTTATGGAAACCCTTTCTGATTTCTCTTCTCCTTTACTTCT
>ENA-UOTX01001246-UOTX01001246.1-compost-metagenome-genome-assembly--contig:-NODE-1246-length-20452-cov-20.697914_pt1 | contig 20452 bp, 11 predicted proteins | sample MGYA00238143_ERZ746982 | MGnify/ENA primary metagenome ERZ746982 (study PRJEB28758, sample SAMN06268862) | compost metagenome | isolation source: single cell | place: USA: California, Emeryville, Joint... | reverse complement strand
GGATTATGTAGTAATTCCGCGAATTCTTGTTGTTGGCCGGCTACTTTGAGCTTTGAAGTATACTTCGAATAGGAACTCTTCTCATTTTCAAAGGCTGCAATTCTAGGATTATGTAGTAATTCCGCGAATTCTTGTTGTTGGCCGGCTACTTTGAGCTTTGAAGTATACTTCGAATAGGAACTTTTCTCATTATCAAAGGCTGCAATTCTAGGATTATGTAGTAATTCCGCGAATTCTTGTTGTTGGCCGGCTACTTTGAGCTTTGAAGCATAGGTTTTATACTTCGAATATTGAGCTGTGAGTTTTTCTAGCTCATCATGCTCCTTTTGAAGGCTCTTCAGCTTTTGATCTAATTCGTTGTATTCTCTCTTTTTTTTGTCATACTCCTCTTTTCTTGTTTTCAGCGGTTTCTGAGTCAACATATTGCTAACGGCTTGCCACCGCTCCTTCTGCGCCTTTTCTCGGTTGGCCTTTGTAACATCTTCAGGGGTCAACGCGACTATTTTCAGGTATTTTAAATGCTTGAGGAGCCACTTTCTGTTTTCATGTTCTTCTTCCAACGTCTCTTTCAGTTGCTTTAATTTGCTCATTAGCTGAGTCTGATCATCACTAGGTTTCACATTCGGCGTCTCGGTATATTCTTGAGGGAATTCAATATTGTATTCAAGCTCTCCGATCCTCACATTAACCTCTTCCAGTCTTTTTTTGAAATGGTTCATAACCGCGAAGTGGACTTCGATCACGTCTTCTCTAGTTTTCATTTTCTTCACGCAAGGCTGAATGAGATCCTTTGCAAATTCGGGGTCGAACTCATTCCAGCCAAGTTTAGTATTTAACATATTCATGAATTCATCGTAGTCAAGATGGTCTTTTGCTGGGTTCCTAAATTTATCAAAGTCCACGAAGGCATCTTGGTAGATTTCTTGCCAGAGTTCTTTGCCTTCGACATTCTTCTGGATGCTCTGGATAATATGTTTTGCGATTTGATTGATTCCTTGGTCTTCTCTGAGCGTTTTGATCTCATAATCCGAAATGATTCTCAACGCCTCATGAGACAACTTCGCTCCCTTCGGGAGAAACAGCACGAAATCTCTCTTCTCTTTATCTGAAGAAAGAGTGTTTGATAGTGTCTGAAGCTCTTCAGCGTGGCTGAAATCTGAATAGAGGATATATAAATCTGCTTGATCGCGATCACCTCCTTCAAAGATCGTTTTGGCCGATCTGGGAATCCAATAATCACGAGCCTTCATTTGTATCTTGTTTTCTTTGTATTCAACACAGAGCCGCGAGATGTTCTTGATGAGGTCCCCATCATAATATTCAGAGTAGAAAATATTTAAGTAATATATCCTGAATCCCGAGTTGAATATCTGTGGGCCCACTTGGATATTGAAGAGCGGGATAAGTTCATGAATCTCGTATCGTTTTTGGGACTTGGCTTTCTTCACTGGGCTTCCCTCATGTTTTGCATGAAGTTCTTTGATTTTCTTCTGAAATGCAGCCAGAACTTCATTAGCTAACTCAGTTTGAGTTATTCCCATTAGACACTTGATGTCTTCGAGTTTTGGCAAAGTTTTCATCCCACCGACGTATCTTTCTGCAAGCAGAGTGATTACGTCGGCATAATCTTCTAGCTTTAAGGTATCTGAAAGTCCGACAGAGAGCATAACTCTTTCATAATGCCTCTGCATTCTGGCTTTCTTGGTGGTGAGGTAACGATTATCGATCATTTTTCGATCTCTTTCTTTCAGATAAACCCATTTCTCTTGAAATGCAGCCTGAACTTCATTAGCTAACTCAGTTTGAGTTATCCCCATTAGACATTTGATGTCTTCGAGTTTTGGCAAAGTTTTCATCCCACCGACGTATCTTTCTGCAAGCAGAGTGATTACGTCGGCATAATCTTCTAGCTTTAAGGTATCTGAAAGTCCGACAGAGAGCATAACTCTTTCATAATACCTCTGCATTCTGGCTTTCTTGGTGGTGAGGTAACCATTATCGATCATTTTTTGATCTCTTTCTTTCAGATAAGCCCATCTCTTTTGAAGAGCTTGCAAAAATTCTTCTCTTCGTTTGGGCTCTGTAGGGCTACCAATCGAAAGTATCGCATTAGCCTTGTCGAACAAATCTTTCTCTGAAGTGGAAAAAAGAATTGGCTTTCTGAATGGGAGATTAACTAAGTAGATATCTCTTATTGCGAGGATGACTTCCTCACAACAATCGTCCTCCAATTGGAAGTGTGAGTCTGGCTTTCTCTTGGAAAATTCGAGGCGCAATTTATTCGCTTGGGAATTCGCTTCGCGTGCCAGATTTTCTCGCTTCTTCCAAACTTGAAGAGATTTATCTAAGGCTTGTTTGAAGTTGAGATATTCGGCCTGTTTAACAGTTCCTAACAGCAGCCTTTGAGAACCTTCCTCTGAAATTTGAGGTCGATAAGGGCTAACGATCGCCTTCGCGACGTCTTCAACTACCCAAACGCCGTCAGGATGAATATCAAATTGGTAATTGGCAACTTGTTTTTCTTTATGATAAAACTCTGACATTTCAGAGCAAGCGTCGAGAAACTTCTCTAATTGGCTGATCATTGAACTTAAACACTCAGGTATTGTTTTCAATCTGTTAGCGAATTTGCCTTCTTCATTGTTTTCACTTGCATTATTTTCGATGAGGGTTATACTAGCATTCCAATCCAATTTTTGAGGAGTTACGTCACCGAAAACTTTCAACATCAGGTCTTTTCCATTAATTTCAGAGTTGTGAGGGTTCATTTGCATCGCAATCCTGAAACAAAGAAATTGGTGCTTCTTTGACTTAAACTTGACATAAATAACGTAATCCTTATCATCGACTTGTTCACCTTCCCCTTCTTCTTCTTGCTCACCTTCCCCTTCTTCTTGATAATTTGTTTCCCTTTCTTCATCTTGGGGTTCACATCGCTTCAACATCTCAAGTTCTTTCTGAAGCTCCGCATTACATGAATAGCCGGCTGTCTCAGGCATCTCTCGGATTTCTTGTTCGAATAGGGCGAAATCCTTGACCGAATTTCCCTTGATGGTAACATCGAAGTAGTAAAAAATGGCCTTGTCGGAACTCATATAAAGTAGGTTTCAATTTCGTAAATTGTTTAATTTTATTGATTATGAATAAAGCTGCCTTTATATAGTTCGATGCTATTGATGATCGAATTAACTCGCTATTCTCTAGGGCAAGAACTCCTGAAAAACAACTATTTGAGTGACTGAATGTTTTTTCTCTCTGATATTTCTGAATCATTAACAAACTTTAATGCTCTTAACCCTGTTTTAGGGTCATGAATGGAAGGAGAAGCCTCCAATTCATGAATGAATTATCACCATCATCCGAAATTTGATCAACAAAAGAGAGAAATAGTGTTGCTTTGAAGAAATATCATTCTCGACAATCTATTTGTTCACTATTCGCTTGCATTTAAGATGAACAAGGCAAACTACTTTTTTAGAAAATGCTCCAAAAGTAAAGTCTATCAGATGACGCTACGTTTTAATTAATAGCTAATTTGGGTTTTTACACGCTAGATTTTGTTTTCACACCATAAAATAAGGCTCAACAGCCCTTTTTGTTGGCAATTAAGTCATAGATATGTATAAATATCCTTAAGGCAGAGGTAGAAATGAAAAGGAAGCAAAAGCCAGTAAATTAGTCTGACTCATATTAAGTGATCAACTTATTAAGAACTAATTTCCTTGAAATAATAAGAAAAACGAGGATTCTGATGTCATTTCTCTAGAATAATACCTACCGATACGCTCTTGATCTTCCACTGGGAATTAAGAAAGACTTAAAGAAACTAATTTTAGATGTCAATTATTGTATCCAGTTCACGTTTGGAGCTTAGTAGCAGCTAACCCTTCGCGAAACCGAAAGAAGCCGGAATTGACTGTGATTCGGTTGTAATGGATTTCAAGGATGAGCATTATCGACACTCAGTTTCGTTTGATGTTTAGCACTTTAAATAAAAATTTCGACAGAATTATCAGGCTTAGATGTCGTATTGTTAGAAGAATTCCTGAGCTCGAAGCTGGCGTTAGAGGTGATCCAACCGCGGATGAGTTGTTTCGTATCAGCTCTTGGAGTTGGAGTTTTGCGGAAGATGCTTTGGTTTTTTTTTTTCAAAAATTCTTGAATTTCTGAATTCCTTCGGTTTCCTTTGACCAATTGCGACAACAGTAAATGTGATCTCGGGTAAGTCTTCGCGAAAACTTTATCAGAAGCCGTATCTCCTTGCTCAATGTTGGTGAGATGCTCGACTCCAGGCTTTTCACAATTGACACCTAATGCCGCTGCATGATTTCACCAATGGCTTTCACCTCTTCTTTTTTTATTATCATGCTTGAGTCACTTTTGAGCTTTCCTTTTCTATATTTTTCTCTTTGGATTAAATATGGCTGCCCTTTTTTTTGAATGTCCTAGTGGTAAGATTCTTAGAGGCTTCTATCAATTACGAAATTGAGTTTTTCTACTAACCATGACGATGGTCTTTTTTTTCAAAAGCGAAAAGGGAAGCTTGCTAAATGGATTAATTAATAATGCATCATAATTTAACTGCGGAATTAGAATTAAAAAGCGCCAAATTAAGAGGCTGGTTTGTAATTACTACGACGCCTTAAAATCAACAGAAATTTCATTGACTCACTCATTCCGCTCGTAGAGGTTCTGGGTAGTGAACTTGCCCATGATTTCTAATACTTTTCGCTTCTGCTCAAGTGGAAACACCCTAACAACAGTCAAGAGATATATTTCTTGAAGTTTGCAGAGCCAAAGATGTTCACTCTAGTTAAACCATATCATATCCACACAAGTTTCGCCAATTTCAACTCCCTTATTCATAATTCACCTTTCAACTCCTGCGCTTGATGTTTTCTCTCCTAACGTATTCTGACAATGATCAGATCTAAGGAGATTTTAATGCAATGGTGTTGGTGACTGCCAAGAAAGGAGCTAATGAGTTTGAAGTGATCCATGAACATTGCATTCGCTTAGAGGTATCTACAAGAACCGATTCAGCGTCGTGTTAGTCGCTGTTTCCTGTATTTCTGGCATTAAAAATAAGAAGGTGAGAAATTAATTTATTATTGGTTCGCGGAAAGGAGTTTGCTCTCTGATTTTATCGAGGGTATTTCTGATTAAAATAAAATGACATAGCACCTCACTAGTGAAACAAAAGCTTTTTAAAAAATGAAAGCAGTAGCAACGAAATTTTCTAAGATTTATGAGCACAGAAAGCAAACTTATAGGCATCCATCTTAACATTTTTTGACCTTTTCAGCTTTGAGATCCACTAACTGTTCACATATGGTGTGATAAAATGCGCTTTATGGTTCGCCTGAAAGACTCGTTCTCCAGTCATAAAATATACGTAGGGTTTTGTAGATGAAAAAGTAACGAGGTGTGTCTTGACTGAAAATTTGCGAATCGCATAACGTTAGAGATCTCATTGCGCTTTAATCTACTGGCTCTAGGAGGAAACCTTGCTATTTTTCTCACTCAAATTGATTACCTTCTTTTTGAAATATTTATGTAATGCTAATTAATGCTTAGAGCAGTGCTAGCAAGAATCAATGCTTATATCATATAAGATATTTTCGTTGATAACACTACATATGTAAAAGAACATATCTGTCCTTATTTTCGCAAAAGCAATATATATATACACTAAATAAAGCTTAACTAGCTTCGTATCTCTCTCTCTCAATTTTTTTTTAACTTTTATTTCAGCTATCATGGGGTTTGTAAAAGAGGAACATCCGGCTCAGGTTTTACCTTGCTATGCGGGACCTTATTTTTGGTTTTATCATTTTTGCCACCTGAGCAACATCTGAATAACTTGGCGATAGCAAAACAAGGGAAGCAAAAGATTTTCTTCGCCATTTTCACTCTCCTGTTCTTCGCTTCTAAGTCCTTTTGCTGTTTCGTCTTGCTCAGCTGGGAGTGGAGTTCTCCTTTGGTAAGTCAGTCCAGGTATGTGGTCTCATCGATAAGTTTTCCACTCAACAAAGAGATCTATCGTCCTCTTCGTGCCATAGATATCATCACAATCTATTCCCTGTTTCGGCTTTGCAATTAAGTTGGTATAGGCATTTGCAATGATGCACGCAGCATCGATAGCCCCCATTTTCTTTGCTCCTGTATCTAGTCCTTTGGCCAACCTTTCTTTCTGAATGAACATCGTTTTGCTCTTTTCATCAAGTTCCTCCATAAAGGTTTTCTCAATTGTATCACTAGAATTCAGTATCAAATTTTTCTTGTGCATCATCAGCTCCAACGCAGAGGCTTCCAATATGTACCCCAATTTATCAGAATTCAAGATTAGAGAAGAAAAAGTCTTGTAATTATTATCCTGGATAACTTCATTTCGGTAGTTATACACCCACTTCGCTGCTTTGAAAGCCTTTGCCACATATTTTCCAAAAGGAACATTATCTAAAAGATCTTCTAACTGATCGAGTGCCGAGTCAATGAGGTCTCCTGAATTCTTCTGAAATAGCCCTCCTTCAAGTATTTCTGCATATCTATAGTAAATTTCGATAGTTTTTTTTAATACAACCAAATAATCTCTGAGCTTTGTCTGCCCGGCTTCTTCCGATGAAGCGCTCTTGATGAAATTCTGTATTTTAGTTTCGATATCGTTTTTCTCTTGTGAAACTTTGATTTGATTCAACTCCTTTTCCATTCTCATAATTTCTCTGTTTAGGGTGTCTGTTTTGTCTTTCAGTTCTAACATTTTCCCCCTTATTTCCATCAGTTGTCGGTTAGATGACCTCTCAAAAGCTTGTTTGATCCTTATAGTATCACGTTTAAGGTCCTTTTTCACTTTGGTCAATAAATTAAGCATTTTTTGAAAGGCTTGGCATTTTAATTCGCAGAGGTAGATTTCTTTTAGCTGAGCAAGCTCTTTAGGGTTCAAAGGATTGGGATCAGAGCTTGCTACTTTCTTTTCTTCTTGTTTATTGGGATTACCCTCCTTCTCTTTAGTATTTTGCTTTGTCTCCGCTTTTTCGTTTTTGGGCTTTGTCAATTCAACCAACATTTGCTTAAAAACCTTATTTTTGATTTTCTCTTCCTTTTTCTTTTCTTTTGTCAGGGGCTTTTCATTGTATATTTCTAACTTGAAGAAGTCTGCTCTTCCAAATGGTTTAACTGCCTCAGATCTTTCTTTATAAACCTCAGATTTGATTTCGTCGAGATTTGGAATCAATTGACTGATCAATGAGATATTGCCTTGCAACGTTTGAGGCTTCTTTCTTTCAGAAGCATTAAAAACCTGATTAACGGCTTTTCTCAATTTGATGGTGAAAGCATCTGGAAGGAGAATTTTCTGCTTTTCCATAAATTTTACAATGGTTTCGGTATGACTTGCCCCTGTTTGACTCAGCATTTCGTTAATTGAACCGCTAGCTTGATTAGATTTCAGGATGTCTTCAATTGATCCGAGTAATTTCTCGATATGGGAGCCTTGCTGGGGAGGTTTCACGGAATTCTTCTCATTGTCCAAGGTTAACTTCGTCAGAAACTCAGCAATGACCGCCTCTTCACTAATGTCTTTTTGGTTTAATGCCCACTGCTCAAAGGCTGCAATTTTAGCATTATGTAGTAGCTCGGCTAATTCTTGTTATTGGTCGGCTTCCGTGGGCTTTGAAATACAGGTCTCATATTTCGAATACTGAGCTTTCAGCTTTTCTAGTTCATTTTGCTCCTTTTCAAGGCTCTTCAGCTTTTGAGATAAATCGACTTGTTCTTCCTGTTTTTTTCCATGCTCCTCTTTTCGTGTTTTCAGCGGTTTCTGAGTCAACATATTGCGAACGGCTTGTCACCGTCCCTTCCGTGCCTTTTCTTGGCTGGCTTCCGTGACCTCTTCAGAGATCAACACGGTTAATTTCAGGTATTTTAAATGCTGGAGGAGGTCTGCTTTCTTTTCTTTTTCTGCCTCTAGCGTCTCTTTCAGCTGCATTACTTCGCTCATTAACTGAGGCTTATCATCAGCAGAATTTAATACTGTCGTCACGGTATATTTTTGAGGGAATTTGATTTTGTATTCGAGCTCCCCGATCCTCATATTAACCTCTTCCAGTCTTTTTTTAAGATGGCTCATAATCGCGAAGTGAACTTCGATCACGTCCTCTCTCGTTTTCATTTTCTTCACGCACGGCTTAATGAAATCCTTTGCAAATTCAGGGTCGAACTCTTCCCATCCAAGTTTAGTATTTAACATATTCATAAATTCATCGTAGTCAATATGGTCTTTTGCTGGGTTTCTAAACTTATCAAAGTCCAGGAAGGCGTCGCGGTAGATTTCTTGCCAGAGCTCGCTGCTTGCAATTCGCTTCTTGATTCTCTCGCAAATATGAATTGCGATCTGATTAATTCCTTCGTCTTCTCTGAGCGTCTTAATCTGATAACTTGAAATGATGTTTTGGGTCTCTGGTGACAACTTCGTTTCCTTAGGGAGCAGCAGTACGATATCTCTCTTGGCTTCATCTGAGGAAAGAGTGTTTGAGAGGATCTTACGCTCTTCAGAGTCGCTGAAATCTGAGTAGAGGATATATGAATCTGCTTGCACACGATCGCTTCTCTTAAACATCGTTTCAGTTGATTTGGAAATATCATACATGCGAGTCTTGGCCTGTATTTTGCATTTAGGCCTGTACTCAACGGATAGCGACGAGATTTTCTTCAAGTGACTGTGAGGTCGTCGAGACGAGTAGAAAATATCTAAGTAATATATCTTGAATCCCGAGTTGAATAACTGTGGACCGACTTGAATGTTGAAGAGCGGTATAAGTTCTTGAATCTCGTATCGCTTCTGGGGCTCTGCTTTTTTCTTCGAGCTTAGTTCTTTATCGCCCTCATGTTTTGCATGAAGTTCTTTGATTTTCTTCTGAAATGCAGCCTGTACTTCATTAGCTAATTCAGGTTGAGTTATCCCCATTAGACACTTGATGTCTCCCAGTTTTGGCAGAGTTTTCATCCCACCAACGTATCTTGCTGCGAGCAGAGTGATTACATCGGTATATTCTTCCAGCTTTAAGGTATCTGAAAGTCCGACTGAGAGCATGACCCTTTCATAATACCTCTGCGTTCTGGCTTTCTTGGTAGTGAGCTAACCATTATCGATCATTTTTTCTCTTTCTTTTCGTTCCTTCCAAACCTGGAGAGATTTCTCTAAACTTTTTTTGAAGTTGAGATAATCACCCTTCTTATTAGTTCCTATCACCAACTTTTGATATCCTTCTTCTGAAGCTCGAGATGGAAAAGGGCTAATCAGCGCTTTTGCGAACTCTTCAACTAACCAAACATCGTCAGGATGACACCTCAAATTGGTATTCAATTTCTTTGGGCCGTGCTTTATGATAAAACTCTGACATTTCAGAGCAAGCATCGAGAAACTTCTCTAATTGGCTGATCATTGAACTTAAACACTCAGGTATTGTTTTCAATCTTTTAGTGAATTTGCCTTTTTCACTGTTTTCACTTGCATTATTTTCGATGAGGGTTATACTAGCATTCCAATCCAATTTTTGAGGAGTTACGTCACCGAAAACTTTCAAAATCAGGTCTTTTCCATTAATTTCAGAGTTGTGAGGGTTCATTTGCATCGCAATCCTGAAACAAAGAAATTGGTGATTCTTTGACTTAAACTTGACATAAATCACATTTTCGTGGTCGCCACTCTCATTCTCATTCTTGGATTTTTCAGCTTCTTTGATCTTCTCAAGGTCTTTCTGAAGCTCCATATTGCATGAAGAACTAGCTGTCTCAGGCATCGCTCGGATGTCTTGCTCGAGTTGGATGAAGTCTTTGACCGATTTTCCGTTGATGGTAACATCGAAGTAGTAAAAAATGGACTTGTCGGAACTCAAAAAAAGTAGATTTCAATTTTGGAAATTGCTTAATTTATTATTAGTGGACCAATTAAGCTGGCTCTTATATCTGGAAGAGCTGATATCGAATAACATCACAAATTTCTACAACAAGTAGAAAAAACCTTTGTAGTGACTGAATGCTTTTTCTCTAATTTTCTGTGTTATTAACCAGCCTTGTTGCGTTTTTCCTTTGTTCATGGCTTTGGAAGGCCAAGCTTACATTTTAACGCCATCGTTACTTCCTTCGGAATTTGATTAAAAGTGGAGAAAATGGCTTCACCTTCGAGAAATTTCGTCCGTAGCGATCTATTTGTTCATCATTCACAAACATGGAAGATGAGAACACAACAAATTTTTGTTTATATGCCTCTGTTTTATTTTGAATACCGGTGTGTCTTTGTGACGTCACGATTGAAATAATTAGTGTTTTGGATGTTTTCAACAGAACAGAATATGGTTCTGCTGACCTGGCCATGGCTTCACCACTATGAGCAATTTCTTCTCAAGTCCGCCAGAAGCAACAAAAAAAGGACATGAGAAGATCAAAAGCCTTATTAACGCTAAGCAATCGAAATTTTGAGAACTAATCTCCTTCAAAATATGAAAATCAGAAATTTGGCAAGATTTCTCACCTTTATAGAACAAAATAACCTATTGTATCGCTTCTGAACATCCATTGAGAGTCAGCGTCTCAAAATGAATGTTGAAAACTCATCTTTTCAAGCAACATTTGGTTGGTTTGCCCATGCCTAATTACCTTACAAAACTGGACTGAAATGCATTGTGTAGATTGAACTTTAAGTAACAGCGGCATCGATACTTGTTTTTGTTTGATTTTTATTTTTCGTACAGTAAATAACGGAAAATTTTGACAAAGTTTACATTTCATAAAAAAAATGCTTTTATACAATAAGTTTCTTTTATCGATTTGGATTCGAGTAGACAACCGGATCCTCAAGCAACACAGCAAGGTTAGTAATTCGCGGCCGATCTTTAGGAAGGTTGTAGTAGAAGTTTTCCATCAGTTTTTTCTTTGTTGGTATTCTGAGTCCTCTCGTATACTGTGCTTCGAGTCGCTTTTTCTCAGATGGTATCGGTATCCCAGCAAATGCGTGCCTCGCAAGGTTTAGCAGCACTTTGGAAGTTCCAGTATTCGCAACTGACGGCCTCTTCGAATCCAATATCCCTTTTTTGCTCTGATGAATTGACTCCTGGTTCAACTCCAGCAGCGACTGGTTGTAATATATAGAGATTTCTGGTATGTCTTCATTTTTTTCCCTATTTACATCAGTAATATCGAAATTAGACTTTCTTTGCTATTTATAAGAAGCTATTACCCAAGATACTGGTTCGGATTATCGCTATACTCATCTCTTCTGCCGTTCTGATACTTCACAGCTCGGAAATAATTCTTCTTCTGAGGTTTTTGCGGATTTTGTGACATTTGGCTTATACTAGGATTCGGTACCATGACTCTTGGCGGTGTCACCGGTCTATGATGTCTATGGCCCATCGCTGAAGTCGGCCGTGTTCGCCGAAGATTACTCTGAGAGCTATCAGGCTTAGATATCGTATTTTTTCGAGAATCCGCGAACTCGAAGCTGGCATCAGAGGTCATATGAACGATATCAGAGTGATTCAACCGCTTATGAGATTGTTTTGTTGTTTCGGTCCTTGGAGTTGGAGTTCCGCGCAAAATGCTTTGGTTTTTTATCACAAATTCTTGGATTTCTGAGTACTTGCGGTTCCCTTTAACCAATTGCGACAATTTCATTTGAGAGCCTGGATAAATCTTAGCGAAAACTTCATCAGAAGCCGTATCCTCATGTTCAATGTTGGTGAGATGCTCAACTCCAAGTTTTTTCACAATGGACACGTAATGCTGCTGCATTATATCATTAATTTCTTTCACCGCTTCGTTTTTTTCATTGTCATGCTTTTGAGGCTTCGCTGGGCTCTCCACTTCTATATCTTTCTCTTTGAATTGGACCTGGCTGCCTCTTACAGACCCTGCAAATCCAGTATATTGGACTTTCGAGAGGTTAAGCAGCCAGTATAGTCCGTAGTTATCTCTCATGAAATCCCCTACCATTGTTTGGACTTGCACAAAGGAAATAATTTCGAGAAAATGCACGATTTTGTAAAGAAGGTATTTGCAATAGCGCTTGGCACTCGCGCTTTTCAAGTCCTCTTCGAATTTTTCCTCTTCAATTTGCGGAATGAAGTCATCAGAGGCTCGAGGGAGATCGCCGTTTAGGTAGAGTATCTCGGGTTTTGCGCGTTCGAATAACGGGTCGTGCATATCTCGCTCGTATATGAAGTTTACCTGTACGATGTGCAATGGCCCTCTCTGTGAAAAATTGCAATGGGAACTCGTTTAGAAATCAATGGTAATATTTAAAACTGTACCTTCGGCCTCGTGAATTTTTGAAAATATTGTATCTCATGCCAGAACCTGTCTATCTTGCGCTTGCCTAAATAATGCAGCAGTTCCATCTCGCCTAGCATTTGCGTTGAATCTAAGCACATCGATGTTAATTTATCTTCTCTTTTATTTAGGAAATGTACCATCTTTGAATTTCAATATGGCTACTTCTCGAGAGTAAATATTATCGCTCGTCTTATTCATCCCTTCATTCGTGCTCGTGCGTTTCTAACATATCAAATCATAAGGGTTTAAATCATATGTCCAATCTAGCATGTACCAAGAGCTGTGGTTGAGTGCTGCCTAGGCTCGATTGATCAGAAATAGTCGAGTAGCCTTTGCTGAGAGCTAACATTTCGAATTCTTCAGGCGCATAAAACACGTTATCGTCTTTCTTCCGACGCCGCGCATTCAAGAACTTCCTCAGCTCAGCCAGGGTGAGCTTTTCCTTCTGCCTTACAAATCTCAAGGTCCGATCCTTTGTTAATTACTCGCGATTAGGGCAATGAAAGTGCTAAATTCATGTACTCTTGCAGTCATTACGATATATTTCGCCTCTCCTCCATTGAATGTAACTGTTTCTGGAACATATAATCGAAGGCTCCGCTGGATATGCTTAGGCGGAATGAGCTTTCTCATGACAAAGCAGAAATCTCTGTCTTGGTCTTGAGGCAAAAGCTCCTCTCCTCTGTAATTATTGATAAAATTATCGGTATTGATAGTTGCATTGAAGAGACTCGCTCCTACTGAGTCAAAGCAAACAGAGCAACCACAAACAAATTTTTCACTGACGTGACGATCGGCCATTATCTCATCCTTCATGCTAAGAAGCTTTTGCCTGAGGAGCTGTTGTTCCTCTCTTTCTTGATGCTCGATTTCATATAAGATTCCAGCTTTCCCTTTTCTGCTCCTGAGGTAATTGTCGGAGTTTATTTGAGGATCTGATGGCTTTTTGATAAGTAATGGCTTGATAATTGGTTTATCTTCTCCTGGTGGTTTATTCCCAGAGGATGATTCGTGGTTTGGTGGGAGGAAATTCGATTTAGATCTCAGACGAGATCTTGTAGGGCTTTGACTGCCTGAAGATTGTTTGAGAGAACCACTCATGCTCATTTATTATGCATCTTTGAGGGTTATTTGTTAAGTTTTATTTTGTTTGTTGTTGAGCGATTATTCTTAAAATAATTCTCACTGTGTGTATGGAAGTCGGTGTGCTGAATACTATCTGCGAAATGCAAAGGGACGTGGCATAATATCTGTTTTATCACTGGAGAGTTATGTTAATTACCACCATGGTGTATTTCATCGAACTAGGACTGTATCTAGATGAGATTCACATCTTTTCAAGATGAACGAAGATTATTCAATTCAAAACTTAGGATAAATACTAAGTTATTTCTCAGGTAAAGGCCTTTGTTCTTTCTAAATATATTTGAAGTTTCGTTTGTGAAGAATCAGAAATGCGATCAGACCTCGAGAATTTTTCATCGAAACAAAGAAAAACATACGTAAACTAGTCGTCTTGGAAAAGAATCTCATTATAATATTATCAAATAATCATCAAACCTTGGGTTATCTTCTCCTATTTTTCAATCATTTCTCGCTAATTAACCTACTCTGCAAGACAACGAAGCCCAGTAAACCGGTTTATTATTTGAGATGAGGTATAACCCAACATACATTAGCCACAAGGGCTATTGAACGCTTACTCACCCTACTATCTCAACCGCAGAGCTCCTTCTCATGCAAGCTTGATTTCGACTAATTTGGTGACCGTTTTAACGTAGTGTTCCAAATTGCGATATCATAATACTTAAATTATTAGCGCTGTTATTTTCGACTAATGATGAGGAATATCGGCCTAAACTTCGAATCAAGCACACACCATGACCTCGACAACAAATCTGTGTACAAATTCTTGGTTCTGGGAGACTCCAGAGTCGGCAAAACCTCGCTCTTTCGGTTGATTTGCAAAGGAAAACTCCCAAAGGCAAGATCCGAAGAAACATTAGGCTGCAATGTGCATATTAAACTCGAGAAGAGGGAGCCATTGGGCGGGAAATCGAATTCAAACGAAGAAAATTACAATGTTTATGAGTTTTGGGAGATAGGAGGACAATTGGAATACTATCCTTTTGCAAATGTGTACACAAATCATCAACTTGATGAATTCAAAGGGATCTTTTACGTCTTTGACGCTTCCAATATAAAAACTTTGTATAACTTGAAAAAACAGCTGAAAGCAATGTTCGATAAGTACTTTGAGGTGCCAGAGGACAAGCCTTATGGAAATATCTTTTCCTCTCCAAAGCGATTTCCCATTCTTTTTGTCGCAAATAAAATTGATGCGGTTGACAAAATCCCGCTTGAAGTAAAGGCTCAACTGATAGAAAAGACATTGAAAGACACATTTTCAGAGGAGCCGGATTTCCCGACGGAAAATATAGCTTATGTTTCAGCTCTCGTGGAATCAGAAGCAAATTTGAAGCCGATAATGGATTTTATTGGAGATGTTTTGAATGATAACTACAGAAATATGTACATGATTGATGAGAATACGGATTTTGAATCAGGAGGCTTTTTGAGTTTGATAAAAAGGAAGTTTGCAGGTGTTGCAGAAAAAATCGGGGAAGTACGCGCATTTATCGCTGAAAAATTCAGGTTTGGGAGAGGGCAGTCGATGAGTAAGCGCTATGAAGCAAGAGAGGAGGATGAAGAGGAAGAGCATCTGTAAGTGGGTTTTTTCTGATATGTAATGAGATTGTTCTTGTAGATGAGTCATTTTGAAACAGCTTTTTCTCGACACCTTTTGTAACAGTTATGTAATTCATTGGTTTTGTATCTTTCTAAGGAATGTTTTGTATTTTTAATAGGAGAGTGCAGAGGAATGACTTAAACGAGGATAGACGCTGGTTGCTGCTGTTGCTTTTTTGACCTTATAAAAAAGTGTTTAATTTGAAGGACTTTGAATTTATTAATATTAAATTTGAAAAACAAAAAAATCAAAATGTCAATTCATTTGGTGTTTCTATACGGAACCTACATAAAGATCATACTTCGCCCTTTGAAGGCTTTCTTTGGCTTTATCCTCCAAAGCCATTAACGTATTAAGAAAGCATTCTTGGAGAATGTGGATCGAAAGAAAGACATTTTGAAATGGTTGAACCTATACTATTTCGATGGATTGAGAGTATATGAGTAGACTATACAATTTAGATGCTCGATAAATCAATGTGAAACAAAATTTTCAATCTGACTCTGTTAATTTTCTCGTTGTGAGTAAAGATGTTTAATATAATTCCAGTCTTAGTATTCAAAAAAAGCATTAGAATTTTTGAAATAAAATTCCATTCACTAAGATAATTAATCAAGTAAAAATTCAATTAGCGTTGATTTGCTTTAGAAGCAATACAAAACTTCATATTTTTCTTGAAGTATCGAATCGCCGAACCCCAGTATTATTAATAGAACTGCTATCAGCGTATAGAGTGTTTTTTCAGAATTTACTTAATTGCTCCTGGAAAATACTTGTAAATCACATAAATTTACTATGATTTACTCTTTCGCACTATTTCATCCTCTTGAAGCTGAATACAAAGATCTCAAATAGCATGTAGTTTTGAATTCAAATACTATACTTCTAGTATTTTCTTCGATTAATTCCCTCCTTTCTCTTCCCAAATATCTAAGAGAGATAGCAACTCTAACTTTTTCAAGCTCGTTTCTCTCATGATGATATATATTTCAATAGATATATATGAACTTAAACCCCCTCCCTATCAATTAGCACTCTAATAACTCGCAATGATCTAATCCCAAAACCCATAGTTCAGATTGTCTCAGACTGTTTGTTTTTCCCTCATTGTAGATAGTCAATTCACTGCTTATGTCAAATATTTATTGTTTTTGACCATTTATTTACTAAAATTGCATGTACTTATAATATGTGCTCAAGTTTAACAGAATTTGAGTTTTGTTACGATGAAAAGCAATATCTTTATAGCCTCATAGGGTTTTCGTTGCCTTGTTACCGATAATATTGGCCACGATGAACCATCCAAGATATATAACGACCACACTGCAAACCAGGGTGCAGAGAATGCAGCACACTTTTCTGTAAAGCTCTTCACCAAGGATCTCCTTTATAAACTTAAGAGGCGACAGAATATCCTATAAAAAATATAATTCAATAAGCTTTCATGCCAAGATCCTTACAAATTGGAATCGACCGACCGGTTCTGGTAAAACTGGGTACGCGTTCGGTGAACCTCTACCCATAGCGTTTGGCTTGGCATCAGCGACGATTTTGGGCATTAACTCAATACTGAGCTGGACTTTTCCCTAATGATTGGACAGAAATTGAATCTTCATTCGATAATTATTGGTTACTTGAGAAACCTTCTCGCCTTTCTTATTCACGTATTCTGGATGGTAGCAGTCATACCAAAGTTTCGTCTCTTCCTTTCTATCCTTTTCCACCCATTTCTTCTTGATAGACACCGCTTCTCGTCTCTTATAAACTCTAAAGGCAATTAATTATTCTAGCATTTGCCTTGAGAATGTAATTTACTTATCAAGGAGTTTGTGCTGGTTAAGGTCGATTTCTGCCTCGCAGATCATATCATTGCTGGCAACGACATCTCTGTCCCACATTTGGATTTTCAGGATGTTCGGCTTGTATTGGTGAGGATCCAATGGCAGCGTCATAGGGAACTTCCAACGGTAGTTGAATGATCCTTTCGCACGACACCTCCAGTGAGTGTCAGTTTCTTGCCAGTCACCGCTCCCACCGACCGTTCCTCTCAGGAAGAGATCGTTTGCTTTAGTTACCTAATGTTAACATTAGATATTTACAATGAAACTAAAGGATTCATTTACTTCATCACGGTACGCGACATCCTGAGTCTGCCAGACAATAACACGGAGCTCACATTCAAGTTTTTCTGGAGGCGCAATCGGGAAGCTCGGATAGATTTTTTCTTCTGACTCCGGCACGATATCAACCCACATGACGAGTCTTCCGAAATATCCCTTGGTTAATGGCTTAGTCAACGCTCTCATTTCAATTGGCTTGACATTGAAATGCTTCCATTTCTCGCTGAAAAATCTCGTTTCGAGATCAATTTCAGTTTTTCCGAGCAATTCAGAGCTGAGCTTGTCCTTCTCCCAAACAGCCACCTCGAGATTCGGAGATCCAGGAAGGGTAGTCACAAATTCAAATCTCTTGTAGAATGCTGGATCCGATGACGTTACCACTCGATCATCGACTTGCTCTTCCTTTCCAAGCTTCACTTTCAAGAAGCAGTCAGGAGGTGTGTCTTCGCCTTCTTCTTGAAGGTTGCGTCCTTCGAGAACGTAGACGCGGACAGTGACTTTGACGGGTTTGATCTTCTCTTCGAGCTCTTTGACTCTATTTTTGATGATTACTGATTGATCGTGATCCTCGTGGTCATCCTTTTCTTCTTTGATGAAAATAGCCTTGAACACTCCGCATTGGCGAGTTCCTGATGGCTTGTCCTTGGTTTTGAAAAGGCCAGCCTTTCCTCTCAGGCTTCCGCTCATGATAGGGAAACTTTGAATCATAGGTCCTTCCGATTTGAATAATAGGTCTTCGAGTTCATCATTATATTGCTCTCTTCCTTTGAGCCAATCTGGAATGACGTCCAAGTCTTCTTCAGGGTCAGTGTCCTTGAGAAATACTAAGAAAAAAACAATGAATGGGTTCTCTTTACATAGTCCTCGTAAGTGAATTTTTCCTTCTTAGACCAGACAGAGCCTCCAAACACTCCTGTCTTCCCCTCAGCTTTCTTAATTGCCGCAAGTTCTTTGTCCGTGATCGGCTTCTTGTTCTCATTCTCGAGAACAACCTCATCGAGATCGATGTCATAATCGACGCTAAGCTTTGAGATGCTGATGCCTTGATTGGAAGTGATTTGGAAGGTCTTGAGAATCTGCAAACACATTGAGTTATTTTACAGGCAAAGCTAATAATTTACTGGAGTTTCTGTATCCATTACTCCGACGTTACCAGTGTTTAGAATACCCAACCCCATACCCATAAGTGGCTGTTGTTGTTTCGTGTTCTTTTTTTTAGTTAGGATCTCAGCTTCTTTTTTGCCCTGAAATGGATAATTCAAAGAATTGTAATGGAATATATGTATACCAATTGGGTTTGAGTTTGGGTTTGGGTTTGGGTTTGCGGCTTTGATTTCTCACGACAGATGTACATGTTGTCAAGAAGTCCTGGAATACTGATATGACCAAGTCCTAGTAGGTTTTTCGACCCAAACCTGCTATGATCAAACATGCTGATATCCACGAGAGGGCACAGCTCTTTATTGGTAGGCAATTCGAGTTCATATTTGTAATAGGTGTTGATAGGAACACATTCGTTTACAATTTTCGTGGGTGTCGTTTCAATAATGTTTTTCGCAGAATTCCGTTCATTGGGTTTTTTATCGGGAATTAGGGGTTGTTTATCAGGATCTGTTTCAAGGGGTTGTTTCTCAGGATCTGTTTCAAGGGGTTGTTTCTCTCTAAAATTGTATTAAACAATTGAACCGGAAGCAAAATCATTTATTACTCTGCTAGAGCTCCAGCACTAAACTTCAGCGAAAGTTTTTCAGGTTTGGTGAAATCCTCAACCTCGACGTTACGGATACCAAGCGCGAACATATGTAAGGTAGTGTGGCGTGTTGGCGGTCTGATATCTTCATGAGGAATCTATTCAAAGTAGAATTAGCTTCCGAGGGATTAGATAAGAGAAAATTACAAGATCTTTGATTGCTCCAGGGATTAAGGCATAGCCAATAAGAATTTTTCCGCAAATTTGGTCTGTAGCATCGTATCGAACAGTATGCCAGGTAGGCTTGCCATAGATAATTTTATGTGTCTTGCCTTCCGCTGTTAAAGAAACCAAATGAGCATGTTGGCACGCAGTGAAAGTTTACCTTCGAAAAGTACCCACTTTTCCTCAAGAGGGATCCAAGAGCGACCAATAAGGTCGAATTTCTTCGCTTCATCGTCGGTTCCATCGTCATCATCGTAGACTTGCACACTCATACCGATCGTTTTCCCCTAATTACGAGTTGTATTTAGATGTTAATCAAAACAATCTTACAAATGTTTCAAATGGCGGAAGGTCAACGTCAAGGGTAACAGTCTCAAACCATTGAGGATTAAGAGTCGCAGGTTGCATTTTAGTGTAACCAAATTTGTCCTCGATTTGGATCTTGACGTAAGGATCAGAAGATCCTGTCTCATCTGCTGGAGGGAGATCTCTTGCGCAGTAGACGTGCGCTCTCAGCTGCCATCTAACTATTATTAGCAGGTAATTCCGGTAAGGTATATACTGTTCGTATTGAGGTCTTTTCATCTCTTCTAATTTTGGAGGCTTTTTGTTGAAAAGAGCAGCGGTGATGAAGACTCTGCCTGGGAATTCGTCATCGGTGACGAGGTCAAGTGATCTATCTTCCTAAATTTTAGAAAAATGACTCAGTGAGGGGGAATTCGATGAGAATAGCGCGTACCTTCAAATTTATTGACTGGATAGATTGCTGGTCTTTTTCTCCTTCCCAGAGAAGGTCTCTCGCCCTTTAACAATCCGAATAAGTTCCCAGGTAAATATAAAATTATTATACTGGATTCTCGCAAAGCAATGGCGTCTGCTCTCTTCATTTTCATCAGCAAAATAGACGATTAGATCCGGCATCTGGTCTGGGGTCAAAGGCATAACGACCTTCTTATCCGGGAAGTTGTAATACACCATCGCTCTTCCGTTTTCGATCTTTAAACTACATCAGCAATGGAGGAAAAAAAACGCTTTTAGGTACCGGAACAGGCTCTGTCTTCCAGAAGTATGGACCAAATTGGAATTGGAAGATTGCTCGATCTCTTTGCGGAAGCATCACCGCTTGGTAGATAGCTAAGCGGAGAATGTAAGCTTTTTCTTCAGCAACTGGCTCAGGATTCTTTGGAAATTCGAATTTGAGACTCTCCACAGAGCTTTTCGGGTTGGGTTCGTCGTGAGATTCCACAGAGTATAAAAGTCTTCCACGATAGTGAGAACCCAGCTCGTATCCGTACTCAAGCATCATTTGTGCCCACTCTCCAGATCCGCTCATTGGAG
>ENA-UOTX01001245-UOTX01001245.1-compost-metagenome-genome-assembly--contig:-NODE-1245-length-20465-cov-11.620071_pt1 | contig 20465 bp, 13 predicted proteins | sample MGYA00238143_ERZ746982 | MGnify/ENA primary metagenome ERZ746982 (study PRJEB28758, sample SAMN06268862) | compost metagenome | isolation source: single cell | place: USA: California, Emeryville, Joint... | reverse complement strand
TCAATGATGAAGAAATCATAAGCATTTATAATCTCACAATATTGTATTCCTCTCAACGACAGAAACTTTTTTTCCTTTAAGAATTTTGGGAAAGATTTAAATAAAATAATAGCAATTTGGAACATTCATAACATTGTTGTATAGAAAAAAAAATTTGAATTCGATGCAGACCAATTGTTTTCGAGTCTCAATTGGTTAAACTATTAGAATCCCTTTTTATGACCAAGTTTGAGGAGTACCAGCAGAATGAGATGGTACCATCGCAAACTGGATTCGTAGCTGGGGGAACTACTGTTCATATAGTGAGAGCGATCCAGCTAATAAAAGCTCCAACGAACAGAGGGAAAGTGTGCTTTGGATTTTTTATCGGCCTCAAATCCGCATGCAATACATTGTATTACGATAGATTGATGCAACGTTTAGGGACGAAGTTCTGTTCATTAAAGCGATGTGAATGAGGATAAAGCTAAAACTGAGAAATGCAGCGCTGAGGTCTACTGTTGGTGTTCCGCAAGGATCATTACTATCGCCCGACCTGTTTACCATCTATTTGGAGACGGTTTTGAAGGAGTTGATGGTTGCTGGGATTGATTTTCAAGCTTTACTCGTCTATACAGACTAACTATTGGTTATATGCGAGCCCTGAGCAACTCAAGGAGGCAATCCGAAGATTACGTCAGGTTATAAGGCAAGAAGGAGATTCTCAACTAAAAAAAATCTGCCATCGTCGAATTCAAGGGATGAAGGAGCAAGAAAAAAGTACTCACTGGGATGGAGTATGAAGGCATTTTAAGAGTAAATCGATATCGGGACCTTGGGCTCGTATTTGATGAAAAGTTAACTATTGATGAGCCTCTAGAATTCATGGAGAAAAAGATTCTATTTATCATTTTTTCACTAACATCAGTCACAAGAAACATGTCTGCAGGATTTCGGAAAATTATGTATTCTTGGATGTGGAGAAGAAATCTCTAACTTTGAAGAGTTCTATTCAGCCCCTTTTTTATTGTTGCAAAATGGTGAGTTGTTGGTTTTATATTTCCTACACTCTCTTGGTGTTTGGCATTCCTCTCTTTTAGGATGAACAGGCTGTATTGATGTTTCGAGCGATGGAAACTTAGTGGCTTCCCGGGGGGGGGGGGGGGTAGAGATCTGAATGTGAAGATATTTGACAAACGAGTATCAAAGATTGTCCTAACTTTAAATAAGCACCACAGTAATACTTTTTATTTGTTTAAACAATCATTTCTGACTCGATTGTTATTGAATAGGCGAGATATTATGTGTGCGATGGAATCCAACTTCCGATATGGTTGCAAGTAGTTCAGGTGATAAGACAGCTTCGCTCTTAGATATCGAGACTGGAAAAAGGCTTTACTGTCAAAAGTCCTCGTTGGAAGTAACGTTTTACTGCTTGATAAAAAAATTTTAAAAAATATATCTAATTCAACTATTAGAAGCGATCATGTCTGTTTGCTTCATGTGAACGAAATGAAAAATCAATCGTCATTTGAAAGAGAGCTGCTGCAAGAAACCATAAATGAAAGCAATTGGTATTTGAAAATCCTTTATCCTTTGATATATGTCTGAATATAAACTGCAATGCCCTTATCTATCCGCAAACAAAAAAGATTAGTTTAGGAAAATCTAAGACTCCAATTAGAAAAGATAAAATTGAACTCATAAACTCTACTTGAGCTTGTTTGAGCTAAAACGACACACCTAAGATAACTCTAAAAGCAGCAACGCGTTTCTTGAACTTTCTGGGCTGAAGTATCCAATCATTTTCTAGGGGAAACGCTGCTTAACTTAAAGCTGAATATCTCTTTCTTGTCAATTTGAGCAGTAGCCTTGTAATTGTTCCTTCTCACCAGTCATTTCGTGGCGGTTACCACATAAAGCAGCTATTTCGGTGAGCGAATAGAATAGAAAATTGAATATATTACTCATTTGCTAGCGCATATTTTCACTGACTTTCATATAGAAACCATTCTTTCAAGAATAGTGTTTTGCGAACTATATCAATGAAATAAGTATTACAAATCAAAAAGAACGCTCTCAGCATGAGAATTCACTGATACTCAAGGTAATGTAAGATCACCCATTTCAGTTTTTTGATCCAATTTATGTTTTTGGGAAAGATAGCATTGCTTCTGCATAATTTCTCCTTCTCGAAGTTCAGAATCGCAATGAACACCAATGTAGAAGACCCAAACCTTCAACTTAGACGCCGATATCGGTCCAAATCCTGAACAACGAATAAATATGGGAATTAAGAAAATCAATCAGGAGTTAAGTTTGAATGTAATGGGATTTTATCTAGATTATAGCCTAACACCTTCAGATCAAAGTTTCCATCTATAGAAAATGAGAAATCTAAAATCTCAATAACAAAAAAAATCGATATAAAAATAAAAAATGGGGACGTAAGATCTTTGTCAATCTGTTAATGATCATGTCTTGAATATTCAACTATGAAAATACTACGTTTTTTAAAGCGAAGCTCTCATATCAAATAAATCTTTTCCAGTAGTCACAACTCGTACAAAATAAAATTCGCAATAGATCCCTCATAAAACTAAGCCTACTCTTCTATTCCTATGAGTTTCCCTCTTTCAGCCAAACACCCCATCCTCAGAGAAGAATTCGAGAAAAGCGACACTAAAACGTCCAAAAAGATTAGACTCGGCAACGGTTTCCTTCCAAAAGGAAGACCAGTGCACCATCATCCTGAGCAAATTTCCCGTACATCATTAAAAATCCCAAAACTATCTTCGGAAGTACTATTTAGAGACAAACCCTTAGAAACCCAGCCTAGCAACAATCAAAATGAAAAATTTTATCTGACAAAGAAGCAAGTCGAAAATTTCGTCGCTACTCATAATCTCATGCAAAAACTTCAACAAAATGTCTCTTCCAAAGCGGACGAATCCGCTCATAATCACCCAAAAAGCAGCGTGACCTTGCGGTCTAAAGGCACAATTGATGGCCCTTCCTCTCCGCTGCAGAGTCCTGCTGCTTTTCGAGATGGCGCTCGGATTACAAAATTAAGAGTCTCGACTGAAGGCAACAGTTCTATTGGAGACCTGACCGTTGAGCAAGTCAGGACATCAAAGACTCAGACAACTCCACTGAAACTCCAGCCAATCATCCTTCCGAATATTGGAGCTCAGAGTGCCATTACAAACAGTTTCATTTCTCCCAGAGCGTTAGAAGGAGCAAGTTCCTTTGAATTTAACAGGAGCCAGGCTCTGAAGCCCATGAGCAGAATGGATGAATTTATCGCGACTCAAAAATGCAAAATTTTGGGAAAAGACTACACAAAACTCCAGAAAATCCAAGGAATTCTAACAAAACAGCACAGAGTCTTGGCCCAAGCGTCTGATTCCAAACAGAAACTGGGGGCTATAACCCTCGACTTACCAATAGAACGCTCCCATACGCAAAAAAGTGATGATTTGGAGACTTATCAAAGACAAACCGCACTGAAAGAGAACATAACAAGCACCGTGAATGATTTAACTAGCGCTATGGGCCTTATAGGCTATGACTCACTCAGAGACGAGCACAATTTTACCGGCTCGAATAAAATAGAATCTCACTATATCTCCTCTCCGCTGGCCCTCCAGTTAAACCAACTCCAAACCTCGAAGTTCGCGAAATTGGGAACGGATCAGGATACAGAACGACTCTTGAATATTAAACACAGCATAGAAAACAAATTCCAGCTAATTGATACTAGCGTGACCAAAGTCATGTCAAAATCGCGTCATGTTCATACACAAAGCGTGAATCAGAGCAGCACGAAGCCGAAACCAGAGAAAGTCAGCGAGACTCAGCAATCATCGCCACTGAAAACTAGAAGCGAGCAAAAGAAAGAGCCTTTGAAAGAAGATTTTTCTCGTGGTTTTGACGCTGAATTTGAGCAGCTTACGAAAAAAATGTCTCTTGCGAAAAAAGACAATAGGAAGCTCCGCAAAATCTTCCGCAGCAAAAAGCGAGTCCTAAATAAAAATTTCAATAGCCTCGATCATAAAGTCGATAAGCTGGTAATCTAACTAATGAGAAGCAAAACTTTCGAAGGAGAGGAACGATTATTTAAAGTCAGAAAGGGCAATTTTGCTATTTCTTAACATAAAGAAATCAGCTTTCCAGTAGAGTCAGAAACAATGAAAATATGTAAAAAGTTAAGATTTATTGAATATATCATAGATACTCTTCTCCCAACTAAACTGGAATTTGATTTCATTATCTCTTGCCAATTGGTACTTAAGCAACGTGTCAGCGATGGTATGATCGAAATACGCTTTGAATTCTTTATAACCGCTGTTTCTATAACTATTTGCGCTCTTTTGTCTAAACGTCTTGAATGATTTAATTTCCCTTGTGTTCTCCCCTGGAACGAGCTCCATTACAATAACTGGCTGCTGTTCTTTGCCCTTCGGGTCTTTCTTAGTCGCTTTATTATCAGCAGCCTTTGGTTTCGCCTTGGCAGCTTCTTCTTTCTTGGCGATTTCTTCTGGAGTCTCCTTTGGTTTCGGCAAATGCATCGCGACGCTGAACGAGTCGCCAGGGAACCCAGGCCAGGTCTTTTCAAGACATCTTTCGGTAGATCTATCGACAGTGACTCCAAATTGCTTGGTTTTGAGTAGAGTTCTCAAATTTGAATGTTTCTTTTGAATATCCTCATCTATAATCGGTATATTAGCAAACACGTTTTCAATGAGGGTTTTTACCTCCGGGCAGTTTGATGAAATCTTCAAAGAGGAACATACGGTCGTAGTACTCGAGTAAGAAATTGAAGTTATTCAACAGGCACTTAAAGAACCGAGTAGCAACGTCTTCGTTCGTTTTCAAGAGGTTTTCTCTAGTTTTTTCAATAGTCTAGCATCAGACAATTAGTTAAGACACTGAAACAAATTTTTTGGAGATTACATCAAGGAAGGTGGTCAGACGCTCCTTTTCCTTCGCAGTGATTTCCTTAAACTCTTGCTCGCAAGCAGGATTCGATAGATTTGGTCGTAATTTGAAGGCATGTTCCTGTTTTTCTTGTTCCATTTGAGCCGCGAGCTTATCAAAGTCGGAATTTATATCATCGTTAGAAATCATCGACATTCTCAGATAACGAGTCTTGATGGACTCCAGCAGCATTTCGCTGATCTTCTCGCTCAGATCCGAAAGCAGACCAGCTGCGTCTCGGAGTTGACGCACGCAAGACAGTCTGAATTCATCTGTTGACTTCTTCACGCCTTCGAGGTAATTACGCAGGTGATCAGGGATCTTGTCGGCGCCGGTGAGCAGGTTCGTTTTGTTCATTTGCGTGTAAATCTTAACTGCTTCCTCTTTAACAACCTTTTCGATCTCATCGATCAACTCTCTGAACTTCTTCGCGTCTTTTTGGTAGTAAAGAGGACCCAACTGAGAGAGCTCGTCGTCCTTTCGTTTCGCGTCCTATAGAAGTGATGATATTGACTTCAAAGTCTCTTAAAATAATTTTTACCCCTTCGAGTTCACTAGGTTCAAGAAGCATGTTCAACCGCTCTTCTTTGTAAGTAACTCGAGGCATGTCCCCAACTTTCGAATCAGGTTTCAATCCCTCGATGTGAAGAGCATATCGAGCCATGCAAGTTCTCAACGTCATCAGGATTTCTCTGATTTCAATGGACAGTGGTGGCTCTTTGAGGATGTAAGTATCACTGGACACTTTCTGCTTGAATTCTTTGTATTTAGCCTCCAGGGTGCTGATCAAGTTGTTGATAGTTTCCTGAGCCTTCTCGCATTTGGTCATTTCCAAACGCAATTTTTCCTGGGCGATTCTTTTAGGTTTTCCGTATTTCTTTCCGGTACCGTCTTTCGCGGAGAGGGTTTCGAGAGCTTCAGCGTACTCTTTCTCGAATTGCGTCATATGGTTCTTTCTATGAGTCAGCATCCTGTCAACGATGACCTGGGCTTTTTCCGCACGCAATTTCGCTTGATTTTTGAACCTCTCGTCGACTTCGACAAGCAAGTTCTGGTACCAGTCAACTTCCTCTTGATCGAACTTTCCACCCTTTTCAAAGAGGGTCAGACTCTTGATAAAATCGGCGTTTTTCGCTAAGAATTTCTTGAGTTTAGTCTCTGATAGGTTGTGTAGTTTCTCTTTCAATTCGACAATATCTAATGAGAAAGTTAGGTAATGAGCCATTGTAAAGTTTCTATCTGTTACATTTCTCGATTTTGAGGCTAGATTCTTTGGCTTGGGCGTACAATCCCTGCATTTTGGAAAGCGAATCGCCTGTGACCAAGGCCTCGCGAAGCCTTTTTTGGTCATCATCGTATTCTTTCAATTCTTCCTGTGCTTCTTCAAGTAGAACGTTCATTTTGTCAGTTTGCTTATCCATTTTTCCGAGCACGTCTCGCACGTGTCTCTCGTAGAGCCGCTTATGCTCTGTGATTTCCGCGGACCTGACTTGGTAGATTTCTGTCTCTAGCTTTCCTTTCAGCGGGTAATGAGCCTTGAGTCTCTTATCGAGCTTCTCCATTGACATATCAATCTTTATAATGGATAGATAATGTTATTTCTAAGTCGATTTCATCTAATATTTACAAATTCTTCGTCGATTTGCTTCCACTCTCCCATATAGTCCTCCATCCTTACATTTAAGTAACCGAAAAACTTCTTCATGAACATCTTTATCACACCTTGGGTGCCGTCATATGGGAATAGCACCGATTCCTGAATAGAAAAACATGTTATAATCCCTCCAATTCATTAGGAAGAAATCAATTACATCAAGCAATTTATTGCCGTCAAGATCTTCAGGGGAAGTAATAAACCACTCAGTGAAGTAAGGATCAGGCTGAGGCTCCTGTGGCTGCTGTTGCAGCTCGAGCTCCCTCTTCCTTGCTTCCTCCTCTTCCTTCTGCTTGGCAAGGTTTGCTGGCAACTTCGCGTCTTTTTTGCCCTATAACACCGATATTCAGCACTTTTCTTACCTATTCAAAAGCTTTACCTTAGGATTCTTTTTAGCCTCTTCCAAAAGCCTTTGCTCCTCCTTCTTCCTCTCTTCTTCAAGTCTCTTCGCTTCTTCTTCAGCCGCAAGTCGTTCTTCCTCTTGCTTTTTGAGTTCTTCTTCATCAGGGTTGATTTTATAAAATTCTCTCACGAGCTCAGCGGTGCTCATGCTGTAAATCCAAGTTCTCTGGAAAGGCGATTGGAACTCTTCGACCTGTCTGATGTAGATAGTTTTCATGATTTCCACCATCCTGTCTTCCATCTCTTTTTGTAGTTTCTTTGGATCCTGTTTCTTTGGTGGAGGCGGCTTGCTTCCTTTTCCTCCTTTCTTTTCTTCGGCAGCCTTCAATTCTTCTTCTTCCTTCTTTTTCATTTCGTCTTCAAACTGCTTTTTCGCTCTTGCCTCAGCGTCCTCACGGTATTTCTTTTCAAACTCCTCTCTTTTGGACTCAGGCATCAACTTGAAGAGCTCGGCGGTTTTCGCCTCGATTTCTTCATAGAAACTAAGGATTTTTCCCGGGTGACTAGCTGCGAGTTCCTCATTATCAGCGTGGAGTTTCCTGTACTCGGTCTCAATGACATCTAACTGTTGGAAGGCGATTTCAAGGCATTCATCCAGCTTGATGTGATGCAAGGCCTGTCGAAGGTTTTTCTTCCTCCTTTCCAACTCTGTGGTCAATTCCTCTAATTTCTCGTCGTTGTCATCCTCAAGCTTCGCCGCAGCAAGCTTGTAATTGTTGTCCTCTTGCCTCTGCCTCTTGTCTAAATCGTCATTCAACTCTCCGAATTTCTGATAAAACTGCGCCAAGTTCATCAAGAACTCATGGGCTCTTGTGTCATTCTCTTCAATAACCTTGATTACATCGCTCAGAAGCTTTTGATTGTTATTCACGATCTTATCAATGATCGGCTGGCAGTCTCTTTCGATTATATTTTCAATCGACTCGTCTTCTGGCAAATCTGCACCATAGAACACCAGCTGTTGTCTCAGCCCCTCTCTTATAGCCATTAGCTTATTTTTCAGGTCCTTATGATGCGCGACGAGACTCTCCGTCATGTGGTCATATGCTTCGTTGGCTTTCTCATGAATTCCTTTTAAATTTTCAATGTATTTCTCAAACATTGCCTTGGTAACAGTCTCAACAGGCACGTTCTCCATGTCCATAAAGACGATTTTCCTCTGCTCAAACACTCGCTGCTGCACGATCTTGAACTCAGCGTACAGCGCATTACGGTCTTCGGGGTTATTATACTCTCTCTTTTCCATCTCAGCCATGAAGAGTTCCAAAGATTCATCATGTTTCAGCTTTCTCCACTCTTTTTCAATGACGATAGCGCGTGCTCGATACGTCTTAAACGTCTCACGTTGGTTATTAATGACTGTTTCGAGATAAACTTCATTTTCTTTGCGTCTCGCTGCCACCATCTCTTTAAATTTGATTGCTTCAGGGGCAATAATATCCTTTTTCACATCCGGCACCACGATCACTTCTTTCTCACCGGTTTCCTTATTCTGCACGACTTTCGTATCGAAAAACGCGTTGTCAATCAGCATTTTCTCGAGTCTGTCCAGCAACGCGTTCAACGCTCTTTCTCGCTCGTCCTCGATAAAATTCAGTTTATCCAGCAGATTGGTCGAACGGCCTTCTCGGGCGGTCTCTTTGTCGTTCAAATATTCCGTCATTTCTGAAATAAAAGTGATTTCGAGCCCTTTCAGATAGTCATGAGTGTATTCATCGAGGTATCTCGTAATTTCTAAATATGATTAGGGATCAGTACTCAATGAGGGGATTTTACCTTGATCACTCTCGATAAAGAACGTTTCAACATCCAATTTAATTTCTCGATAATTTTCCTCAGAGCTCTGGGTGAGAGCCTTCAACCAGACCTCGTACTCGCGTAATATAGCGTAATGGTTATCTCTGCGTCTATTCTTCTGCTCTCTGAGGGATAAGTAAGGTGATTATTTGAATTAAGCGGTGCGATTACTGTATCATCTCAATATTCTTCTCAGAGACCTTCATTTTAACAAAGTACTCAATATTTTTCACTTCATTCTCCATTTCCTCCCTCTGGCGACGCTCCTCGTCCTCTCTGGTGGGTTTATTCTTTGTAAGGAGAGGAACGTTTCTGTATTGTTTTTGTTTCTGGACGCTTTCGAGGTATTTATTCTCTACAACCTTGCGTTCTTTTTTGAGGTTGTTGCTGAGGTCGGTGGTTGTTTTGAAGGTCTTTAGTAGGAAGTTGTTAGCGTTTTGGACGTGCTTCTGACCCGTCTTTTGCATGGATTAGTTCCTCGTTGTCTTTGATAAGAAGTGTTAGAAAATAATAATGAAACTGGTATAAATAGAATTATCCGAAGACAAGCTGTTGCAGTTTTGATTTTTGCTCGATACGCTGAAAAATGAAAATTTTTCGAGTCAGTTTAATGTTTATTGTCGTTGGGATTGAAGATAATGACTAGTTGTATGTGTCTGTACTCTGTAGGCTATCTGTTCAATTAATTACAAAGACAAATCCGTGATTTTAGGGCTTTCAAGGATTTATTGTAATGTGAAAATGATATTCCTCGATTCCTTGACGCGTCGGAGTTTTTGATTGATGGAAGGCCTTTAAGATTGTTACACGGTCAAAACAACTCAGAGTTCATCAGTCAAGTAGTCAAATTGAAAGAGAAAATACGTATAAAAAAGAACAATATTCGCGCCTAAGATATACAATAAATATCTTAAGTGATGCAGTGCTCTCTTTACCATGGGAAAATAACCAGGGAGAGGAGATAATATATCCAGAAAGTCTGGACTTTAGTTAGTTTTCAAAGAAGCAATCATATTAATGATGGGTCTGAAAAATGATTATGTAGAAATCCTTTTCCTCCATTAATACCTGACAAAGTAAGATAGCTCGACTCACCTTGAATTATTTTTCGTTTAATATGAGTTACGTATTATTTTCTGAATGATACTTTATGCCTTCTACTGATGCTGAGTGAACTCAACGGGTTGAATGCTCTCATTATTTCAGACTCATCCTTTGTATAAGCATAATAAGCAGCAGAGGATATATTAATCAAGAAAGTGATTCTCAAAAATTGACTCCGGCCTTATGGTCTTATTACACTGAGATTTTCACCAAAATTTCAAATTTGCGATCTCCATCAAGGTACCTCAACCTCATCCCCAGGGAACAAAACGCAAATTGTATTTCTATTTGTTAATGCAATTTGGGTGAAAACCCATTTAATATTGAAGTATAAAATTATCGCTTTCGATTTATTACTCGACTGAGATACAGACACATTTTAATTGTAAAGAAATTAATTTGAAAACCTTGATTGCACTTTTAGCGGCATTATAAACCTAACCGCTATGGGCTATGGTATAAAAGGAACTGCTCAGCTTCAAGAAGAGCAGTCCTGTCGATATCCGTCCACTAATCCTTGAATCATGATAAAAATTCACCCTGAATAATATCAATTCTTACCACAGAAACCCTCTTCAGTTTGTTCCTTCCTGGATTCAAAAGAAAATAAAGCTTTCTTTCGGAAAAACCTTCCGTTCTTAAAGCCGAATCGGAACTGTTTGATTAAACCAATCACTCATCCTACTAGATCTGCATTGAATACCAACTATCTTTTTTAGTTATTCATTCTAAGTTAGTCGAAACCTTTCTACTTTAGTTTCTTCCAAGCAACTACTTTTTGAGGAATAGCAACAATCAAACTTCCTTAATGCCAAAACTACCTGTTTCTCAATGCGCATTGTTTGCTTTAAATTTTCAACGAATAGTGATACTTGCAAGCTTTTAGCATCCCATTGATGTCTCCACAATCAATCCATAGAGAAACCGAACCACCCAGTGAACGGTTCGCATAATATACTTCTTATTTTAAATCTCCTATATAAAAACCATTCAAAGACCGGTTCAACAACCATGGGACGATTAGAAGACTATCCCTAGACCTGACTGTGAGTAATTCGATATCAATTACTTCCTTTAAGCCTCCTTGAAGTTTTAGCAGCCTTACTTTCCACAAATTCAAGGAAATCTTACAGATGATAAGAAGCTAGTCATCTCTTTTCACAAATCTAATCAACTACAGAATTCTGCAACTTGGCCATACCTTCCTGTCCTACTTCACGCGAGGGTCAACTCTTCTTTTTACTCTAACTCACGAGTAAGTTCAAATTGCTGCGAAATAATTTTTTATTCATTGATAATGAATGACGTGATGCGAATCTTTAGGAAATGCAATTTAAAAAAGCTCTTTACTAAGCATTTCTTACCTTATGCACAAAACAAGGCGCTTCTTGGTGCCTTTCTTCTCTTATCTGAACGGATCCAATTGTCAGAATCCTTGCTCTCATTGAAATTATGAGATAGTGCTAATTATCGGAGTTCGCTAATCCTAAACAGGTTTTTGGATGGCTTCCTCTGTTTTTCAGAGCAAAACACCGTGTTTTCGATACGATAAGCAACTTCCCCATTATACCTCGGGGGAGCGCATGCTCCATGCGTTGATTTCTAATTAAAAAATGAATTTATTAAAAAATTCCGCTGATTCACGTTTATTGATCGCGCTCTCCTAATTTAATGGTCGCGCCGGTAGAATCGATTGATTATAAATTAATTACGAAAACGGATCCCAGATTAAAGTATTTTTTCGAATGAAAACACATAAATAACAGTTTTATCAAAATTGTTAATATCCAGCCTTTGTGATCATTATAATTAGGATTTTAGTTGGGAAACAATATATACAAACCAAATCTATGAAGAGAGACTTCGAAGAAGAAGCTTCTTGCGCTGATTTCTTTGCTTCAGAACGACCTACGACTGAGTCCCGGCTGAAAGTTTGGGTGAAACCTCCACAATCTGGAATCGAAAGCCTTGGCCCGTGTATTTACAGCTCGATACTTCATAAGAAAGGCAAACGTCTCAAGATGTGGGTGGCGCGCAGATACTGTCTCTATGAGAACGTTTTCGTGTATTGTGACCAAAAAAACCCAAATGTTATTAAAGGATCGATAAACTTGGATTTTATTAAATGTAGTTTTCGTATCAAGGCTCAGAAAAAGCAGTATGGCTTTACTCTGAGCAGTGGGACCGCTACTGTCGAGCTGTTCACTGAAGATGCTAGCATATTTGAAGAATGGCAGAAACATTTGAGAGGAAGAGTGGTATTAGATGATTTCCATGCGAAATATAAAACGGGCAAACTTATTGGGAAAGGGAGCTACGGAAGAGTGTATTTAGCTCAAAGGATGATGGAGATGAAGAAGCCGGCAGCAGAAAAGAATGAAGAGCAGTTAAAGCCTATGGAAAAAGCAAAAGGGGCGCAGTTTGCAGTGAAAATGTTGGAAAAAGCGCGGTTGAAGGGAAGATCCAAAGATATGCTTGTAAATGAAATAAAAATTTTACGGGAATTGAGCCACGAAAATATTACAAGACTGTATGAACTGCATGAGATGCCTCACGCGATTTATTTGATAATGAACGTTATCGAAGGCGGCGAGCTCATGCACCAGATCAGGGCGAAAGGGTTCTATTCCGAGGCTGATTGCGCGAAAATCCTCAAAAAACTACTCGAAACCGTTGATTATATCCACTCAAAAGGAATTATCCATCGCGACCTAAAGCCCGAGAATATTCTTCTGAAAGACAGCTTCGACATGACCTCAGTCGTCATCGCAGATTTCGGTCTCTCTTGCTATAAGAGCGACGCAAAGATGCTGAACCTGCGGTGCGGAACCCCTGGCTATGTGGCTCCGGAAATTCTAAATAATCAAAAATCCGACGAAAATTTGGATAAAATAGACGTATTTTCCCTCGGATGTATTTTCTATAAACTCCTGACGGGAAATTCTCCATTCTTTGCGCCCACCGCAAAGGAAGCGATTCGACTAAACAAGGAATGCGAGATAAACTACGAGTCTTTTCTGCTTAGTCATATGTCCCTTCAGGCAAAGAGTTTGCTGGAGAAAATGCTGGCGAAAGACCCATCAAAGCGTGTTTCTATCAAAGAGGCGCTGAATCACGAGTTTTTCGCACTGCCCGAGCTCGATCTTGCAGAAAATATCATCGATATAGGGAAGTTGGTGTCGACGTACTGCTCGTCGCATATCTTCGATCTCAAAGGCATAAAAAACAAGATTCAATCTTCGGGAATTCTGCTCAAGATGAGTTTGCAGTCTGTCGGAAGCTTCTACGCCTGCCCGCTACCGATGATAAATGGAAGGATTTCAACGCTGGTTGACGAAAGCAGCGATGAAGGGAACAGAACCCCTAAGAATATAGATTCGCTCAAGCTGCGGAAGAGAATGTCGTCGTTTGGTGGAGCTGAGGGGAATAGTCCTTCGAACCGAGAGGATAATTTCCGTGTTAGCTTAGGACTTATATCGACAATTGCGCAGAGTAAGCTCTCGACGACGTATGGTGCGGCGTCTCCATTACATCGTCTAGCTGTAATGAAACAGGCAAGGACGAATGATAATAGTCCTGTGCCTAGGACTCATTCGATGAGGCAGGTGCAAAAGGGCGGCGGATTTTCGGATTATGTAGAGCAAGAGAAGAATGAGCAGGAAGGGATGGGCTACGGATCCGAGAATTTCGATGATGTGGATGAGGAGTTTGATATTGAAGGCAATTTACAACAGTTATTTTTTATTAAATCTTCATGTAACATAGGAAGCCTGACTTCTCGAAGATAGTAACAATAATTTATTATATAATTGTGAACTCTACCATAGTCAATTATTTCGTTCCTTTTTTTCCAAACATAATCCCTTTTCTTCCAAGAATAAACAGTTTTCAAAAGGAACTTAGCATATAAATGAGAGTCGCAGGCAGATTATGATACTAGGCTCTTGATTGTTTTAACCTAACACTATTGAAAACTCGATTATTGAAAGAAACCAAGATCTTTTGTGGGTTAGGTCGTATAACGTAGAATATCGACCATATAGACCTAATACAACGGATTGATGAATAATATCAAGCGAGTATGAAACAAACAAATACATGGATAGATAGATTATCATTGAAAATTCTAAAAACACGAAATGAGAGTGTTCCTTATAGATTTTGAAAACCGACAGACTTAGCCGAGGACAGAGACGTCTGTAATCTTTAAATATACAAATCCGTCGTCTTGCTTATATTTGTAATAGCAATCTGCTATCAATGAGTCTATTACGAATGGAAGTCAGGTTGATATAGCAATTGATAGTCTATACCTGATTTGAGCAATGTCTTGCCGTTTACGAAAAGAAAGAGGGCTTTTTTGTCGTCTAAGTAGTTCTTTTTGCGAAATACCTCGGTTAAATTCATTATTTTGAGAGAACCGGTGATCATTAGACTAAACAAGGGGTAAATTCAGCGATGCTGGGTGTTATTGGTTACATTTTTGGTTTTTCGTAGCAATGAAGAGTCGATTTTGCTTCTTTTTGGATTACAAATGGAAAATGTCCTTTTGTTTCGCTCATGTATCTCTCTGAAAGACTTTTTCTTGCTTCGAGAGGAAGCTGAGTTATATCATCAACGATGTTTGAGGCAGATTTTTTGTCCATAGCGCTGCGAATTGAAATATCGAGTAGTGAAATAGATGATTTTATATTGCATTGCAAATAGAAGAGTTATTCTTATATCGCTCATCGGTACTGACCAGATCGCAGCGACTAAAATCGAAGTCGATTTAGTCGATCAGAAAAAAAGCAACTGCGTTCTCTCAGAAACAGCCTTAAGAAGATAGATACGATAGATATGAATGATTTATTTTCAGCTTGAGAATGCCTCAAATCTTAGAAATAACAAATTGGAGCTTTCCCATGGCTCAGGTAAATTCAATAATTTGAATAACATGTCCCGGCGATGAATGCAAAATCCTCTATAATAAAGGAATTTTGCATAGTCTGGTGTACAGGGGCGCTTCTGCAGCTCTTCCTTTATATTTCTTAGCAAACCTTCATTGTTTTTTATAATTGTCAGCAATCTACAAAGAATGCATTCTGAGATTTCATCTTGGTAGAATTAATCAGTCAAACTGAACGACGTGAGACATTTGAATTTAAAAACATTTTATATTGTCGTTTTGTGAGATTGCAGCTCTTCCTTTTCCTAAGAAGTATGTTTTTATACATTAAAGCTAAACCCAGACTGATAAATAATACAGCAATACGATATTTATCAGCCCTATCTATCCCTTTGTTCCACATGCACACACACATCATAGAATTGAATGAGAGTGATCCCATGATAGTCAAGCAACGTATAGGAGAAGGAAGGCACTCTAGCAATTTTTACTAGTAGATACTTTGAAAAAAGCAACGAGAAATTTATTTAGTCGCAAATAAAGCACCAAAACGATCCACTAACCAAAAAATTTTCAGTTCGTCAACTCCAACAGTTTCTTCACGTCACTCGCTGTTTCCCAAATTCACAATATTAATTTCCAATGGAAAGAAAATATTATTACCAAGCATAGTTTCTTTCTTCATGAGCTCTGTAGCTAACTTTTGAAGCTTGTCCTCATTCTGTTTAAGTACTTTTCTCACTCTCGCATGCGACTCCTGAATAACACGAAAGGTCATGTTTAAATCAAGCAACAGTGCTATTGTTACCTTTAAAAGCTTTTGGACTTCTTGATCGACTTGGTAGTTATATTCATCACTCATGTTTTCTTTGTCTGTTACAATAAACGTATTTTTTTCCGCCATGCCCATTCTCCTCACATACGAATAAGCCATTCTCGTCGCGTTTGTCAAATCGCTGCTGCAGCCAGTCGTTAACTCATGCTCTCCAAGTATCAGTTCCTCTGCAACTCTTCCTCCCATAGCAACATCTATCGATGCGAGAACGCCTTTTCGTGTAATTTGTAAATCATCATCATCCTCAGGAAGCATTGCGGTCTAATTAGGAGATAACATTGCTATAATTGTCATAATAACTCATTATTTACATGACCAAGCGAACCGCCTCGAGGCAGAATCGTTACTTTATGTAAAGGCATCGCGCCTTCCGTCAGCAGCGAAATCAGCGCATGTCCTCCTTCATGATATGCTGTGATTTTCTTCTGTTTCTCACTAACAACCATATTTTTTCTCCCAACGCCCATAACAACGCGATCGTGAGCGTATTCAAAATCTTCTTGGCTTGCCTTCTTTCTGTTGTTTTTCACGGCGTTGAGAATAGCGAGGTTGACGATGTTTTGGATATCAGCACCAGTGTACCCAGAGCTCTTACGAGCTAAGACGTTCTTATCGACGTCATCATCATGTGGGATTTTTTTCAGATAATAGTCGAAGATTTCTTCTCTACCGCGGATATCAGGGAAAGGTACATTGATTATTTTGTCGAATCTTCCTGGACGCTTGATGGCTGGGTCGAGCCCTTCTTCCAGGTTAGTTGCTCCGATAACAATGACAGGGTCTCCTTGTTTAAAACTGCGAAAGGGATTGAATGATTAGTTAGGGTAATTTATGAGGAAATTACCCGTCCATTTCTGTAAGCAGCTGATTGATCGTATCTCTTGCGTAGCTCTGGTCTCCTGGCTTTCTTCTGCCTGCCACCGAATCGATTTCATCGATGAATATGATCGCTGGCGAGTTCTTTCGAGCAAGTTGGAACATCTCTCGCACTCTTTTCGCGCCTGATATACATGGTAAAATCCAACGGAGCATTATTGGGTGAATTACCTATGCCGACGTACATTTCGTCGAATTCAGAGCCTGATTTGTAAATAAACGAGCATTGCGCTTCTCCTGCTAAGGCTCGAGCGAGGAGAGTCTTTCCTGTACCTGGTGGTCCGCACAAGAGAATTCCCTTGGGGATTTTAGCACCAGCCTCGATGTATTTCTGTGGGTTTTTCAAATAATCGACCAATTCCATAAGCTCTTCCTTGAATTCGTCAATTCCCTATCATAGAAAACCATTGAACATGTTTTTATATCGAAATTTGCTTACCAAAACATCTGAAAATTTGGTTTGGATATCTGTTTCTAAGTGACTATCAGCTTTCCCAATAGCTCCCTTCCAAACTCTTTCAAAACAAATATACATTAGGCTTCTGATCAGCAGAACAACCCTTACCCTTGCTGAGACGTCGCCGCGGCTTCTTTCTCTGAGTTTTCATAGAACATGATATATCCCCCTAAGCAACAACAGTTTAGCTGCGTGATTGATAGGATTTATCATACAGTAGGCCAAGTAGCCCAACCCGAAGAGTATATATGCCGTACGTTTCGAAAAATAGGCGGTTTTCTGAACTCCATACACAGCGTCAAACGCATAATTGAACTGCTCCTTCAGCTTATTCAATTCTACTCTGTCCGTCGTGCTGGCGTTCAATTCCATATGAAAAGCATTGTACAATTCAACAACAACGTGGTATTTTTTCTGTCTATTGAGCTCCTGAGGAAATTTAGAGAAATAGAAGGTCTGGAGGGCTTACTCTGAAATAAATATAGGCAGTTCTTGCGTTTTTCCTGGCATAAAAATTCTGCTGGGCTGTCTGAAGCTTCTGGTGCCCATAGAGGTTCCGGAATATATTCAACTGGGAGAGATTTGTCTGGAAAAGTGTGTCGTTTAAATTCGAGCTCCTTGGTGTCTCTCTATGAGTTCTTAGGCCGTCCTCTTGATAGGGATATTCCCTGTCGTTGTATGAAGATCTTCCGCTGAAAGAGTTTGATTTATCCTGCTGTTCCATGAAGGATGCCGCTATGACACTATCAGAAAATTTGAATATGCTGGAATTTACCTCGAGAGGAATAAATGGAGCGGCCGATGTTGTTTATCACTGGCTTCAAGCCGGTAGCAGCTTTCTAATTGGAGGGGTTAGGGGTGGAGAGATGGGCGGGTTACCTTGAGCCGATTGACTATCATTCGAAGGGTAGTTTTATATTGAAGAGTTAAGTTTAATTAGAGGCTAAGCTGTTATAGACAAAAAATGAAATGATCTCAGTTTTGAGAATTAAACGCCCAAATTACGATATAGCATTTTCTTAAGTGATTCATTGAAGTTTTCGAAAATCAGAGGAGTTCTGTCGGGTATATTTGCGTGAATCGATTGTGAGCAGATATTTCATGTGATGAAAGAAAGTTCTGGAGCAAAAGACTTGCCATCTTATAAGAATTAATATTTCTGGAAAATGTTAAAAGGGAGCGCTTCGTAGGTATCAGTAATAAATTACTATACTGGTCACATGTATGAAAATCGATTAGGATTTATTTGGAAGCGACATTGAGAAGCAAATGGGAAAGATGGGAAATATATAAACTCTAATTGACTTCTATAATGTTTTAAGGATAGAAAATCGAGAATAATCATGAGTGAAATTTAGTTGTTACAATCTACCTCATTATGTTAAGTAGAATATTATTTCGATTGTTGGCTGCTATTGTCGCAACAAATTATATATTAGTGGGCATATGATTTTCTCAGCTTGGAATAATATCGGAAAATTAAATGTTTTTGAAAGCAAATTTCAATAATTATCAGCATATAGTTTCTATGGGAGAAAAGTCAATAATAAAAACAATGTAGCGACTGTAAATAGTTTGATTCATCTACCTAGAGCTGCGCTTGAAACGAAAACACGCTTCAAAGTGACATTATTTGGTCCTAATATAATTAAAAAACATAATTGTCCACACTTCTCAAAGAGTTAAAAATGATAAAAGTAAAAATTTTAAAAGTGACATCTACATTAATTTTGCTTAAGCTCGATTTTTATTACATGGAAAATTCAGGCTATTTTTCTCTTACTAGTCACCGAATGAGACGCGCTTGAATTTAGAGTAATCAAGCTAATTTTTATTCATTGCATTCAAGTGCAATAGTTTTCTCTTCCAACAAGTGTATTTTTTCTTTCAAAGGGAAAAATTGATTATTTCTGTTCTGTGTCTACTTTCAACTCCCTAGTAATAAGCTGCTTTTTTTTTTTCTCAATAGAGTAATTGCTAACTATACCAACTCATTAACCTAACTTTTAAGGACAGTAACGTTCGTCCTATTCTCATGCTTATTCATTGTCATGATTGTATTCTTTTTCTGTTACTAATGGAGGTTAATTTAATCTCTACTAATTCAATTCAAAACACCAACAGTTTTGGCTCTATTTACAACTAAAGCATTGATAATCTCATCGATCAGCTCAGATGTTCTCTCAAACGCCAGCAACGCTAATCAGAGGTAATTGCAGATGAAACGAGATTCTTTTCATTTTTATTTCGAATTAATTTTTCGAAAGAGGTATATTGACTTCCAAAAAATTTTAATGGAATTACTGTCTACGAACCTTAATAAAGGGCTCACTTCCTCCTTATACCTCCTTATATCCCTCCCACCCCACTAAATCCTTTATCAGCTCATCAAAAGGACATATTTTCAGTCGTTTTTACTCACAGCGCAAAATGCGCGTTGATTTTCCAAGTTAGATAATTCTTTCCAGTGCAAACTCCACAGAAAAGTCCATTTTGCTTTCCATATTCAGCTATTTCGCCCTCTAAATTCCCTTCTCGTATCAAAAGAGTCTTTGGAGGTAAATATTGCTAGACTGCGAGATAAAATTTAAATCTTAACTACCGCCCTTTCTTAATTCTCTTCAGTTCTATTAATGAATTCAATCAAACTTACCTTGAGGCATCTAAGCTTCCTTTCACAAGCATTCTTAGCTCAAATTTGGTGAGGAAGTCGGCCATCGTAAATTTTTTATCAGCGTGTTGGAGGATATTAAATTTGAGTAGAAGTAAGGTAAATCTAATTAAAACAATTATTGTTTAACTTAATAGTGCGCCGCAGGCTATTTATTTGGATAATTTCGAAGAAAGGCTTTCAAGAACCATGAACCAACAATACCTGTACCTAAATTCATCCATTCTCTTTCCTAACGATATCTCGATTTGACTTCTAGTGCAAATAATTATCACGGCTATGGCAATGAACAAGAAAGTAATCATCACCTTCTTTAACCCCTGCCATTTACCCGAAAACATGTAGATTTATATCCTATGATGGGCATGCAACAACCAATGAACACTGGCGTCAACCCAGGGTTCAGTATGAACCGTAATCCTCCATCCTTTTTTATTTTCTGACTAAACCGCGCATTCAGAGGACCAAAACATGAACTACTACCAAGAATATTGTAAATTGTTTGTCGCTAACGTGGTCTTGACAAACCAGGTAAAAAGCTGCTCTCCAAAAGCCATTAACAATGAATTGTTAGATCAAAGAGCTTATCGCAGAAAAAAACGAACTGTTAGCCAAAGTTGCTAAGCTTGAAAGCGGTGGCGCCACAGGTGGCTCTGACAAGCAGGCGTTCCAGCAGGCTGCTCCAAAGAAAAAGGAAGAAGGAGGAACCGCTTCGAAGCAACAAGGACAAGATGATTTTCAAGATAAAAAGAAGCGATTTAGAAGAACGGCCTCTGAGATTGAGAAACACTTTCAATGCCCAGTTACTACCTGCCAGAAGTC
>ENA-UOTX01001242-UOTX01001242.1-compost-metagenome-genome-assembly--contig:-NODE-1242-length-20483-cov-25.813731_pt1 | contig 20483 bp, 17 predicted proteins | sample MGYA00238143_ERZ746982 | MGnify/ENA primary metagenome ERZ746982 (study PRJEB28758, sample SAMN06268862) | compost metagenome | isolation source: single cell | place: USA: California, Emeryville, Joint... | reverse complement strand
TATGCATTTGATCGAAAGATTTATCGAAAATAAGAACAGAATTGATCACTCGAAATAATTGAAAGTTCCTTTAGAATAAGAGTGATCCATAAAGCACTGATTCTTTAAAAAAAAAAACAGAAAACGGAATTTAAGTCGAATATGTTTAACAAACACTTTCCTCCGCAGGAATCATTCAAAGTTAAATTCCTCATGTTTTGTTTGAATAATGATCCGAGTACTGCTTTAGTTCCTTCCAATTTCGTTACTCAACTCTGTATACTCACTCTTTCGGCTCACTTTCAGGTGCTTTCACAGGCGGTTGAAGTTTCAAGTTCTTTCATTTTTCTCACGTTTCTCGGAGCTGTCAAATATTTTTGAGCTCGTACAAATAAAAAAAAATGAATATCAGAATTTTCCAAATTATTCCTAAAATCTAGAATTCTTTACTGAACGGCCTCCTTATTTTTGATTTCGTCGTTAAGAGGCCTGCAAAGCCTGTATAACAACAATTTTTATTTCTTATGAGAAAATTGGCGCTTGCTCTGTTGTTTGGTTTGTGTATCTTCAGCGCTGCTTGCGGAGATACCGATAATCTCGTTGACTACTTAGAACAAGGATTCGAACAAATCGCTCATGACTTTGGTGGCATTCAACTGCTGCGCGAAGCTCAAAACCACTCTGAGTCCGTCGTGTATTGGCCTCAGAACGGTTTCCTGTCAGAACCAAATCATTTATTAGATGTATACTCAACTATGCTGCGCGGTGCCAAGGAGCCTGAAAGATATAACCTCTCTAGCATCATCACTTGCAACCCTGGTGCCAAATCTGATTATTTTAAGTTCATTCCACGCTACGTTGGTACTGTGAAACTGGGAGAAAACTTAAATCATACTTCGCCTTGCTTTGCTTCGAATAGTGTCTCCCTCAGACAAGTGAGTGCAGATTCCGTAATTCTCGAACATAATGTTGACAGTCCTGCCGATTGGAGCTGCTCTGATACTTATTTCTATGCAACGACGCAGAATTATCATATCACCAGCTTATTCTTCCGTAGAACTCATAAGATAACATTTGAAGGCCTTACAGACTATCAATTGAAGGAAATTCAAAGGGCAGGCATTCAGATCTTCAGAGTCTGTGACTCCCTTGCGAATATCTTTCCTGATATTTTCAAGACCCTCTTATTGTTTGCTGGAGGCTTTTCAACCAATCCTGATTTGCCGTTCATAGGGTCTCATCCGCCATTCTGGATGGAAGCAGCAAATATTGATTTCATTAAGCAAGCGACCGGGTATGAATGGAAAAAGCGCGCTAATTCGACCAGGATAAACCTCGATCCAAAATACATTCACTCCGGAGATTTTATCGCTATTACGCGTTTTGATGGGCTCGATCAGCTGATTGAGTGGGGCACAGGCAGTCATGCTGGCCATTCCGCAGTCGCGTTCTGGATCGGAGATGAACTTCATATTCTAGAGAGTCAGGCCGGTTGGTATTGGCCTCAGAAAAATATCCAAAGAACTCCTTATAAGCAATGGTTAGAGTGGGCTGACAATGCTGGTTATCAAGTGACCATCCTCCCTCTTAAGCCTGAAATTCGCCAAAAGTTTAACACAACGAAAGCGTATGAATGGTTCCAAAGGGTCGAAGGGGTTCCCTATGGCTTCCATAATTTCTTGTTCGGTTGGATTGATACCGAAGACGCGTCCTACCCGCCACTCCTGAGTGCTGAGATTATAGCTCCTGTGTTTTCTATCATGGAAAATTACGTCCCTGGTGTCGGGGACATATTCAACGAAGCTATCAATATGAGACTTGGTACAAAGAATTTATCGATTCCTGAGCTTGCTGAAGTAATTGATCAGAGGAATCTGACATGGGCGAAAGTTTTTGCAATGCCGGAGCAAGATAGTTGGAAGTATAGCGACGGCCCCGATATGGTCTGCAGTGCGTTTGTTGTCGCGCTTTGGAAAGCAGGAGGGCTATTTGGTGATATGGAGATTCAAGCAACCGAGTTTACCCCAAGAGACGCTTACTCTCTGACGTTTATCGATCCAAATCCAGTTTTGCCTCAAGCGTGCAAAGACAATGATCCCAATGCTCAGTTCTGTCAGATAATGGGAAAGTACAAAATGGAGTTCCCTCAACTATCGACTGTTGATCCTTATCCTCACATGAACGAAAGATGCCCGAGCCAACCTCAGAATAACTATTACCGACCACCAGGGTGCTAAAATAAGTTTGTAACTTTGTTGCTTTGATATATATAAGCGAAAGCAATTATTGAAAAAAATATGAATAAATAAGAACTTATTGAAACATTAATTATCATTCTCATTTAATCCCTAAGAGCTAATTTTCTTCCAGGATTCCAAGTCATTTGTTTTATATTCAAGAATATTTTGATTAAGTGAACATTATAACAGATTCAATAATATTATTCTCATGATGGCAGAACTGAATACAAATCTGTCTCTTTTTCATCATTCTAATTCCACCATATCTAAATATTGCTCTCTGAATGCTCAGACCTTTAGAATTTTCTTTTTTAAGCATATTCTGAAATTTTGAAAACTCAATATAATACAATGAGTATTTCGCATTCAAATTCTACAAAAAAATCGATCCTTTCAAAAAATAAGAAAATCGTATAAACAAGAGAAATTCCTCAAAATTTAAGATTACCGTTCAATTTCCTTCAGCAAATGCCGATTGCTGTCAAATAAATCCAAGTAAATACAGCTTTCTACCAGTACAAGTCGATTTTTATTTATGCTATGCATAAGTTCTAGTTGGCTACTTCTGAGGGGCTTTTAACTTGGACAAGTAGCCAGCGAGCTCCGATTTCATGTTATCTTTTAGATATTTGAATCGGGCCTTCATTAGTCTGAGCCTGAGTCTGAGATCGTCTACTAACTCTTGGAGATCTACGTCTTCGCTGTTATTTTCGTCACCCATATCTCCGGCAAAATTATAATTATTTCTCTCCTGTATCATCGGAAGATCAATACTCTTATCTAAGTATTCATGTTCATCATCACTATGCACTAGGCCGTGGTCTTCCTCATCTTCCTCTTCGTCATTCTCATGAGCAATCCATTCGTCTTTGTTCACAACGTTTCCTTTAGCAATTCCTTGATGTTCCGAATGCAAATTTTGCCCTAAGGCTTTCCTCAAGACATCGAAATTCGATTTTCGTTGTTGAAACATGCTTGGGCGCATAGTTTTTGATTTTCCTGGAGAAAGGGCTTTATCTCGATTATAAATATAAGACACCTTGCGTTCTCCTTTTCTTGGCCGCTGCAGCCTCCGGGTCATTGACATCGAAAATTGCGTTGTGGGGGTTGGATCATGATGGTGCGAAGAAATTGAGTCATTCTGCTGCTCCTCGACGGTCTGGAATGACTCTCTAATAACTGATTCTTCAGGCTCAAGTTTTATCGTCTTGATTTGAGCCTCAGTTTTTTCGTTTTCTTGGTAGGTCGATGTCCAACCCAAGTCAAACCTTCCCACCGTGTTATCATCAAAGCTAGCAAAGGAGAGCCTTTCCGGGATACTCACAGGTTCGTCTCCAATGGGTCCATTTTTCTCTTCAGGCACAACGTCGTCGGCCTGACTTGCAGCTCCTCCTGAAGAGTAATTTATATGAGGTCCCATAAAGCTGATATTGATCTCCATTGTTATATCTTCTGTGGGGTTTTGGCGCTCAGTAATTGTTTCTTGAAACGTATGCCCTTTAATAGGAGTGATAGGGAAAGTGTTCAGTCCGAAGGCTGAACTATCAAGGACTGTTCTGTTTAAATCATTTCTCTGAAGATCGGTAAGAGCTAATTCATGGCCAACTGGCAGTTTTAGTATTGAATCTTCGATTTCTTGCTGCGCGTCCTCTTTTTCAGTCAGTTCGACCGCGCCGCTATCCCTTCGGGAACTCATCTTGGCGAATCTACTCATCGTTGGAAGCGTTTTTCCTCTGGTCCGAGCGATTTCTATCGATAGTTGACTTTGGTTGGGATCAGTCTGACTACTGTCATACTCTGAACTATCTCCTTGACTAGAAAAATTTTGAGATCCATTATCAATACTGAAACTAGGTAATTGTAAGGGCCTCTTTGACGATGAAACGGTTGATTTTCTTTTCGGTCTCAGTGCGCCAGCCAAAGCTCCAAAAATGGTTGTCCTTCGCTTATTCGTCAAGCTTCTCGCTCGCCTAACGAGTAGATCGGTCCTAAACTTCACAATTTTCTCGTACAACTGTTCGGCATCAATCCTCTCTTTGTTTATTATTTTCGCTAAATTACTCGTGGAAATAAAATATCCATTAGTAAACGGTGCAATAGACTGTATAGTAACACCGAGTCTCCCAGATTTGATACATTCTTCCCCAAATATCATTTTTCCTGAATACACATCCCCATGCGACCCTTGCTCCCCTCCTTCTTCATCTTGGTTCATTATTATCTTCCCTCTTTGTATTAAATACAACCCATCAGATTGATTTCCTTTGAAAAAAATTATAGTGTTTGGTAAAAAATGCTTGTGTTCAAGCGAACTCAATATCTCCAGCACCGCTTGAGGACTCAAATTCTGGAAAATACACGAAAATTGACGTAGTAACTTTTTGAACAGAATTTCTAACAATCTGTTCTTCAAATACGGAGGCAGCTTTGCAATGTGCTTCGAGTTTTTTATCTGATCATCTTTGCTTTTTTCAAGGTGGTTAACTTGAAGATCGCGTTTTACATCCTCCGATAGCGGGAGTACTTTACAACTGAATCTCTCTACTCTTCTCACAAGGTTTTTCAATCTCCGCATTTCTAAGCGATCGCTTCCATGCTGTCGTGAAAGGATTTTGAAGTCCAACAGAAGCGACTGTGTGATTTGGACAAAACTCATAATCGCAAAAAACAAGAGAAGGATTAACGAAAAAAGGTCCGAGGTACTGTTCGAATCATCATATAGACTGGTTAATCCAACGCCTGTCATTGTCGCGATTATGAAAAGCGCTCCATTCAAATATACTATCGGCAGAGATTCGTCACCATATTCCGAAAAAATTGAACGCTCGTTTCGAATCGTCAAAAAACTTAGCATACAAATCCCAAGATGGATCAGAACTAAAATATCCAGAGCCCTGCACACCACTGCTGCGAACAAATTGACCAAATACTTTCTGTTATACGTCGGCGCTTTATTATCACGTATCCAATCAAACAGGTTTTTTATCTTTTTTCTGAGTACAAGCCAATAAAACGCCTTCGGCGCTTTCACAATCAACAAATTAAATGATATCAAATAGAACGGTATAATTGCTGTGAGATCGATCAAGAAATAGCTTTTTAAGTACTGTTTTGCGATACTCCGCAGGTTTGTAATGAGCCTGAAATTCTTCGTAGGGTACGCTGTGAGAAACTTCAAAATAATATCTACAAAAAGCACGCAATCCAGTATTGTGATGGAAATGATGAAAAGACTTGAACTTCCGTTGTAGATGTTTATACCGAATCCCAAAACATATAATGATAGGAAGCTTTCAAAGAGACTGATGCTCGCGATTACGATATCCCAAACAAACTTCCAAGGCGCATGAGGGTCAATCGGGATCCTGCGTGGCTGAACCGAAGCAATCACGGCGTCTGGGTTTGAACTGACTCCTTTCATGGTACTATTCATTTTGTCATCGAGAAGACTGTCTGTCTTCCTTCTAAATCTGATACTTAGTAATACCTTACTGCGAACTCTTTTCCAGTTCTTCCGGGCTCTCGTGCTCTGCTTTTCAGACAACTGAATAGAAGGCTTTGATTCCCTATTCTCGATATCTAGACCACTTAGAGAATGATCACGCTTCGTCTTCCCTGAATAAGTAGGCTCCCTGTTTGTTGTTCTCAGCCCATCGTCGATTTCAGTGCCGGGGACTTTTTGGCTGACCTCTATCAACTCTTGAATTTGAATTGTATCAAAAATGGCACTTGGTCCCAGATAACTGGTTCGTTTGTTTTGCTCTGTGGTGACAAGGCCCTCAGTAGTGTTACGAAAGCTCGGTAAATTGAAGATTTGTGGATCATCTTGCGTTTGAAGTTGAGTATTGAATGGTTCCGTTGTCATTAAATTAGAACCAGATCGTTTTTAATTTCCCACATAATAAATAAAAAAAAAAAACTTAGTTACGCAGTTTTGGATGAGGATTTGTATTAAAAAAACACAGAATTAGCAGCAAAGCTGCCGGATCTGGAAAGGTGAAATTAGTATCCGAATAGAGAACTGTTTTGTTTTTGAGTCGATTCGATTTTCTTACAATTTCTCCAATTTTAGTGTAGCGTCATTATTTATCTTCCTACTTTCTAATCAGAGCCTCTTTTATAATATAAAATATTTAATAGTTGAGAAAGACCCGTTTTAAATGAACAGTATTGATGAAAAATGAAATTTCATCGGCATTTTATCAAATCCCCTTTCTTTATCTCATTTGTATTAAATGATGCTGACTCTATGTGCCTCTGCACTTTAGTATTGACTACAAGTTTTAGATACATCCTCCAAATCAATGAACTATAGAAGTGTTATACTATTTCTATTCCATAAAAGAAACAATTTAGATCAAATTTTTTGAAATTATATGATGTATCGAGAAGATACCGACTTCTTAGCCCATACTCTTGCTGTTTAGTTATTTTCATTACATAATATCTATCATAGGTAGATTCTTTCCACCCACTAATATTACAAGAGAAAACCCCAAAATTTTGGATTTGATTTACTTTTGAGAAAATATTTGACAGAAACGAGAAAGCTACTAAATGTAAAAAAGAATTTAGAAATTAATATGAAACTTAATTATTTTTGCATCACCTCTCTTATAAAATTCGATATCTTACTAAAACCAAAAAAAAAGTTTACTTTCAGGCGTAGTTATTAGAAAACCCAAAAAGCTAATCAATCATATACCTGTTCATTGTAAGGACAAACCAGACCCCCAATCGGTATGCGAGGTTGTTTTCCCTTAGCAATGCTGGATTATTACCGAAGTTTGTTGAGCTGGTTCTGCAGATCTTCTAGTCCCAAGCGATTTTGCGGATTCCATCTTAACGTTTTCTTCAGAATCTCCTTGACTGACGTTTTTATGCTGATCTCATGAATAATTTCTGAAATCCCTCTTTCAAACGAGGATTCTTCAGTTCGATCAAGCTCCTCAATCTTCAGAATATCCGCCCACAACAACCGCAACAAAATCATTCCTAACGAAAAAACTTCTCCTTTAGTTCCATTTCCTTCCCCTCTAGACCCACCAACCAGCTCAGGAGCACAATAAACCCTATCCTTTGGTCCTTCTAACGTCGTTTTCATTCTATCTAACTCAGGGATATGCCACGACATCCCCCAGTCACAGAGCTTAAAACTTCCACTGATTTCAACAATATTCGAAGGCTTTATATTCTTGTGATAGATTCCACACTCCTGAGCGTAGAGTATACATCCCATAAGCTCTTTTACGATACTGATAGCTCTTTCTGGCTTTATTGTGTGGGAATTCTCATCACCGTCAAGGACGGTTTCTAAATTCCTCCCAAGAGGAGTTCCATAACCGATTTCAAGTTTATCGCTATCAAAGCTCAAGTCCTTGATTTGCATAACGTTTTTATGATTCTGAAGTTTCATCATCGACATTACTGCAGAGCACGCTCTATCATACAGCTCTGCCGTTGGAAAGCTAATGACTTTGATTGCGAGATTTTCACCAGTTGTCTTGTCTCTCGCTGAGTACAGACGAGAGGTTGGCATGTGTTGTTTCTCATGAGAGCGGTTCGAGATGATCTGCGTTGAGACCAGCTGATAGCTCTTATAATTTTCCTGAAGCCACACATTCGCTCGAGAAAATTTAGAAGACTTTGTGCTTCTGCTTCCACGGGTTTCGAGATCTGCCAACGTAGAGAAGCTTTCTTCGACTGCCTTCGTTTGCATTAGCGTCAGGGATTTCAAGCTCGATTGCCTTTGCATCCCACAGAACTCAGATACAGTCCTCAATTGACTGACTTTCTCCTTAACATTCATCGTTGCACTCTCAAGAGGATCTTTTCCGTTCAACATCGCAAGAGGAGAAGCAATTTCCTTATTCGAAAATAGTTCGACCATTTTGGAAGTATGCTCTTGTGCCGTTATCTTCTGCGTAAAGAACAATTGGAAGTCATTATACATGTACTCTGCCTCCTTGAGCAAGAAATGGAGTTCCTCCAACAGCACAGGTGTGTCATTTTCGGGAATGAACTTGGCTTCTCCAGCGAGTTGTTGGAGCTCCTGTTGCAAGGCGTGTGTTCTCGAGTATTTCCCAGTCAAAGAGACGAGCTGAATTGAGGACGGCTTCTTTTTAAAGGAAAGATAGTCTTCCTTTAGCATTATGATATATTTCATAAGTTCTTCTAGTTTCTCCTTGATGTATTTTAATTTTGTGTTGGAAAGCGTCAGTTGCCCCAAAATCGCTCTACAATCGACGTGTTTCAGTCTATTCCAATCAATTATTTTGTAGAAGTAGTATTCTTTAGGAAACTCGACTTGATAAACAAGTGTTAGTGTGTTGTACAGTTGTCGAAAGCTGTTAACTTTGGCTCCTTCCGGGACAAGTTCAGTCAAATTTCCATAGTTTGCGCCCCAAAAATTCACCATTTCAAGCAAGAGCCTCATATAATTTAATCCTAACACGCCGAGAGCTTCATTCTGCTTTTCTGTGAAAAAAGTGCGGCCACGAGAGGAAACAGGAAGCTCCCTGTCAAAAAGACATTGCTGCTGCAGTGTGTCCAAAAGCTGCTTATTCCCAGAGATCAGCCTCAAAAAACCTGTATCCGAGCTCTGGCGCTCAGTGGCTAACTTCAAATAAAACAGAGCTTGAAAACGCGCGATTGGCAGGATCAACTCATTCGAAATTGCGGTGTATAAGACATCAATGAAAATTGCTGGGTGGGTCTCTTTAGCTTCCTCGAGTTGCTTCAGGATAGTATCACTGGTCTGAGCAAACACCTCTGGGTCGGCTAAGGACTTGCAAACCCTTTTTTTATATGTGTCAACGTGATCTGCTGAATCTGTCGTCCGAGAAGAATAACTTGACACTGAAATCTGCCTGGAGTGAAGCTTTCCTTTAGAAAAGTAAGTCGTTAGAAGAAAAAGGGACATTACTGGGGTGAGTTAGGTTTTGAGGTGACAGCATGTTAATCTTGTAAAATTTAATAAATGATCGAATTGATCCAAAAAAGGGAGCTCAGTTTTTATGAACTTCGAACTAACGCAATCTAAGATTCAGAAGCCTCACTGAAAACTTTCATGTTTTAAATTTTCTGAACTTTTAAATGGCTACAATTTAGATTCTAAAAAATCTACGAACAATCTTCTAATTGAGAACTTTAGATCACTTAATTTCTTAAATAACTTCGAAATAAACGCATTCAAAGAACCGCAATTTCAATTTTAGTTTGTCAAAGTAAGACGTTGCCTTTCGATTCGATTATTTAGTCGTATAGATTTATATTATATAAATTTCTACCCTTTTCTTTCATGTAACTCGAAGCATTGTTTTTTCAAACAAATTAAGCATATGAAGCGAACTTTTCATACTTGGAGAAGTTTCTCTTAAGCAAATCTTCCAAATTACCCAACAATCTCTTGAAGCTGAACCGATCCAAATAGACAAGACTCAAATCAGTCTGTTAATTCATTAAAGTTAGAATTTTTTGCAAGAAATGAGGTATTACTGTGGCAATAATGCTCGCCTGACGAGGGATATCTTTCAAAAGCGCGAGTTCCCCGAAGTAGTCGCCAGGACCGTACTCATAAACAACTTGAGACTCACTACCTATAGAATTGTTTTTTGGTTTAGTTTTAGCATAGAGGACGATTGCATTACCTTTCTCAATCACTTTCTTTGCAACGGCTTGGCCTTCTTCAACAAAGAAAAATGTGTTTCCGGTGTCATTCTAATTTCCACACATAAGCATTACGAATTCGTTTTAACCGTTTACCTCATTGAAAACTGTTTCACCTGCCTTGAGTTTCATTGTTTTGAGGGCATCCGCAATTTTAGAGCGCTCGTAGGCGTCCATTGTAGACAGTACATCTATTTTTGAGAGGAACTCTTCGTACCTTTCTCTTTTACGTACAGCTGCGTCTTTTACAATGTGGTTAAATGTTTCACGATCGAGACAGAAAAGCACAGAATCCTCCTTCGCTCTGATGGTTGCTGCTCTTGGAGCATTGTATAATAAAGCCAGCTCCCCGAAAGATTCTCCTGGCTGGTAGGTCTTGAGGTACTTCTCATCTTCGTCCTTTTTGAACCTTCTAAAGCAGTCCAAAGCGCCAGAGTCAACGAGGTAGAGACTAGCGCCATCCTCGCCTTGTTGAATAACAGTGTCTCCAGTTTTGAAATTCATTTCTTCCATAGCGTCAATAACAATGTCCTGCTCCTTCTCATCGATAGCTGAGAACATAAAAGCTTGAGAGAGACGCAATCTGATTCTTTCCTTCTGAGCCTCTGTCTTCGGGATTACCTTTGGCTTAAAATCGCTTTTCTTGTTATAAATTCCATAGGCTTCAGAGCTAACAGCGAATCGAGTGCCTCGCTGCTTGTTCTTGTTTTGAAGCTTTTCTGGAAGATTGTCAACATAATCTTCCTCTTCTTCTTCCTCATCGTCTTCAGACTCAGAGTGTTGAACTTCTTCATCATCGTTCTAATTTTGAAATAACAGTATGAGGTGAGAATGAGATTGTATGAGGAAAAAAGTAAAAAAGGAGAATATGATTGACATACCTTAGTTGGGCTTTTGTTCTCGTGACCGTTTTGGTTCTGATCGTGATGACCTTGAGTGAATTGAGCTAAGAAATAAGGCTTTGATGGAATAATTGAGTTGGTGCAGATGGTTACCTTTGTTTTCTTGGATCCAAGTTCGCATAAAATCCAGCTGTTAATGAATAATTGTGAAAATTCTAAACGATAGAATAGAAATACCACGTCATCGGGCTGCTTCACTACACAATCAACGACCAGCTTGTGGAGGATAGGGTTCACGTTCTGCTTAAGCCATTCGTATTTTTCTTTTTCTCCGCTCATTTAGCCAGAAGGAATCAGATTTTAATTGATTATTTGCAATGAGCTTTAGATCTGAATAATTAGTTTTTACGTTGCAATTTTCAAGTATAAATTTCATAATAAGAATTTTTCTCAATTCGCAAAGAGACATCAAATGATGAATTCATGAAATTGGATAGAGATGATTCCAGGAGGTATATAAGCTGATATACAATGAAATTTGCGATTTATGGCCTGGCAAAACCAAAAAAATTTCATACAATCGTCTACCGCTTGAATTTGTATACTGAATGATTAATATAATATGTCTGTATTCAATGCAGGTGTCTCATTTAAGCAATACTATTACCTCCTGATGATAATGCATTTTTCTAGTTGATTTTAAGCGAGAAAAATTAGCACAGGCATATTCTATTGTTGTTCATGGAAGTGTCGCATCACAAGGATGTTAACATAAAACCTGTGCCTTAAGAAATTTAAAAATGCTCAACAAGAAAAACAAAGAAGACAAAATCAAATGCGATATCCATTGTACGAGAACAGTGAAAGATCTTGTCATCTCATTGAGGAAATACAAAGACATTCAGCAAAGAATTTCATTCAAAACTAGATTTTCTCATCCTCGCCATCATCTCCTCCGAATTCTTTCTGAACACGCTCAAGTTTTGCTGTAAATTCTTCATTACTAATCCGTCCTTCGGCTAATTCCTGATTCAATTGCTTTAACTCTTGCCGTATTCTTGCGAAAAACTTTTCATCTTTACTTTTCACCTCATCTTGCATCGCTATTGATTTCCAATTAAGTAAATAAGCCACAAAAATATATTACGGATGCTATCGACTCTGAGATCATCCTCTCTCGGATCGATTGGCAAATTAAACTTCTTCTGGTTGAGTCCAAGGAACTCAGGAGGAGTCTGATAGGTACCATCCTAAATATTTTAAAAGGCAAGTTAATTAGACACAGCTTTCATGAATCTCTCTTACCGTATTGATACTCTCGAATCTGAATGGTTTTCTCTTTTTCACGATTATCGTCAACATTTTTTCCAACACAAGACCAAGCTGAGAAAGGTGGTACTCGATATCGACGTCTGCGTTCTTCTTCTCATCTTTAAATTTAATTGTTCGCTTTCCTCGTGAAACTTGATACACCATTCTTCCAACAATAATCAGAATGTCAGACAAGAATTTCGTGGTTTTTCCAAACTAAATCAGTGTCATTTCATTAAAAGCAAAACTATTTTTTACGTTTTCCTCGAGCACTTCAAGCTCTTCTTTCGTTTTACCGAGCTCTTGAGTGATTTCAACGTACTCGGTGTCTTCACCATAAATTTTCAGCTTTTCTTGCTCTTGCTCCTCAGGATTGACCTTCTTTTTCACAGGACTATCCAATCCATTCATTTTGATGAATTTCAAGTCTTCCAATTTTTTCTTAGATTCCTCCTATGGAAGGTTAGGCCACTTAAATCGCTAATGATTTACGTATTTTCTGATCAACTCATCGATTTCTTCTTCGCTTTCCTTCTTCGAATTGCATAACTCATCGTATTTCTCACTAGCACATCGTCAGTTAGGAAATCCGATCAACTTTTGTAATTTTTATTACGTTAATTGCTCATAATATCCGATGAGTCCTTGGACATTTGGAACATGTGCTATCTTCCTAAGTTTATTGAAAATGGTTTCTTGCTCGATTAACTGAGCCTCTCTTTCCTCTTTGATCCTTGCTTCATCGCTAAACTCTAAAAGAATCAAATCATGCTTAAACGACTCCACCTTAAGATTCATTTATACTCTTATCCCGGTCTGCTCTCTCACGAGCTTGTGCCTGCATCCGGTCGTTTTCAAGTCTCTGTCTTTCCAGCTCTTTCTTCTCTTCTTCATGCTTTTTGATCTCTCTCAAAGCGATCTTATCTTCAAAGAAAGAGACCTCGTCCTCGAGCATAGACTCAAATAGCGGATCCATATTCTTATCAATATTTTTATGGTATTTTTCTGCCTTGTTCGCCTACAGGAATGCAATTAACCTCCATTAAAAAACCCAGTCTTCTACCTTCTCCAACGCCGATGGCAGCCACTTGCTATGGATATTATTATATCGCGTCGCAAGAGAATGCAGCTCAGTATTCGCATGATTAATGTCTTCTTCTTTCCTTATGCTTCGTTTTTTCTGCTTTAGCAGATCTGCCTTCGTCCTTTCACGAATATGCTCCAATGACTCACATTTGGACTCTGCAGAAGACAGGTTCATCTTCGCAGCCTTCAACTCCTCCTTTCTTATCGCCAATAGTGCTTCTAGATTCGAATTATCGTCCAATTTTTTCGTCAAAGTATCGTCAACTTGCTGGAGTTCCGCAATTCGCTTTTCCAGCACTTTGAGCTCGTAGACCTTTGAGTTAAAATCTTTCTTTTTGCCTTCTAATTTACTCTAACGAAAGAAACCGATATAAACGAAAAAACTTTTTGAAGGTATTTCAAACCTCTTCTTGCTCTATCTGCTTCGTGAACACTTTATTCTTCTCGAGATACCTAATCCGCTTGTTGATGACATCCTCGGTCTTTGTTTTATAAAGTTCATCATATTTTCTAAAGGTTAGCATTAGAGCGGCTGCCAGTTGTAAAATTAGCTACTCAACAATATTCTTCTCGTAGGCTCTTAAGAAAATATCATCTTCATGCTCTGGTTTTTCGTCAAAGGGATTTTCTTTCTTTGGGTCTTTTCCCATATCCTTGAAAGCATTTTCGCTCCGTAATTTTCTTTCTTTCTCCTCCTTCTTCATCTCTTCCATGTATTTGCTGATTTCTCTCAATCGCCCGACAGACTTTTCTCTATAAAATGAATTCTGCGTTTTCGAGGCGTCGCCATTTTTGCCGTCGTCTTTCTTGAGAATGCTGCTGCTCTTTAGGAGAGAGTAAGAAGACGGAAGAATAGCTAACTGTGATACCTTAATCGCACCTTGAGAAGTTGAAGCTCGGAGAGTATTGGATTTATTGGGATTCGATTGCATTCGCTTTGATTTTGAGGTGAGATCCGCCAATGTGGGAACATTTTTAGATTTTGTGGTTTCATTGCGGTTGTCATCGATTTTTGGGAGGAAACTTTGCTTTTGGACCGGAGGTTCCTGCTGAGAGCTGATTTGGCTTTTGTTTATTGGCTGAGATTTGAGTTGTCCTTCAACGTCGGTACCTGTAAGGAAAGTTGCCATTGTTTCAGTGATTTGATTTCTTAAAAAAACTGCTTGTTTATCGAATTAAACTAACAATATCTCGTTTGCAACTTTCAATCTGTAACTTCTTTAATTAATTTTATCCGAATGAATGATACCTGTTGCAATCTTTGATTTCTGGAATGCGCAGTTAGTGCTAGCCAAATTGTTACGTGAAAGGAACGAGTAATATACTCTTAATAATTTCTAATAATTCTTGAGCGAAGGCTAACGTTTCCAGTGTTTTCTTTCATCCCCAAAAAATCTGTTTCCGTTGAGAAACTAAAGACTACTGTTAATTGTACGATTATCTAAAGCAATCAACAGAGATATTATAATTGACTGCAAGGAGAAAGTTTTATCAATTTTGTTTTTTAGAAAGTAGAAACCTTTAGATGGCATCGAGCCGAAAGGATGGTATCATTTAATTCAAGATATTTGAGAAAAAATTATCTAATTAACAATACTACCTGTGCATATTGACCTCTGAAGCGAATCTTGCTTACGTGTAATAAGCACGAATAAACAAGGCTTTTTTCGTCAAGTTGAGCTTTAATAGAGAAAGAACAAAAATTTATATTGCTCTGGCTCATCATCGAGTTCAATATAGACAGAAAGGATATCTGGATAACTTTGATTTTATGCATTAGGAATGAATGTTCGACCGCAAATTTGGAAGGCGATGCCTGGTTATACGGTTTGTAAAAATTTGACACCTCTTCGGATGGTTAATTCGAGCTAAATATCGGAAAATAGATGTTCTCATTGATAATGATATAAGGTTCATTAAATTCAAATTATCTTTCTTTATCCTTTTTTCTTATATTCTGGTTACGTATTCGAGTTACTCGATTTTATACCTTAGATACACATCACTGACACAATTTGAGTCATATATTGCGAGTTCAACTTGGAGAATTACCTTATTACCAATTTTCAACAATTTGAACCTCCATAGATAAAAATGCTATTTACATGGATTCCTTTTTATAATAATCTTCATCTCTATCAATTTGATACCTTTACCAACATTTATAAGATTTTCAGATTATACATTTTTCTGAATCTATATATTATAATTTCTTTCAATTTCAGTCGTCTTATTGGAGCTTTTGGAAAATACTACTATTTAGTGTTATCAGCAACCTATTCGTAAGGAAAAAGACTTACAAAGTCATGTTTAGAAGGTTCCAGTATTTGCAAACGCATTATTTCACTAATGCTTTGTAAGAAATAATTCAAGCTGTTAAGCATACTAATTGCTTCTATTTCACATTGCAAGCTCTCACCTTCGATATTTCTCCTTAGTAAAGCTTAAATACCCTCGAGAGGACATTTCAGCAAGTATTTTTAGGAGAGTAAGCACCCACATATAAGTTCTTTTAGTTGAGTTTTACGACTTAATCTTTCATTCAAGACGATATCCCTATGGAAGAAATTAAGCAATATATATATCATCTTTTCTGAATGGAATCATCGCGCTACAGTGCTGTTATTGTTGAACACAATGCAATATTTTACATGAAAATTCAAACTCTTCCATGAGTTCCAACATATAATACTTAAATCGGAATGTCTCTTCCTGAGTAATTTTCTGAATTTCGAGAATTGTAAAATGAAAGTAATCGGATAAAAAACACCAGCAGCGTCAAATTAACTTGTTACGCGGAATCACTATCAATGATTATGCACTCAACCTTAAATTATTAAATGTTATTTCTCATAAATATAAACTCCAACTTGAATTTTTAGGGTCCTATTTTCAGCAACTGTAGCGATTCTTCTGTTTCGGTATCATGCTTTATGGCTGCAATAGCCTTCATCAATAAATTATTCCAGAGATATCCAATAAGAAACAAAGTAAAAGAACATGGACCACTGAGCCAGATTATCCAATTCCCTTCATATTCCTCAGATAAGCATGCTTTCGCATTTCTAAATGGCTTCAATAAAAGTACTGCAATGTGTAAAAATATGAGTAAGCCAACGATCAGAAAGGTTATCTTTGCTTTCTTCATATAGTTGATATTTTTCTGGAAAAAGCCCAGAGTGCTAGCAGCAAGAGCGCCAGAGAATCCAAAGTAAGCAAATGAGAGGGATTTTAGAGGGATAAGGCTCCAGAAACATTCAGTACCTCCGAGTGTCAGAAGAAATACGCCGCCAATCGCAATGCATAAAGGAATTGCGAGGAAGGTGTAACATGGAAGAAGCAACCCGAGGCATTCGTAGTTCTGCTGTTTGAAGTCGAGCTTTTTAGCTCGACTCTCTCTAAGCATTTGAGTTTTCATAATATTTATTAGAGATTTAAAAGTCGAATGATGAATAATAAATTGCAAAAAAACGGTCACCCTCATCTGAGCAGAACTTTCTATTAGAACCGACGTAGAACTGCTCATTCTAATGTGCGAATAATGGCTTTGTGTCGAGAACTACTGTCCGATGATTTCAATTGTCAGTTAAGTTCACCATTTCTACTCATAAAATATTGTGGGTCTAATACTGACTGAAAATAGTAGGAGAAAGGTAGCAAGCAGCATTAAATTAAGTAGAAAATGAGCAGCAACGTGTCAAAGTTTATTCGATTCATTTTAAAACAAGTCGGCCTGGAGGTTACACCTTTAGAATGAGATATCTTTCGTATATGTGACAGGATTTGCTTCAAATATAATGCATTATTGTTTATGTGAGCCTAGGCACTCTATCGTAGTAGGTTGTTTCATAATTTCAGTTTTATATAAATCATTACAGATTTTTCAAACCCATTTCTTGTGCACTTTATTTTGATGATCAAGCATAATAAAAAACAGCTTGTTAAGTCACAAAACTTAAGTAAAAAAAAACCGGTTTTTTGATAAGAGTAACATAACAAAGCGGTTTGTCTTACTATATTCTGCATCTTTTCTCAGAATCTTGAGGGGAGGAATGCTCCAGTAGTTAACATTGCAAGCAGCCAATGTCCGCGGTCTCTTCCTTAGAATAGACCTTATTAGCACCATAATATATTTTAAGTACTAATATTTTCAGGCAGAAAAGGGAGCATTTCTTTTGATTCAGATTATGACAAAGGTCTAAAAGCATCATGACTAATGAAGTCGCAATCCAGCAATACGGGTTAATTTTGAACATAGTGACAAATGAAATTCATAAATCCGCTTCATTTAAAATTTGTTCACAAAATCATTGCTTTCTGTAATATTTTAGAAACACATAACATCTCCAAAATAGAAGTGGCTCTTTATGATGAAGAAGAAGAGAAGTCATTTCCTAGTTTTCAACTAAATTGCGATGGCGCGGGTTTGCTTTGAACCATAAAAAGAGCTTATTAAAACCTTAAATTCTTTGATTCTCCGATTAAAATTTTAAAAACCTAAGCCTCAAAAGTGTAATTAATTTGGTACTAAAGATAATTCTAAGTTGCCAGCAAGTATTCAAGCCGAAACTTGATCGACATTCTAGTTAAGTAAGCACAAAAAAATCACCCCGCACTCAACTTACGGACGCAATTCATGATTTTAGATGATTATTCCCTTGAGAAATGATGACCAAGAGATGACAGTCAGCTCTACAGAGATACCAAGGTAAATATCGATTGAAAGAGTCAATTTTTCTTATATTCTCAGAATACCTCCGGTTAAGAAGACAACATGTTGGGTTTTCTACTGTTTTTCGAAGAAAAAGACGAAGTAAATCTCATCATTTTTTGAAACTTCACATATTCATCTCAGAAAAACGAAACCAATCCCCATATCAAACGATAATTCGCCAACCCATAAATACCACAGCCCTTACCTATCTCCTGGATATGACCCAGTATTTCATCTCTCTCACATCTTTGTTGATAGAACTATTATAGGGCAAAAAAGTGTTAATATTAGATCTGGACGAGACTTTAGTAAAAGTGAGCGAGACTAAACCAGACTGTGCTTACTGTCCGGTGAATGTAACAGCGTTGACAAACCAGAGTTTTGAAATATGTTTTACTTGCTTAGTTGGTTATTGGAAATCAACCTCTAGAAATGTATGCGATTCCTCGCCCAGGACTCAAAGAGTTTCTATTTGAAATGGGTCAGATATATAATCTGTGCATCTATACCAGCGGAGAGAAGCAAGTATACCACATTATCATTATGTTGTTCATTTACACAAAATTGCTAGTACGCGGGAGCTGTCATTAAAGCTTTGGGGATTCAGAATTGCTTTTTTGAGATCTTTTCTCGAAAAATGACCTACGCTGTGTCTGACCAAGTCCATATTAAGAAAATCTCGCTTTTGGGATACAAACCAGAAGAGATGATATTCATCGACGTAGCATAAATTTCAAGTTTGTTGCCTTTAATTTACAATCAATCACTTATTAGGACTTCTCTTTGCAAATGAAACATCAACCCGACAATGGGATTTTGATCAAAGAATTTCACGGAGACCCGAAAGATCGTGAGCTCACGAATCTAACACCGTTTTTAAAGCACATTGATCAGGTATGTTGCTTCAATGAAAAAGAAATACTATGAATAATTGTATAGTTCCCTGACGTTCGTCCAGTTTACCGACGCTTATTAGACTATTACGCCGTAATTGACTCAGAACCAATCGATTTGATCCAACGAAACAAGCAAGACGTTGAAGACATTTTACACGTCGCACAAGAGAAAGAATGTGAAACTGAATTCAAGCCTCTTATCTCCTGTGGCACTCTCAACGATCCAATTGCGAGGATGAAAAGCTCATTGTCCAGAGGTTTACTAGATGATACAGTTGGAAGTCCTATCGAAAACCATGACTCAAAGCCTCAGAAGCAGCATAATCACCTGCCCCATGAGCCACTTTCTCAGGCTTCCGTGCATATTCGCATGTTTGACACCTATATGAAACGACTTCATAGTGTTGGACTCCCAACTGAATTGGATGGAGCGCATTTGAGTCTGGAAACAGACGTTGTTAGTAGCCGAGTCGACCCGAAGCTCGGTAAACTGCATTCTTGTATCGATCAAATCAAGACAGGAGACCAGTATTAGGATAAGTAGGTAGACCAGAGTGGTCAATATAACTTACTCGAGGAAATTTAAAAAAATACTTTTGACGAAATATATGTTTGTTTTTCAAAAAAATGTTATAGGTACTTAGTTAGATGATGCTGTATATATACGAGAACAAATTGTTTGTTTAATAATAATTATTATTCGAATCATCTTCAATTTTTTTTCATAAATGGCTAATAAGATTCCTATATAATAAATTGAATATGAAAGTCACCATTTTCTTCAAGACCGTACACTAAATTTTTCCTTGTGCTACCAGCAATTCCCTTTCATTATCATCTTAATCTCACTTGGATATTTTTCGAGAACGCAGGCATTAACGCAAAAGCGGGGATTTATAAATTGTGCTATCAGATGTACTTCTAAAATAAAGAGTTAAATTGTCGTTAATTCTTTAGAAAAACTAGCAAAATGAAGAAAATGACCAAGTTTCACTTGATTTTAAGTCTCGTGATGATAATCACCTTCACTTTATCCGTGATAAATTTCTTCAAGCTAGCACACATCCAGAAGAGCGACCCGGACAGCGATCTAACCAGCGCATTCCAAACCTTAAGATACATAGAAAGCAATCTTGCCACTTCTCCGATTACAGCGATTAAACTCCACCCAGCGAATTCAGAAGAGTCTTGTGATGAAGGGTACGCGAAAGCTTCAATCGGAACTTTCCAAGGAACTACACCTGCTTGCTTTTGCAATGGTGATCAATATGATCGAATCGATAGTTCCTGCTCATTCTTCGCAACAGGTTGCCAAACTGTAAAACCTCTCTTCCCAGAACAACTCTTTGCATGGAACGGTGTGGAGTTCTGTGTGAAGCGAGTTGAAACACATAACTACCGAGTTGGAAATTGCGCAGATGGATTTAAGAAATGTGGCAGTTATCTCTGTGTATTAGCTGATGAGGAATGTCCAATCAGTGAGATAAACATAGCCAAAACTGAAAACGGAGTCAAATTCAGCATCTCTCAAAGAAACGACACGAATAACTATTACGTCTCGTTATTAAAACCTTTCCCCAGCATATCATACTCTCAGTTCTTGTACCAACTTTTCTGGATTTGACGCATTCGAGAAAAAAACCTATTGTAATTCAGGTCAACTTAGCAACGATAGCAGCCAGCAGCAATACCTTTCGATCAACTTCATATAGCTCGGCTTTGGCCGAATAACACGTGGCTGTGTATT
>ENA-UOTX01001241-UOTX01001241.1-compost-metagenome-genome-assembly--contig:-NODE-1241-length-20503-cov-14.517086_pt1 | contig 20503 bp, 27 predicted proteins | sample MGYA00238143_ERZ746982 | MGnify/ENA primary metagenome ERZ746982 (study PRJEB28758, sample SAMN06268862) | compost metagenome | isolation source: single cell | place: USA: California, Emeryville, Joint... | reverse complement strand
GAAAAATGAAATCGCTCCAATTCCTCTTTGTGAGTTATAAGTCATATTTCCATAGTCAGAGCTTAAATCTACTGCAGAATATATGGAGTCATGTTTGGCCGAATGAATTCGGCTGTGGTCCAAAAGTTCAAATTCTACCCACATTGTGCCGAATGAATGTGCAAGGTCACTAAAAGAGCACACGTAATAAAGACTTATATATACTTTTCAGCAAAATAAATCGAATGAATTCTTTGTTAATTACTTGCAAGCTGAGCAACGTGACTTGTAAAAAAAATTCCAAAAAAACAAAACAAGCGCATTCACATCACACCAAAGAAAATTCACATTTATTGTTTGATATTTAAATCGGATTTCTTAGTAACTTGCGTCCTAGATAGATTGATAGCTACTGCGGTTAATTTAGAAACAGACATTTTTTCAGCAATCTGAGGGACCTTCGACAAATTCGCGATCGAAGCCTCAAGCTCCTGGTTGCGGAGTAACACCTCATGCATTGCTGTTGAGAGCACGCGAAGCTCTTCGTCTTTCTGGTCGCCAAGCTCTGTAAGAACACTGTTTAATTTCTCATTCGATTTTTGCATGTGGTCCAATTCGATCACCTTTTTATCATTCTCTTCCTATTGATTGAGATTCAGTAAGCAATTAAATGGAAAAGATTTCCAATTTACCTCGAGTTTTTGTGCTTTTTTCTCAATTTCAGCCAATTTGGAGCTCAAATGATTTATTTTAGCCGTCTTTTTAATATTTTCCTCCTAATCCCACTTTAGTCGCCAATTAATCAATCTATTTCTCACCTCAACAGCGCGGAGCTTTTCCGCAGCAACCAATTCGGCTTGGCTTTCGCTCATCTCGGAGAGCTGCCTTTCCAGCACGAGCATTTTCTAACTTTGAATTAGTCTATATTAACAATCGATGAGCGTACTTCTCTGAGCTGAGAGTTATCATGGCGTAGCTGCTTCACTTCTAAAGACGCAGTGTTGTCAATGGAAGCGTTTAATCTGGCCAGTTCCGCTTTCAACTTCTCGTTTTCGGCCTTGAACCGCTCGGTAATCTTCGGATTTTCGTTTTTTTCAATCTCATGTATGAGAGACTCATTTTCAGCTTGAATTTCCTTACACTTGCTCTTTAAAATCTCGTTTTCCTTCACCAGAATCTCAATTTGGCCTTCCTCAGCACTCTTTTTCGGGTCTGGCTGCGACCGCACCTGCTCCAGCTCCCTCTCCAAATTCGCAATAATCTCAAGGAAATCCGCTCCGTCAGCGCCCTTCTTGCCGCTTCTCTGCCCATGCTCGCTTTCCAAATTCAAAAGCGCATCTTCCTTTTCTTGAGTCAATTGATGTATCTGCTTATTCGCGTCGTGGAGTCTCGCTTCATAATCATTCACTATCTGCTCAAGGCGATTCTTTTCGTTTTTCATAATTTCTATCTCAGTGTTCTTTCGCGCGAGCTCCATTTCCAAGTTCAAGGAATTGTTTTTCTCTTGGGAGATCTGAGCCATGTATTTCTCGAGTTTCGCGTGCAGGTTCTCTCTAATCTTCTCTAGGTCCCTTATCTTTTCATCACGATCCTCAAGCTCATTGGCGTAGTCCGCCATCGTGCTCGTCGTGCGTAGATACTCTTCATATTTCTGCTTGTAGAACTTCAAATTGCTCTCGAGCTGCGGGATCTGGTGAGCTTTTCGTTTGAGATCAGTGTTTTCTTCCTATACAATAACAATTAAGCCTCTCCCCGCCTTCGGCCTCATTTACCTTCAGTTTATTGACCATTACGTCAGTTTGATACTTTAACTCATCGATCAGCTTCTTCTGCTCTTCGATTTTCTTCTCTTTATATTCAAGGTCAATTCTCATCTCTTCGAGGAGCTGGCCTTCATCCATCTACAGCAGTCAATGGTTACTTTCACCAAGAAAATAAATTAATACTCCTTCTCGCTTTTCCAAGAGTCTTTTGATCTCTTGGTTCTTCTTCGCGAGGTCTTGGTCCAGATCATCGATTTTCTTGGCCAGCCCTAGCCTCTCTTTCATAAAATTCGCGTTGAGATCTGCTAAACGACTGTTTTCTTTCTCAAGTTCCTGGATTTTCGAGAGCATTTCCATCCTTTTTTGGAACTCCTCGTTTTGGATTTTTTCTAACTGCGACTGCTTCATATCAAATGAGACGCCAACGTCCTCAGGCTCTTTCTCGGCGACACTATCTGATTGTCGTGTGAGGATTCGCTCGATCAAAAACATAAGCGTCTCCTGATATATATCGTCAAGTGTGAGGATAGCGCTGATAAAAATGTCTTTGTTTTGGCACATAACCGCGGCTCCGAGCACCATTTCAACCTATGGGAAGCTCAGTATTGGATTGATTGTATTGATTACTAAGTTAATCATTTGCTGTATGTCTCTCTCTTGAAGCAGCTTCTCGAGATTCAAGGAGTCTCTATCAAAATTTTTTATCAGGACCTTTCAACGCGAAGGAAAATTAGCAATGCAATGATGTGTGGATACCTCTTGGTAGTAATTTCCAAGCCTTTCGTATATAATGCGCAGATTATCTGGGTGAAACCCTTTCTGTAAACGAAAATTGAAGTAGTCGGGATCGCTGGTGAGAATGGCATGAATTATTTTGGGTAGTTAAAGCTGTTGATACATTTTTGAAAGGATGTCGCTGAGTATATGTCCGTCAAAAAGCTGCTGGAGACTTGAAAATTCGGTATCAGCCTCGATAAAAGTTTGGATCTGATGTATCAGTAGTTCAGTTGCAGGAAAAGAGGGCGAAGACCTACCCAGCTAATGATTGCGGCCTCAATGTCGTGTTGTTCCATAGCGCTTTGAGTTTAAATTTCTTTCCCGATTTAAAAATAATGCGATTGAATCTTGCTATTGTCTAATTATTTTAACATATTTCCACAGTACAGATACGAGCTCGTTTTTTGCCTCCTTATGTTATCAAAGTTGGTTTCTGCTTAGAGGAGCAATTTATAGTAATATGTGTCAATAACCGGAGGATTATATTACGCAGAAAGAATTGAGTTAAAATGCTTCAATAAGCATCAGTTTATTCCATGAACTACTCTTCATTCAGAGCAAAAACATATGTTTTTACAATTAAACTGTTTTCTGAGTGAGTAATTTCCGATTCAAATGCTCGGGGCGCTCTTTAATAAAGCAACGGAGAAAAACATGAATTAGTACAAAAAACAACTCATGGAGATACTGGCTAGCCGCCAAAGTCTTACAGTTATTAAGAAATATAAATGATATATTTCTTATAGGTGCTAATCTACAACCTCGAATCCTTGCTCGTTTGTTTCTATCTCATCTTCGATTTCTATTACATCAAAACTGTTATACTCTGGCAGCGGAGGCGTCTCCTCTTCGAGTCCAATTAAAAAATTCGGATCTTTTTCCTTGGCAAGTTCAAAATTCCGTTTAAATTCCTCGTACTCTTGGTAATTATCAAAATAGAAACCAAACCCAATCGACGTATTCAGCTCCTTCAATTTGATCGTCATGCACTTCTGAGAGGTATACGTATGCATCATGTCTTCGATATCACCAATTTTTTTTACTGCTTTCTAATCACACACTAGAATCAGCACCTAATTGTATAAAACGCGAGCCATACCTGCACATAATGCGGATCAATATAAATTAGGTCGTCTTCCCCACTAATTCCAATGACATAATAGGCTCTATGGCCTCGCCCAGCTAAGTTCACAAATCACAATTTGCGTTCAGAAACGATCGTTACCAAGCATTCCAACAGAATGTTTAAATTTCAATAGCGTTTTTATGGTTGGCATGTAGTCCTCGTTCGGGTTATCAAGCCCGGTCTTGCATAATACAACTGCAAAAATTCCATAATTCCATTTTTTGTTCTCCAGCTGTTTCCTTCGTAAAAATTTCATTCATTAATCACGATTAAAAGCTTACTTTGCATCCCCGTTGCTTTCCACCTTCGACTCTTCGCTAGGCGCTGGCTTCTGGTTAGCAGAAACCTCATTTTCAAACGCCTTTGGCATTTTCTTAGGCGACGCCAGGGCTTTTTCGAGGATTTGGTCTTCGAAAATGGTCCCTTCGACGAATAACGCAATTTTCACTCTCATCTGCGGAAAATTGTAATCGTATCGCTCCACCAGCCGACTTAGCATATGGATGATATTGCTCGAGGTGTACCAGATACCTGGCTCTTTTTTCAGCACATTGAGCGCCTCTTGTGCTATGTTATGAATCGAGAACGGTGCATTTGTTGGGGCATTATTTATATCAGCAAATAACTCACATATCTTATAATGGCTGTGATCCAGCATCGTTTTGATAAATTTCCCATCAATTGAAAACATATTCCGCTTAAGGACTTCCGCAAACATCATCTGACCCACTCGAAGCATGCAGCCCCACCCCCGATCGGACGTGTAACAATATTTCTTCGGATCCGAGCTCGGTAATCGTGGAAAATCCTCCCGATAAGAAAACCAAAGCACTCTTTTTAATTCCTTCTTGAAATTCGCTTCCTGGTGCGAAAGATAACGCTCACCGAGCAGGTAGGTATCAGCGTTCTTATTCCACGTGTGCGTTTTGCCGTCAAGGTAAAAATATAGATTCGTTCTAAAAATTCATGAGATAAATACGGATTTTGAAACAAAATGCATTGCTATACCCAAATTTCAGCATCGAGCTCATGATCCCGGTGTTGGATTCACCTGTTTTGCTGTCTTCGTTCACAGCTCCGCTGGTAAATATAAAAAAAAAACATATAAACACAAGCTAGTGCAAAGAACATACTTTTTGTTCGGGTCTGTTGAGACAATTTTGCTATCATCTCTGACTTGAGTCGCGTGCAGCTCCTCAAACGAAAACTTCCTCGGCCGGGTCTTTTTCATTACACTTTTATGGTCTTCGTTGGGATTCTCGTCAATAATTTCGAATGAACAGTCTTTTTTCGACTTTGTCTGGAAAGTACGCTTCGCTCTAGGCTCTTGGAAGCTTTTGAATAGAAAATCCATCGAGAAAAAGTTGGTTATGCAGTCAGGACAGTCTTAGTAATTTTATCAAAAATGCAGTACTGTTGATGATCAGATTTATTTGGAAAATTTATTCCAATAAACCAATGCGAGCCTCTGTATTCTTTGATACCGAGCTCATCAACGCGTAAAAAATAAATCACGCGATTTTATGATATAAACTGAGGTAATCCGTTCCATTTTGCAACTAATGAGTTAGTATCTTTTTAATGCTCTATCTCAAGCTCCTTAAATTCATACCCCCAGCGCTTAGCTAGAGAAGCTTTATTATAGGGCAAGGAATTCCGGTGGATTTGAAAATATATAACATATACAGTTCATGCGATTACACTAAATCGAAGAGCAGATCATTTTGAATATTAACATCTTTTATTGGTTTAGTCACAACTTTCTCTCCTTCATTAGCCGCGGGTTCTTCCGTGTCTTTGTTGTCTTGGATTTTCTAAAGGATTGTAAGAAATCTGCCACAAGGAATTTGCTTACCTGGAGGTTGACCGTAACGCTCAGAGCTCTCGTTTTTGTATCAAACTCCGCCTTAGTGGTGCTCTTATCGACCTTGAGCAGGAACTTCAAGCATATCTCGTAAAATTTGCCCGCTCGAACCATCATCTCATCTTCAGAAACCTCACATATAATGTTCTTACCCGTCATCTGCATTCATGGTTAACATTACAATCAAAAACGCTTTGCTTACCAGTAATGGCATTTCAAACGTGTACTTTAACGTGTCAATACCAACCTCCTCATTCAATCCATCGAATTCCTCCACTGTCCCATTAGCGTAGTGTAGATATAATTTCCATACTGGTCTCTGCGCCATTCTTTTTTGGTAAAAATTAATCCCATTAGATTCCAAAAAGATTCTCAATTACGCTGGAATGTTTTCAGTTTCTCTGATTCTGCTCTTTTGATTTGCCTCAGGCAGCTCCTCTGAATTAAGAGTTTGTATTTTCGGAGCTTTCTTGCCTTTTACTCGCTGGAACTCCATGCTTTTCCCTTTATATTTCAATTTTGGGAAAGTAACATCTGTAATGGGGTTATTCAAGTGATCCGAGGAGGAGTGCGTTACTTTGCTTCAGTTCGATTTTGAATTTCTGGAAGATATACGTAATGATCAATTGCACGAGGAAATGAAGCATTTCTTTATTCTTTTTGACGTTGTCACACACGTCAGGGTTGAGTATCACATCAACCACCTTGCATGGTTCTCCCTCTTTCCAAAAGTTAACCTCGTGGTGGAATGATCGATTTTACTCTTATCGAAATCCTCTTTTAATGTGCCGACGCTCATTGGTATTCTGATTCCTGTCTCATTCTAACGATAGATAAGGTAAGGGCTGTTCCTTTGAAGAGGACGAAGTTACTTCTTCGAATTCAACGAGCTCTTTCTCCTCGGGTTTATCGATGATGGCGTGTTTGACAACGTTTATAAAGAATTTTTCGCCGGTTTTCTCGAATGCTTTGATAACGAAATCGGTATCTGGTTCGATGACGACTCCTCCTTCTTCATCGAGCTCGAGAAGGAAGCCAGGGGCTAAATATTCGCTCGATTTTAAAGGTTTGGTTTTCTGTAGAGCTCTTTCGTATTCTTTCTTCAAAAGCTATTTATTAGAATGAGATAATTGAATAAAAGGGTGCGAGGAAGGGCCAGACCTCTGGGTTTTCTTGAGCGAACTTGAGAAGACGCTCGTAGTTTTGAAAAGTGCTGGGATCTATGCTCATTCGATGGAAAAAAAATCTGATTGCAATTTTTATTTAAAACGTTTGAAAATAGTAACAGAAGGCGAATTTCAAAGAATTGAAAAAAGAAAATTTGAGTTGAAGCTGTAATAGTGATTAATAAACTTCGATGTGTGTTATCTACAACTTTCACTCTTCAATTCATATCGTCATCAAAGGTTTTATTAACAGTTTTTATAGTTTATATAAGGAAGGGGTGGTAGCATTAATAAGAGCATATGCCAAGAACTGAGGATTGACTCTGAATTAACTTATGTAAATTTCAGAAGGCGTTTGTTGTTATCGTGTTAATTAATTTTCACTGAGATTTTTTTAAATTTGAAAGGTTTTGATCGCCGTTTAGTGAGAGTTGTAAAGTTTTAGGGGAGAAATTATTCAATTCATATTATGACATTTGTTACTTAGCTATGAGTCAGAGATTTCTTCGATTTTCGATTTACCATTTTATTAAAGGATCAAGACAATACTCGATACAAAGTGAGCAAAATATTAGCAAGATGGTTCGTTTTCAATGATAGTAAACTCAAAGAACTGTTCAATTACCTTTTTTGTTGTGACAAAAAGGATAAATTATTCAAATATTTTACCAGTTTACACGTTGAGAGATTGACCTAATTACGATTTTCATTTTTGTAAAACCGAATTATAAATTAGATTTCAAAATTCAAATAAAAGACCCTACTCTTCGAAAAATAGTTTCAAAATGTAAATTATTATTATATACTCAGGCAATAGTAGATTCCATCTGTCAGTTAGCCTGATATATGCAAATACTTACTACTTAAAAGCAACTAACTAAGGCCATGACTCTCCGCTGCACTGAAGACTACTAAATTCACTTTCTCTTCCTAATTGAGAGAAGTAAGTTCAAATATCTTTTTTGGACTTAAGAGTGATAGCTTCACAACATCACCAATTACTCTGCCAAAATAATGATCTCCTTCATATAGTGATACCTTTGTGAATCAGAAACTATTCTCAACCAAATCCTTCGTCAGCTAACCAAAAAAAAAAACTTGATTTACCCGAACCTTTTCTTGTTTCGAGCTATTAATTGACTGTCGATACTATTTTTACAAAGACTCCCTTACAACGACAAGATATTTATAAAATCAAGCCAAAAACGCACAATGCACTAAATTACCCTACTCTCTTTATTATGATTTAACTCACAAGCAATTTTAGAATTTTCGTCGTCATTTTCGACGGCGGAGTCGCCGGATCACCATACTCAACCACCGCACCAGCTCCATTCACTACAAATTTGTAAAAGCTCCCTTTGATATTACCAGTCACACCCGTTCTTGGATCATATAGAGGACTGTTGCGCTTCAGGAATTTAAATACCTCATTCGCGTTTGGCCCATTCACTTCAACCTTAGAGAACACAAGGAACTCCATGCCGCAAATGTCCTTTATCTGAGCTTTTAGATCCTGAGCAACGAGTTTGGTCTCCCCTTCGCCTTCGCAAGGGAAGAGCAAAACTTCCAAGCCAATGTCTTTAAACTGCTTATAGATGTTCGCAAGCTCCTTGATTTGTTCCTCCACGGGCTTGAGGCCATCCAGTCCAATATTTATGATGAGGATAGCTTTCTTGGTTTTCAGAGTGCTGAATTGGACCCATTTGTCATCGATATCTTGAGCTTTCAGCTGAAAAAACGACTGCACTGACATCTCGCTTTCCTTCTCTTGTTTTGCAACACATATGAATCCGCCCATGGCTCTTGATTCTTCCTGATTCGCTTTTCTCAAGAAAAAATTATCTAAAAGATTTTAAAATGCTAATCAAAGCAAATTTTCACAAAGTGAACGACTAAAGCAAAATCAAACTGAAAACAAATTCGGCTGAAAATAATTACTGTTAAACACTCATTAGTGATTCTTAATGTCGATTGTTGGGTAAAACCCTTCAGGATATAAGAAAAGCGCTTTATTTTGCTTTGCTTGTGAGGTTAGTGAACTCTTTAAGGTGATTTAGATTAATTAGAATGCAAGGAGATTAGATGTTGTTATTCATTATGAGTAAAGGACTTAAATCACAAGTAGATAGCTAATTGTATTGCTCTTTCTGAAGTTTCTGATCTTCAGGGTAATCAGATTGAGCAGACGGAAGTGCATCTTTAAATGCCTGGATTTCCAGCAGGTTATTCACAATTTTTTCGATGATGGGAAATTCAGCGAGCTTGATTCCAAATCTCAACACACTTCCATACACTTGAGGTAAGAGCACGCAATCAGCAGCAGTAATTTCATCTCCAAAGCAATATTTTCCAGCTGTCTTTGACAACATCGTCTCGAGTGCCTTGAAGCCTTCGAGATTGTAATACGCTGCAAATGCTTTAGGGTCTTGGCCGTATTCATTTTCAACTTTATTCAGAATACCTGTGTTTTGAAGTGGTTGTATTCCAGAGTTGCAGATTTCGCAAATAGTTCTTACTTTCTGTCGTAACACAGGGTCAGTAGGATAGAGCTTCTTCTCAGGCCGCGTCTCGTCAAGGTACTCGATAATAGGGAGAGACTCTGTGAACACTTCTCCGTCGATGATGAGTGCAGGGATTTTTTTAAAGGGGTTTAGCTTCTCGTACTCAGGACTCTTACTTTTCAATAGATTTACTACGATTTTTTCATATTTGATGCCTTTCAAATTCAGCGCATTTCTTACTCTCCAGGTAGATGAGCTCTTATAGTAGCTGTATAAGATGATTTTATCCTTTGGGATGTCTGTAGGTTCCATTTTCGAGGATTGAGTAACTTTCGATGGTTTAGATTTTGATATCCTTGATGATTGATTGTGAAAATAAATTTTTTGTCGTCATAATGAATCCAATTTACTGATTTAGCCACTATTTCGATCAGAATAAACGAAAATTCCAAAATTTCAGCTGTTTGTATGCTTAGAAAATGAAGGCTTCACAGAGTCAGGTCATCTTATACAGCTACTTCAGGAGCTCAGCCTCTTGGAGAGTCAGACCGTCCTCAATTTGAAATGCATAAAATATGAATACGCTTGGTAAAGAAATTCGAAATTTTTACCTTTTTGAATAACACGACGTGACATTAGGACAAATGAAAGAGGCATTGAAATATATCCAAAGGGCGATAAAAAGCTATGAGAATCGACCAGAGCCTGAAATTGAAGAGATTATTGAATGTAGCTGGGTGGTGGCACAGATTGGGTACAAGTCCAGTGGTACAACCTGGTAATTTTCTCGTTGAGGAGTTTCGTAATGTGTTTGATTAGGCCATTGAATACTGTGAGAAAATATGGGATTTATTAAGAATCTACGATTTTTCTGAGGATATTGATAGGCCTTACAAACAGAGCGCGTTGAAGCTCACCCTGATGGTGCTTTTCTCAACTAATCGATCATTCTGGCTTGACCAACAGGCATTTCTTTTGAATAAGATAAATTTTTTTATTATTAATACTACTATTATGATCTCCTTTTTATTTAAGTAAGTTCTCGAGCAAATTCATAGAAGTTGAATCCAGATTATAAAATTTCAGTAAATGAATCCTGTTCAAGTTTAAGAATCACACTGTTAACAAGTACGTGTGCGAAAATAGGAAAACTCAATTTGAATCCATATGAATGCCCACACTCCACATATATTCATGAATGATGATTATCTTGAAGAAGATCTCTTTTAGGATCGCATAACTAACGAAATTCATTTCTTCGGAAAGAGAAAAGACTGAAAAAGAGTTTCAATGAAAACTTTCTTTACGAAAAGTGACTTTCTTACAGTCTTTAATTGCTATTACCAATCTATTTTCAAGAATCCAATGGAAACATTCTTCTTTGCTACTAATAACAACCTATTTGAATGCGCGAAAATGGTTTATTTGGCCCAGCAGACTGGGTTCATGAATCATTGATTATCTACAGCTCCCATTATTTAGAAATTCATTTCAGAGTTTTGAGATTATTTATATAATGGATTAGAAATCGCAACTATTCATTAATAGATAGATAAACTAGTTCTTAAGTTGACAGCTTATTGCTGTGGCTTTGGTTTCTGATCTTCAGGGCAATCAGGCATCGCAGAAGGAAGCGCGTCCTTAAACTCCTTAACTTCCAGCAAATTATTCACAATCTTCTGGAGAGTTGGGAAATCATCTAACTTAATCCCGAATCTCAACGAGCTGCCATAAACCTGGGGCAGCACGACGCAATCAGCGGCGGTAATTTCATCTCCGAAGCAATATTTTCCAGCGGTCTTTGACAACATCGTCTCGAGTGCCTTGAAGCCTTCGAGATTGAAGTGAATTGCGAAAGCCTTAGAATCGTGGCCAAATTCCTTATCAACCTTATTCAATATACCTGGGTTCTGAAGAGGTTGGATTCCGGAATTGACCAGCTCGCAGATAGCTCTCACTTTTTGTCTCAAGACAGGATCAGATGGATATATCTTCTTCTCTGGGCGTGTTTCGTCGAGGTATTCCATGATAGGAAGGGACTCGGTGAAGAGTTGTCCGTCGATAATGAGTGCAGGGACTTTTTTAAAGGGGTTTAGCTTCTCGTATTCGGGATTCTTCTGTTCTCCTTTCAGAAGGTTGACTGCAACGTACTCGTACTTGATGCCTTTCAAGTTGAGGACGGTTCTGACTCTCCAAGAGGCAGAGCTTCTGAAATAGCTGTATAAGATGACTTTATCCTTTGGGATTTCGGTAGGTTCCATTTTAGAAGATTGAGTATCTTAAATCTTGGTGTTCTGATATCTTAATTATAAAGTCTTCAATAGTTTGAGTACTTATGTTCTATTTAGCTTTTAATAGTTGCTTCATGATTTAACGAAGTCGAATCTATATATTGAAACAAACCCCATACAATTATCCATTTGGACATAGTAGTAAACCACAACAATGGGCTTTTTCCGTAAAAAATGACGTTTGAGCGTGGAAGTGTCAAAGGGGTATCCTTCAATCAGCATGGCACAGCAAGAACTTAGTTTACTTAAGAGGTGGAACCAATTTATTCAGTCTTTACTCAGAAGAGATACATAAGTTAGCACAGAGAATATCTTATGGACAATAGATAGCATTAATGGCAATAGTTAATTTTTCCCAATAAGGTGTATTAATTCTTTTTCTAAATCACAAAATTTTTTTCACCTTCAGGACAATCGGGCTGCGCTGTTGGAAGCGCATCTTTAAACGCTTGAACTTCCAGCAGATTTTTCACTATTTTTTCCAAAGTCGGAAACTCCGTGAGCTTAATGTTAAATCTGAGCATGCTTCCATAAACTTGGGGTAAGAGAACACAATCAGCGGCAGTAATTTCATCTCCAAAGCAATATTTTCCAGCAGTCTTTGAGAGCATCTGCTCAAGGGCTTTAAACCCTTCTAAATTGAAATGAATGGCGAAAGCTTTAGAATCTTGTCCATAATCCTTTTCAATCTTGTTTGTGACGCTGCGAGTTTGAAGAGGTTGTATTCCAGAGTTAATAACCTCACATATCGCTCTTACCTTTTGTCTCAAAACAGGATTGGATGGATACAACCGTTTCTCTGGACGTGTCTCGTCAAGGTACTCCATGATAGGGATAGACTCGGTGAAGAGTTGGCCGTCGATGATGAGTGTCGGTACCTTTTTCATGGGGTTTAAGCGCTCGTATTCGGAAGTTTTCTGCTCGCCTTTAGCGAGGTCTGTTGCAGCGTATTCATATTGTATGCCTTTAAAGTTGAGGACGGTTCTGACTCTCCACGAGGCTGAGCTTCTGAAGTAGCTGTATAAGATGACTTTATCCTTTGGGATCTCGATAGGCTCCATATAGATATTCTATTTAGAATAAGTATCTTTTTATTTCTTGGAAATTTCCTTTGCTTATTCGTTTGAATAAAATGTATAGAACTTACTCGATATAAACGGCTAATTGTATTTTCTTTCGCCTTGTAAATATTTCGATTGAGTTAAATGAGGGCAGAAAACGCTACGAAAGCTCCAAGTTTTTGAGAGGTTAGCCTTCTAAAAGAGTTGCGAAATTTAAAAAATTGAGTTAAGTGAAGAAAAATAAAAACACAAAACTACCTTTTGAAATAAAGTGAAAGCATATTATTTAATTTTTTTAGACAACATTTATCACTTTGAAATTTTCAGAAAAAATCTGGCGATCTAAACTTGAGATAATAGTAGCATTGGATTAATGTTTCTTTCACTATCAAATTAGTTGAAATGCACCTAAAGAAAAACAAACTTCGACATGGGTCAAGAATTGATTCTTAGTAAGATGCAATGAATAAAATTACGTATATTAATTGAATCGATTATTCATGAATTTAACTGCTTAGACATTTACTTTTAAAGTATATAATAACATTATGACACTTATTGCGAATTGAAATACTAGATACTTATGAGCTACTGCTTCAATTTCTGATCACCTGGATAGTCTGGTTGAGCTGCCGGGAGTGCATCTTTAAACGCCTGAACTTCCAGCAAATTATTCATAATCTTTTCCATGATTGGATATTCCGTCAACCCAAATCCAAATCTCTTTGCACTTCCATACACTTGAGGCACAAGCACGCAATCAGCCGCCGTAATCTCATCTCCGAAACAATACCTCCCAGCAGTTTTTGAGAGCATCTTCTCAAGTATCTTAAACCCCTCGTGATTTAAATGAACTACAAACGGTGTAGGATCTTGCTTGAACCACTTCTCAATCTTATCCATGAACGTTGTGTTCTGCATTGGCTGTATTCCAGAGTTAATAATCTCACATATTGTCCTCACTTGTTGTCTTAGCACCGGATCAACTGGGTAAATTCGCTTTTCTGGCCGCGTTTCATCGAGGTATTCCATGATCGGAAGAGACTCTATCAAAATTTGTCCATCGATGATTAGCACAGGCGCTCTTTTTAGGGGATTGAGCTTTTCGTACTCCGGGTTGTCCTGATCGCCTTTCAGCAGATCTATAGCGGCGTATTCATATTTAATCCCTTTGTAATTGAGCACGTTTCTTACTCTCCAGGCAGATGAGCTTCTGTAAAAACTGTATAAGATGACCTTACTCTGTGAAGCCTTCATCTTCTAAGCATATAAGCGGCTGAAATCTTGGAATTTTCGTTTATTCTTATCGAAATAAAATCGAGTTTTGACATTCAATTCATTTAATTTTTGCTTCGACAAGAATAATGCCCGCTAATCAATGTTTAAATGAGTTTACCGAACTTAGAGGCAACTCAATTATTCTAACAAGGTATTGTTTAAGCCTTCTTTCCTTCTAACAACTCCACCTAAAAAAGAGAGGAAAGTCTCATTCTAATGAAAACTTTTTAAATGATATCAGTTTTAAGTATATGCACAAGTAAAAATCTTTCAAATCAATTAAATTCTACTAGTTAACGAACTCTCTCAATGAAAACAGCGCATATATATAATAAAGTGTAAATTACATAAAATGCTTATTAAGGTGCTCCTCAAAGAAAGGCAACCCATGAACGAATATCAACTTCTCGAAAAGTATCAGATTCCTATGGAAATTTCAATTAATACTCCCAAAAAGAAAGAAAAAGTTACGCTCTTAGCTCCGGTTCTGTATGCTCGACAAGGAATTGACGATAATTCGAGAGCAATTTGAAGTTTATATTATCCATGTTCTCAAACATGCCGATAAATATCTTCTTCAGGTACTTCACAAGACTGTCCTCGTCGGCACTGCTTGCAATGATATCATCGAAATACTGCTTTTGATAAATCTGATGAGCTTCGACGTCTAAAAGCTCCATGTTTCCTTCCTTGAACAGCGATTCTCTAATCGCGTCAAACATCTTGTAGAGGAATTTCTTGCGATCCTCTGTTGTAGTTGAGAAAAGCACCATCAGGGTGAGCTTCAACACGCTCTGTTTGTAAGACCTATCAATATCCTCAGAAAAATCGTAGATTCTCAATAAATCCCATATTTTCTCACAGTATTCAATCGCCTAATCAAACACATTAAGAAACTCCTCAGCAAGAATATTACCAGGTTGTAGTCGCTAGACTTGTACCCAATCTGTGCCACCACCCAGCTACATTCAATAATCTCTTCAATTTCAGGCTCTGGTCGATTCTCATAGCTTTTTATCGCCCTTTGGATATATTTCAATGCCTCTTTCATTTGTCCTAATGTCACGTCGTGTTATTCATAAAGGTAAAAATTTCGAATTTCTTTACCAGCAAATTGCTTTAACTCACAGAGCCGACGACAGCAAATCGCGCTCTCATCTGAATCTGGGCCTTTCGACGCTTCGAAGATATGAAGGGCTTTTTCAAAAAGGTGCGTCGCTTCCATTTTCTCTTTCATAAGCAGTTTTAACTTGGCTAAATCGAAGAGAACCTCTCCAGTCGTCGGGTGAGTATACCCCAGCATTTTCTCGCAAGTCTTGAGGGCTTTTTCGTAAATGACCAGCGCCTCCGAGTAGATCGCGTTTTCTAGGTAATACCTTCCGAGGACGTTATAGACGGTAACATGCAATGGATGGTTGTTCCCGAGCTGGAAGTTGAGGATTTTCATCGCTCGGTCGAAAAACTCGAGACTCTTGGGGATGTTCTTCTTTGATAGGTACGCTCTCATCAATAGGCACAGAGGCTTCACGGTTTCGACGTGGAACTGCTGGCAGTTCGTAATCGACTGCAGCGCTTTTTCGATCGCAGCGTCTATCTCGCCTTTTTGAAAGCTTATCTCCGCTAGATCTGCAAGAGCCATCGCGTCCTCAGTATAATGATCTCTGCCTGCCAACACTTCGTCCAACTTCATTTTAATGTTACAAGCCTCAATCGCAAGGTCATAGAGCTCTTTCTCGCGATAACTTTGATAAGCATCAGCGAGCTGCTTCACGGTCAGCGCGCGACAACTGAATGTCTTCACTTTTGGTAGTAACCCTAAAAAGTGGTCCTTTCGGAAAGGTTTAGGGTGTTTAAAAGGCTCCATTTGCATCAGGGTGATGTCCACGCGGAGGTTGATTCTACAGTGGTGCATGACGGCGAAGAGTAGCCCTCCGAAGATCAAGTCGGTTCTTCTAACTGTCATCAGGGAAAATTGGAAGTCTGCATGGACTTGCTTCGCAAGGATGTCTCGCCAGAACACGTCAGCTTCGAGTCCTGAGCCAAAGATCAAGTTGAGAAAGTCTACAACGCATTCGACGAGATCGGCTTCGTATTTGTTAGCGCGCTGTTTCAACTGCTTAGGCGGCATCTTGGTCATGCCTCTGTCTCTAGTCTTCACAGTGATATTTGAAAAATCAGGAAGTTCCTCCTCTTTTTTATCTTCGTCATGGAAGGCGAATTTTTTCAGCAGACCACCTCCTAAAATATTGTCCTCTTCTTCTCTTCCTATGAAAAAAGTATTTTATCGACTCAACTCGCCTATAGTAAATTACTTTGAGCAGATTCCCTCTTTACAACCTTCACCGTATCCTCAGTCGTCGCCTGAACCGGCTCTTTTACTCTATCTTCCATTAAATCCGCGAGCTGCTTTCGGAAAATTTTCTTAAGAGATCGAGCCGCCATCTCAATCGTGCATATATCACGCACGTGGGGCATGTTTGTTGATTCGCAAACCGTGCCGAGAAGATGCATACCGCAGCCATGCGAATGAAACGCCTAAGATTTCAGATAATTACATTTGTTAGCTTAATAGAGCCTTATTACCTGCGTTAGAGTCTCGCTGCAGACTGGCAGAAGGTCAAGACTTTCGAGATTTTTCAGCAGGGTCTTAACTCCGACGCTTCTGAGGAACTTTCCGGCCTCTGCTACCTCTATCTCGTCTTTCTCAGGCTCTACGCCTCCCACTCCCGAAAAGGTGTCTGCGTTGAGCGGCTTCGTGTAATTTATCAAAAACTCTGGTCGAAGCCTCTGCAGGAAAGGAACAGCGCTGTGTCGCTCGATATCGATGTCAACAGGGAAAATATCCGCCACGTTAGTGAGATAGACTATTTCAGGCCCTTTGTCCTCTTGTATTTGAAATTTGTCCTTTTTCTTTTTCTCACTGTTCAGATTCGCTCCTCCATCAATAATTTCGTCATAGTAGGGATATTGGACCTTAAACACCTTCACAAACACTGAAAAATGAGCAAGAACTGAATTTCTTTGGTCTTCCCAAGCAAACCAATGTTCCTAATGGCTTGCTGTTAAGAAAACTCACCCCCAGCCAAACTTACCTTTAAATTCAATTCTTTAGCGATGTATCTCAAATCCTCAGCGAGACTCTCAGTCGTCTTGTATACACCTGTGCTCGAGGGACCCCAGGCGAGATTTTCGGGGTCTTTTAGATCAGGATCACACTGAGCAAAGCTCCTATACCCCTGAATTTGTGAGACGCAGGTTTGGGAGGGAAGCTGATTTACCTTGTAATCGATCAGAAAGGTCATAGGCACTCGAAACAACGACTCCTTCAGAGACTTGTTATAGTTATATAGCACGTCGTTAAGCAAATTCAATGCTCTGAATTCTACAGCAGATTATAGTGAGGGATAACTCCATTTCTCTGGGGATTACCATGTCCATAATGTTTTATATTTTTCTCCGAGTAGATGAGCTGATCTCCTTGCAGAAGACTCGTCTTGAGGTCCATTACCGACATTCCGACTGAAGATATCTTATACACTATCTCCTGGATTCGAAAGACGCGCTCTTCTCCCTCTTGACTAATGAGGAAATTCTTATACTTCCTTTCATTAGGTGGATTCAACAAATCATCAATCAGCGCCTTGGAAACTTCGGTAACTATCAAATAACCTCGACTCCGCTCTCTAAGAGGAAGGTATCATACCTCTGTTCTTCATCTCGCCCAGAAAAGCAATGACTCTAAACCCAGATTCAACCGCATTGTCTAAATTCTCGCCTCCTTGCAGCACTATCCGCATGTTGTCGTCCACGACAGAATTATATTTGTAATCGTACGCCGTCTCATATTTTTTTATCTATAATAGCCGGGAGCATCGGGAAACAGCGTTAGGCAGGGTCTAGCACGCAATTAACCTTTTCTTGTCTTCTTTTTTCTTCCATTTCCCTGTTTAATACATAATATAAGGCTGAAGGCCACATAATACTAAATATACTTTCTCCGTTGCAGTTCTTCCTCTTTCTGCTTCCGCTCTTGCTCTCGAAGTGCGTCTTCTTTAGCCTTATTCTCTTTCTCCAATTCTTTACGCTTCCTCTCTTCTTGCCTCTCAAGCTCCAGAAGCTGCTCCCTTCGTTTGTTCTCCTCTTCTTCTCGCTTCTTCGCCTCCATGTACTCCGCGTATCTCTTATTTCTCTCTTCCTAGTAATCATCGATTCAATGTAAATACCACCGGAATTCATTGTTTTATTAATACTATATCCCTCTCACGCTTAAGCTTCTCTTGCTGTTCTATCTGCTGCCTTCTGAGCCTATCTTCTGCTTCTTTCTCTTTCTTTTTTTTAATCCTTTCCTCTTCTTCGGGGTCAGCCACCTTCACAGGGTTTCTCACTTGAAATATGAGGTTTTGCTAACAAATCATTTCATTTTCATGGTCAAAGCGCGCTGTACCCATTGCCGCAGACTATCCCAATTATCAACAAAGAAAAGCCATGAGGTCTTCTTGCCTTCGGGTTTCACTTGCAGAGTCTTTTTCGAACGGCCCGACCAGCCTGCCCCCGTTGGAAACGACACCTAGCCATGGCCAAATAGCATATTATAGGAGAGAATACTCCCGATGTCGTACCTTGAAACCGTATTCTTTCTTCTTCTTGTCCAAAAGCGCCTGATCCAACTCTTCGACGGTTACGTAGCTTACTTCCACCGAGAACTTCGGAAGGGATTCTAGTGTTTCTAACTCGAAAAATTCTCCGCCGGCATCAGGAGGAAACTTTGTGTAGTATGAGAGGATGCCTTCTCGAATGACAAGAAGTCGCTTATGAGTAGTAAAACCCACTGTACGGTGATTGAAGAAGAATTAAAATTTCGGTCGGAGGTGCGGGATAGAGTTACTATTGCTGACTTTCTCGAGAATCTCGGAATACATGACATTTGCAGGGTTAACCATCTTGAATTATAGCGTATTCTGTAGTAAATAAATTTGTTAAATTTTCCTATCGTATCGAAACTCACAATAATTAGTTACGCTGTTGCAAGCCTCTTTTTGTTGAATGACTGGTGCGGGTGATCTGAGTTTATCTACACACATTTCCTCTCCGCTCTGAGAGAGTATCAAGGATTATATATACATTCTAACCCTTCGATTGCTAATATATGAATGAAATCAATGTGAAATTCTTGGTCTAATATTTTTTAAAGTAGAGCAATGTGTTGGTTTCTATGTCTTTGTGCTGTGCTTTAGACCAGCCTCTTCGATTTCTACACTAATGAGCATGCTGAATTAAAAGACTCACGCAACTGTTCATTCTCTATCGAAGCGTCTTTGAGTAAATTTAAAACCTATTTGCTAAGTACAGTTTATAATCTGTTATTATCGTTCACATAAAAGCAATCAAAAATGGTGAGTAAGACTCCCCTTCTTGAATTCACACGAAAAGCCGTTACTCTTGCGAATAAAGAAGTCATTTCTTATCTCCATAAGGAAGACCCTACCGCCACAACAAACCTCGTTTGCATACACGGAAACTGCACCAGTTCTGATTGCTACATCCCTTTCATCAAGAAATTCGAGAAGGCGAACATCTATGCCCCAGATCTGCGTGGATACGGGGACTCCACCTACAAAACTCCTGTCTTTACACTCACCGACTTTGCTAGCGACGTCAAAAACTTCATTGACGAGCTAAAAATCACAAATCCTATTCTTATCGGCTGGTCCTTCGGTGGAGCCGTCGTCCAGCAGTTCCTAATCGATTACCCAGACGCAGTGAAGAAAGCAATCCTGCTTGCCTCGGTAGGCGCGACGGGTCTCTCTTACAGAGCGCGACAACTCACTACCGGCGAGTTGGTATCCAACCCTTTCTTCCTAGCTCTCGAAAAAGAGCTCAAAGAGGGTACCGGCGTGATTCACGAAGGGAGTTTCTACTCTTATAAGAGCGAAATGACGACCGAAGAGTTCCAAACCTTCATTGCTCAGGCTCTGAAGCAAAGAAACTACCGCAGGACGATGGTTATCACCGGCGACATGAATCTCGGGAAGCACTTCCCGAAAATCAAGGCGGAGGTACTTGTTATCCATGGGACGAAAGACGTGAATGTTCCTTATGGCATCGGACAGGAACTCGTCGAGCTTCATTTGAAAGAAAAAGCAAAGTTGAAGTCGATTAAAGGGGCTGATCATTTTCTTTTGAGCACGTATTTAGAGGAAACATGCTTAATTATTAGTGACTTCCTTTCTATTGTGACATAACCCAATCTGTCTATCACATTACACATTTAATCTTCCATAGCACATTTAATCTTCCATAGCACATTTAATCATGCCAATATATACACCTCAACTTGGTCTATAGCAAAATAGCTCTCTCTTAATCAATATTCTGTAAGTCTACGGCAGCACGAAACCCTGTTTGATCTGATAAAATCTGAAAATTTTTTGTTGAGAGTCGCAAATTTAGATTTCTGATCGGATGAAAAAGGGGCTTATTGTCCTAAAAATATCATATTCTGACTAAAATCCAATTTAAAATGAACGTAATAGACACCACAATAGCATCACCAGATGGAATTGTACGAGTCTTATTTGTTAGTAGTAATATTGGAAAGCGTCTCGTAAACCGAGTTCGTAAACTTTGTAATCAGCATATCGCCAGCCTTTTGTACATCTTGCCTTAGTTTATAAATCTCAGTCTGAGAATTTCT
>ENA-UOTX01001239-UOTX01001239.1-compost-metagenome-genome-assembly--contig:-NODE-1239-length-20510-cov-12.160525_pt1 | contig 20510 bp, 10 predicted proteins | sample MGYA00238143_ERZ746982 | MGnify/ENA primary metagenome ERZ746982 (study PRJEB28758, sample SAMN06268862) | compost metagenome | isolation source: single cell | place: USA: California, Emeryville, Joint... | reverse complement strand
TGAGTTCGAGGATGAGAGAGAGTCGCAAGGTAAAGCCGTAAATAGGAAAAAGTATACAATGACTCAGTATTATAAAGAGAGATATAATTTGAAAGTTACTAAACCTCGCCAGCCCTTAATACTTCATAAGCAAGGGAGAACGAACAAAACATTCTATATCCTCCCAGAATTTTGCGTCATGACTGGCATACCCGAAGACATTTCTGAGTTCACTCGCAAAAACGTCACGAATCTCTGCATTAAACTCCCTCATCAGCGCATGAGCGAGATACAAAATCTCATGCAATCAATGCTAACAACTAGCCAAAACCAGAGCAATTTGCAGGCTATTAAGGAATTAGGCATCGAGTTTCAAGGCGATCCGGTTCTTTTTGATGGAAAGCTGCTCCCACCTCCAAAAGTAATGGTTGGAAAAGGAATGACGATTGAAGAAGCCGGCGGGAACTTTCAATTAAAGAAAGAAATATTTGACCCAGGCGATGATATCTACTGGGCTATCATCAGCACTGTCGAATTTGACTGCAGGAAACTGATCGAAAACTTCAAAAGCTGGGCAAAACAGCTCGGGGTCAAGCTCACAGACCCTCAGATATACGAGTACAGCAAGCGCGACGAAGGAAAGAAGGCGATTATCGAAATCGAAGAGATTCTTGAGAAAAAAGTGCCAGGAAAATACGACATTGTTATCATCGTGCTCCCGAACTATTTGAAATCAAACTACAAAACCATCAAACAGAAATGCTACTTGAAGCTGGGTATCCTCTCACAAGTCGTCCTCACGAATACCTTGCAAAAGAAAGGCTACTATCAAATCTGCTCAAAACTCATCCAACAAGTTGCTTCAAAGGTCGGTTCGAAGCTTTGGGTCGCAAAGCCGCCTCAAGGCTTAAGCAGCAATACGATGCTAATCGGCGTGGACAGCAACAACGATAAACTTGATAAGAACCGAACGGTAATTGCCTTCTGCGCTTCGATGGATCAAACGTTCTCGAGGTACTATTCTCGTGTGATTTACCAAAAGCGAAACGAGGAAGTAATAGCATCAATGAGGACGCTTATAAAAGACTCAATTGCGGTTTATAATAAACTAAATGGGTCGTTCCCTGAGCATATCATTTATTTCAGAGACGGCGTGATGGAGGCCGTTGAGAGGGTTATCCAAGCGGGCGAAGTGAAGGACATCTTGGAAGGGTTCCATGACAGTGGAGCGAAGCATGCACCGAAAGTAACAGTGATTGTCATTGATAAAAGGATCACACAGAAGTTCTTTTCGGTGGACCAGAAGAAAGACCTGCAGAATCCGCCGTCTGGAACTGTGATAGACAATACGATTGTGTCAAAAAACTATGATTTTTACCTGGTAGCGCAAAATGTGAGCAGAGGAACAGCGACACCGACGCATTATAAGGTGATTTATGATGATTCTCAATTGCCTGCGGAGATACTCCAGGAGTTGGTGTACTCGCAGTGCTTTGCGTATATGAATTGGAGCGGGGCGATCCGAGTACCTGCGCCGTGCCAATACGCGCATAAGTTGTCTTCGTTTGTTAGTCAGCATATAAACGAGGAGCCTGTGAGGCCGCTGCGAAATCATCTGTATTATCTTTAGAAAAAATGGATGGTGGAAGCGGTGTGACTAATGAGAATGTAAAAGAAAATGTAAGAGTTTTATTAAAGTAAGCAGAAAATTAAAATTTTAACTGTTATGTTGTATAATTTTAAAAAAAATGAAAGAGTAAGTTAATATGCAACGTTTCAAAGGAACTTTATTTGAATACTTCTCAACTACAAAAAAACTAATGAACACACTGTGCACTATAAACTACACAAGAACAATGTGCTCTCTCGCTCTCTCTAGACTAATTATCAGTTTGGTTTGTCATTTCGGAAGGGATTAGTTCGTCTTGGTTGAGAGAAGGATTTTTTGTTTCAAAAATTTTATTTGAAATGCGTTTTGCTGAATTCGGCTTGAAGCCGTAGACTCTGACGCTTTCTTTCACTCTTCCATGTTGAAAATATGTATTACCTTTGTTTTCTTCTTGGGGATTTGATTCAATAGAAGACTGCGAGTGCAATGTCTTTTTTCTTATGTCGTTTTCAGTCTCATAATTTTCGGTTATAATAGCTCTCACTAATGGATAATTTTCAGATTTGGTGAATAAGGGCAGGTAATTACGATTGGTTTTAGACTCTGATTCTATCTCATCTGAAAAACTCATCAGAACCTGGGCTTGAGTGGTAAAATTGGGACTTTGTTGCTTATTCGGTGAGTCTTCTGACTCAATAACTTCTAAACTCTTTTTGCTAACCTTATTGCTCTGCCTTCCCGTCCTTGAGGAATTTTGTCTTCTCGGAGTGGGAGTATTTGAATCGTAACCACTTTCGTAGTTTAATTGACCTTTGATTTCAAAGGATGTGTGATCCACCTCATCATAAGATGCCGGCGCTTTATTCACTTCCTCTAATAAGCAATGCATTATTTTTCCTGTTAGGCGTGAGATCTGAATTTACCTCCTTTTTGGTTTTCTAGGACATCGTTATTGAATTCGTTCTTGTATTTATCTAATTCAAAATAGGGTAAGCACCTTAGATAACAAAGTTTTTTACCAGCGAAGTTCTGATTATTATTAATTAGATTCAAAATTACGCTGTCTTCATCATTTTCAAGTTCACAGCAGTGATAGACCGGTTCATTATTTCCTTGATGAACACGACGTTCACTGCTCTCTAACTCTCCAAATTTCGGAGACGTTCTGTTTGGGAGCTGTAATCCATAAAGTTTGAGAGGAGAATCAATTTCTCCTTCAAGGCTGGGTTGACTAACTCCGTAGGAACTCTTCCTGTTTGTTAAAGTTCCGATAATAGGACGACGAGCCATTGTTTGTGTTCGAGGGGTACTAGGCCTTCTGAAAAACCTGTGAAATAGATAAATATTAGCTTTGCTAAAGCTGATGAAACAAATACTGTGGTGGATTTGATGGGGTACCGCTCTCAAGATTTGAAAAAATCGTTCTCGGCTTTTGATCGGAGCTGAGATTTGGAGGTCTAAGCCGATTTCCATCTGTTGGAACCTGGACGATTTTTCTCTCATTGTGGCTCTTCTGCTCAATGTTGCGTTCCAATGAATATTTACCACTGGGAGCTAATTTACATTTAGCAATTCACATAAAGCAAGTCAAGTCATTACTTGCTCTCAAGGAGTTCGAATTTGAGAAAATGGTGGGTTTTTTATTTATCTCATTATTTTCCACTATGTTACATCTTTCTTCATTATTTTGAGTTGACGAAACATGAGGACTCGACCTCCTTTCTAAAATCCCTTTGATAATCCCATCGATCTTTTTCCTATCGTAAACAGGTTTCTGAGATCTCAAGCTTCCCTCTTTTCGTCCGAAAAAATTCTGAACGGTATTTACACGCCTAAGCGTATTATCTTTGGCCGCAAGTTGTATTGCTCCAGGATCTTTGATTTCAGACTCTGCTGCTACTTGAATGTTCACCTAAGCAAAATTAAGTCTTCTGAAGACTTGTTTTATAAAACCTTGTGCCGGCCTGACGGTCTAATAAGATGAGCTGTATTGTCGCTGCAATCATCAGGTTTTAATTGCTCTGCAACAGTAGCATGCACAGATTCTTTCAGTTCTTTGCTCAAGTATATCGTATTAAATGCGTTCGAAGACCGTGAGGCTCTTTGACTAGAGGCTTGATTCTTAAAAATATCTCCCATCATGTGAGAGTGTGTTCTTGTGTGCGAGAGACCGAAATCAAATTTCTTTTGGCTAGTCGCAGCGAAAATTGAACCAGGGCTCCTGATTTGTACCAAATGTTTCGTGTTCTCTTGAACCTCACTCTGGATCATAGATCCATAAATTCTAATCATAGACGATGAGTACTCAAAACTTTGCGCATGATTAGAAATATACTCATTGGCCCTATAAGTATTCGGTGATGTAGTGTGGCTAGTATTTCGATCCGTAAGCACCGTAGGTGTTGGGTTCTGGGCATTCAAAGGATCTTCTTTGGTAAGTACCAGTTTTGAAGGCAAATTTTCTGGTTTCTGAATCCGATATTTTTGCTTCAAATCACTCAACAAAGAACGCACTTCCTCTGACTAGCATATTAGCTCAAGATATGAAAGATGAGAAATAATACAGGCTGCATATCTGTTAGTAATGTTGCAGAGGGCGCGTAGCTGCTGCTCCTGTTATGGAAGGTCTTACTTGCAAAGATTTGAGGTTTGGGATTGTAATTTTCCTTCAAAATAACCGGTGATTAAGACCATTTGAATTGAATGTGATACATTTGTGAAAAGATCGGAAGATCGTCCGCTAATTGTTGGAGTTCGAAAGAAATTTGCCTGCAGGATCTCGGCTTGAGGGCTTTGTAGGTCCTGGAGAAGTGGATTGGCTTTGGTAGTCGTGGTTTCTTGAAGATATTCGCTTCCGTGGCTTTTAATTTCACTCATTTTCGTTGTGATTTTATTCTCGTTAGTTGACACATTTAATATTTTATCATTTGATTTAATATGTTCTGAGAAGGTTTTTGTCTTAACTCAATAAAAAACCCTGACAATGTTGAACTATGCTTCAAAATTTTTTCTCTCACAATACAAACCTAGCAAGAACGTTTGATTATTCTCAGAATCATCGCTGAAAATACGTTTTTATCATAGCTTTAAGCGAGGAATTGAGTTTTTGAGAATGAAATATCTTCCAAGAAGAAAGGAGTCACAGTGACTCAACTTATTATTCGGGAGTTGAGATGATATAAACGTATTAATTGTGAGATGATAAGAACTTCATCAAGCGCTACGATTCTGAGAAAATACGGGTGATTACTTATTCGTTCTGAGTTATGACTAGCGCAAAATACTTTCGGGTATCGCTTTTAATTTATTTATATTAATCTAATCTTATCTCTTTTTTCTTCAGTAAATTAGAAGCACTTCCTCTTATTAAGTATTGGCACTAAAGAAGTGCCAAATCATTTACCGCGCAGCGTGAATCACTCCTTGTGGCTGTCGTCATAGTGAATCTAGCTCACTACCAACAATTCGAAAGTTATATTAGACATAAAGGAAAAGTGGAAATGAAAACGTTAACGCGCTCTATTATGTTCACCAGATAATATTCAAATTGGCTCTCAGATCTGGCATTAGTAAATCTGCTAGTAGACTTGAGATAGTAGCGAATTCATTGAAAAACTCGACGCCAGCGTTAGCATCAAAAGTATGATGCATACTGATTCATTTACCAGTAAGAGGTGTTTTCCGAAACCAATCCGTATGCAAAGCAATCTCTACTGCATACGTTACCCCAACATGAATCGAGTAAGCAGAAAAACTTTCATACTGGTCATTTGACCGTGAACACTTAGGATCTGTGGCCACATTTTTGCTGAAAGAAATCAAAATAAAAAAAAAAAAGGAATGCGAGAATTAATTTTAAATTAAACAGAAAGCATCGAATTATTCGACCAGTAAATCGCACAGAATGCTCCCGATGAGAAGAATATTGTTTTCGAAGTAAAAAATGCTCAACCTGAGCTCCTCAAGTCAGTTTCAGGCCTTTGCACCTGAGTTTTCTTAGCTCGCGGCCAATTTGGCATAAACATTGTTAACTTGCGGATAGCCTTTTGATCCTCTATTTTAAGAAGATATTACTTCACTAACGCTGGCTCAGAATCAGTGATTCTTTCCTGATTTGCCTTCCTTGCTTGATTAATTTGATTAATAATTCAGAAAAAAAGTTCGAGCTAAAAAGTGATTTTTTTAGACAAGACGTAAAAGCGTTTTTTTCAGTCAAGTTAGGTCTAAGTCATTACCCGCTTTTTCAAACAACTAATTCATTTTCGAAATCTAACATAAATTTTTCCTCTCTCTCTCCTCCAAACGCCATCCATCTCAATGAATTTTCAAGAATCGGTCAACGAGTTCGACTCTTCAAGGTTGCCTGACTCTAACAGTACTTCCCAGAACGGTAATACACCTTGAATTTTTTTCGCTTTAGGCTTTAGTTTTTAGTATTTATCTGACCTGTTATGGCAATTATTTCACATGCCTTCATCCTAATAATATTATTTCGTTCATAGATAGCAAGCCTGCAGATGAGAAACCTGAGGGTATAAAAACTTATACATGTAAGTACGCTGGCTGTGATAAGAGCTTTCGTTATCGCTCTGAGATAAACCGCCACATGGTTACCCACACGAACACTCGCCCTTACCTTTGCCCATACAAAGACTGTCGTAAAGGCTTCAAACGATCAGACGCTCTTGCGACGCATATTCGCATACACGCGAAGGATAAATCGTACCCTTGTCCTGTAGTTTACTGCCAATCGGTATTCGCATCGAAAGCTGGGTTGAGATACCACATTTCGAAGCATAATAATGAAAACGCAAATCATAATTTCAATGCTTCAGCTGGCCTGCGGGACGCAAATTTCGCTACGCAAGAGGCGAGTCAATTCAACGGCGACGCGATGATTGAAGAGTCCTCACAAAAACAAGGAATGGGTCAAGAGATAGCGAGAACCATGAGCTTTACCAACATTGATCCAATGGAGTACTTAAAAGGACATAACCAGTTGAAAGACAGCGAAATTGAAGGTCAGAAGTACGATTACTTTGAACAACCTCGAGGTCTCGGGGTTCCCAATTACATTCCACCATACCAGCAGTTTTCAATGCTAAGAATGAACATGAAGTCTAGCACTACTGAAAATACTGAATCAGACATGATGATGGCAAACTCCTTGACTCATGCGCTGATGAACCAAAGCCTCAATCAAGAAGCTTTCAAAGCAGGTCAAAGGCAAGATCCAGCGAATATGCTGAGGAATTTGCTGAGTGAATATCCGGAAGAAAAGCAAAATGTCGTAAGAATGATCAGGAAAATTTTAGAAGAGAATAATGCCTTGAAAAAACGACTGGATGATTACCAAAGGGTCATTAGAAACTATCAAGGTAATTTGTAAATAGAGCAGAATAATTAAGACTTCTGCACTTTGCTAATTTATTGTGTAAAAATCGAATTAACAGTTTTTATGACTACCAATTAATGAATACATTTTGAAGTTGTTCATTGTCTATCTGAAGAATTTACATTGTCATTGCCTGCAACTACAAATTAAGGGTTTTTTTCATTTTCAGCAAAATTTGCCTCATATTGCATTGTTAAAGAAGCTTAATGAAAGTTAAACTTGTCTCAGACCTTGTATCTGGATAGGAATTTGATTTCTTGAGTTTCGTCACAGATTTCTGAAGTGTCAATAATACATTTTCTTTCTCTCATTGCACTTATTTTTTTAAAGATAGATTGGTTAGGTAAGACGTCATACCAACACCCTGAGGTCAGCTATACTTCTGGAGAATTGTCCATACTAATCAATTTGGGCAAGGCGTCTGCTTGCTATCTAGCCCTTTTGTATTGTTTAACTTCCACCCTTAAGAAGTAATTTATCTGCAGTATATCAATACTCTTGATTAAATACAGATATCCTGATCCGGAATATATTTTCTTTGGCTGGCAAATTTCATTTGGATTTGAATGTTCCAAAATTTCCGATATTTATTAAATTTTATTTAAGGAAATGTCAGAATAGTGCATTTGAATAATGCTCAAATGAGATCTGTGGACGGAGAAACGAAGTGGTCTGCGAGTGAAGACCACGCTCTAAATCAAGGCGGTCGACACTCAATAGTAAACTAAACTGCCTTACCTTAATCAATATTTTATAATTCGTAATTATTTGAGGCCCAAACCAAACTATCAAAAAATTCAGGTGTCATATTCATATAGCAAATTGCACAGAAATACAAATAGAAGTGATCTAAAAATTGGAAATCACGAGAGATGCTCTAAGAATTAAGCAAATGATATCTACTAAAATCAATTCAGCAGCAAACAGAGCTTGAATTTAACTTTTAGTTGAGCAAGACCAGCACAGACGTGGAATTTTGGTGTGCTTTAAGTTATCATAGGGTAAAATTCTTTTCCGTAAGAGGTAGCCTAATAATATTAATAAGTGAGCCACCCCTTCATTCGAGCTAAAAATGATCAGACAATTTGTAAATGGAGCAGAATAAATCTAATCTTTTGAATTAACTGCTATAAAGGCGAATAACTAGTGAATGGAGTTTGGATTTACTTATTGGCTATTCAAAGAATTTTTCTTATTGCATGCAGCAACAGCAACAAATCAAGTGTTGCTCGTAGAAAATTTCAGAAAAAATTGTTGATTTTTGTTTCCATTCGAGCTACCTTAATGAAATTTAAGTTTTCCTAAAGCATATATAAAGTATTCTGCCTGGAGTTTGATTCAGATCCATTAAGTGTTATCTGTTGAGCTTATACTTCAAACATCAAAATCTGTGATTCGCGCTTGTCCTCTACGAATACAACCAATGTCTCTCCTCCAGTAGTTTTTGACACCGCAAATCATGCAAGATTCGAATCTTATTGGAGTAAGCCTTAAAGCAAGCAGAAGAATAAATTGTTGTAAATTCTCAGTGCTTATCAGCGCATAAGGGCGTAAGGATGAGTTACTGCTGAGAGACTGTCGCGATACTGTGGAAGTACTTATATTTGTACTTAAACAGATCATTTGTTTCTTTCACTCTGCGGTCCTTGGTCCTTTGAAGATTGATTTGTTCGATATTACATATCCAAGAGATCTGAAAGCGAGAGGAGCGCAAAACTAGAGAGTTTCTCCGCGGAAAGGAGCCGAAAACCCTAACTTCAAAATTTGTAAAATTTAGATTCTCTCAGCGAAATTGGTCAAAATTGTTATGCCGTCGTGAGATATCAAGCTTTTTCGGATTAGAAATGCCACCATACCAGTAGTTTCTTCTTGACTCATACACTTCTGAAAGGAATCCTGAATTCAATATTACTTAAATAGATACAAAAACTGGATTCAACGAATGAGTTTAGAAATTTGCTGGTTGAATATTCCGAAGAAACAAAAAGTTGTAAGAATGATAATTAGAAAAATTTTAGAAGAGAATAACGCTTTAACAAAGCTGTTGGATGATTACCAACGGGTCATTGGAAATTTTCAAGGCAGCTTGTAGAGAGAGTAGAATAATTGATTCTGTACTTTGCTAGTTTATTTTGTGAACATTGAATTAGTGGTTCTAAACGCGAATTAGTAAAGACATTTTGATGTCTATCCGAAGAAGTAACATTGTAATTGCATGTAATAACAGCAGATTTTTGTTGTTTTAAATTCTCAGAAAAATTTTCCAAGTATCGCATTGTTAAGAGATATCTTGACAAAATTTTAGCTTTTGACATAACCTGGAAAGGAATTTGCTTGTTGGAGTTTCATCACAGGTTTATTTGGTGTTATTCTTAACCTACAATTCAAAATTCTATTCAAAAATCATTAATCACGCTTTGCAACTCCTCTAAATGGAAATTATTTAGCTCGATTAGCTTCTAGCAGGTGTTTGGCAAGCAATTGAAGATTCGAACCTTTATTGGGATGACCTTGAAAGTAGTCAGAAGAACATCTTTGTAAATTTTCTATATCGATGTTGTACTTTAAAAATTGATTGGTTCAATAATTCTGAGGATCAGTTGTATTTCTTGAGAATTATTCATTGTAATCAATTTTAACGTTGTCTCCGCTTGCCATCGCCTGTATTTGTAATGCTTAGCTTTCTTCCTAAAAAGTATTTTATCTACGATATATTAATACTCTTTATTGAAAACAGGTAATCCCAATTCGGAATTTATTTTTTCTGTGGCTGACAAGTTTAATTTAGATTTGAACGTTTCAAGATTACAAAATTGTTGATTAAGTTTTAATTCAGGAAGTTTCATAGTGACATCTCTGAGTAACTTTTTCAATGGGTTCAATGAAAGGAGAGAATTCCAATGTGAAACGAAATTGCCGAAGAATGGAAGTCATATTCAATACCAATCTCAGCGAAACGCAGATAAAAGAGAAAAATAGAAAAAATCTTGATTTGAGTTAATGAATATATAATCTAAGAATGCGACAAATGATAGCGATTTAATCATTCGGCAACAAAGAGATCTTCAAATTATTAACCATTTGGCGTGTATTTTTGAGTGCGATACAAATTGTCTGAAGTTATCTTCAGTTTGAGCAAGACTAATTAAACAGTCTCAGCTCAATTTTTATTTATCATGTAGATACGTAAATTAGGATAGGAATTTGCGAGGTTACACGTACTGTAGGTTATAGTCATACAGCAGGGTGCCTTGGTGACAGATGTACACAATTTTGAAACGGTTTTCAAAAGGGCATTTTATCTTTGAATTAAGAAAATTTTATACGTAAATTATTGGTCAGGATTTGGAGAACGAACAGCAAGTATTAAATATCATGCATATGGACACCTCTTCTAGCCTATTAAGAGATGGTATTCCATCAGAATAGAAATCATAGTTCGTTCTTCCTGTTTTTCGTGTATAAAACCTTAATTTAGCTATGAGTTTTGGTAGATTTGATTCCATCTTTGGTAGTTTAGCTCGAAGGTTTAGCAATTATACATCATTATCAACCTTCCACTCATCGTCGATCAGGATTTGTGGCATTTATCCTTCTTTATAAGAAAGGAGTCAATGGAGGGCTGCCAACGATATTTATTTTTCCGAGAGCATTGGCATTGAATTTCTAATACGTCATTTTTTGGAGTTGGTTGTAGTGGATGACAAATTTAATTTATGGCAAAACGTTTCAATTTTAATTGAAATTCTATTGGTTTCCGGCAAGAAATAATTCCGTGAACCGGGAAGTGGTTCTGAAATTTAATTCAGGCTAGCACTTCAGTCAACATTAGGCGTATCCTGCACGGAGCTCTCATGTACTACAAGTCAATCAGATCAAAAGCCATCCTAAGCAGTGTTTTTTTTTTTCTTTAAATCTCATTGGAGTAAAATCTCAATACGCCAGATAATGAAACGTCCAAACACAAAGAAAATACTATTATAGAAGATTACCGAATTTATAAGCACGAGGAGCAAAAAATTATATCATCATTAACATTTCAAATTATCAATTATGGAAGTCAATACCCAACCTCTTTCTGAAATTGCTTATTTCATCGTTGACATCCCTTCCCACAGTTTACCTTTCCTCGGTTACTTGACTCACCTCAAATCTCAAGGACTAAACTTCGATTTATACTGTCCGACTAATTACAAGGATATGTTTGGGGCATTGCCTCAAAACATCTTTGAATTCAAAGAGTTATCCTGGCGGAAAGAAGGCTTGGCCGAAGGATTTCTAACTGCCTACGATGGGTTCCTCAAAACGATCCCTGCGGTAGAAGCATTATGGGAAGAGAAGCAATACAAACCGAAGCTAATCATAGCTGATATGTTAGCAGCAATTGTTCCCATCCTTACTAAGAAGTATGAGATTCCACTCGTGGTGCTACATAGCAACTACTTTATGCTACGCTCTGAAGTAATGTCCAAAGAGATCGCCAAAATAGAGAGAGATGAGTCATTAATTCCCTTGGAGAAGCAAGTCGAAGAAAAATACGGTGTTCAGATCAGAACGGGTAAAGATATTTTCATTGAAGGAGATCGAAATGTCTCATGTCTTCCAAAATTCGTTGGGGAGATGATAACACCCCCAGATGACAATTTCGTATATATTGGCCCCGGTTTTAGAGATGAAGATGATGCCTCAGCACTCGCAATTAATGATGAACTCCTTAAAGACAACGATATCATCTATGTTAGTCTCGGAACTTCCCCGACAAATATTTTGGGGGACACTTGCTATGATAGCATCATAGAAGCACTGAAAGATACGGAATATAAAGTTATCATATCAGCAATGGGTAAGGCAGAAGAATTGATTGCCAAAGGAGTTCCCAAAAATATTGTTGTCAAGAGCTGGGTTCCTCAGCTAAAAGTGTTGGAACATTCAAAGCTATTTATCTCTCATGTTGGGGCTGGAGGATTCATGGAAGCTCTCTCAAAAGGAGTGCCGATAATTGCAGCCCCAATCACCGCCGACCAGCCGATTACCGCAAGCGTAGTGGAGGCTTTGGGCTTGGGTAAATGGCTCCAAGATAAGACTCCTGAAAGCATAAAGAAGACGGTAGAAGAAGTTCTTAGAAGCGATGCTATCAAAGAAAACTGCAAGAAATTCAAGGAGTTGATCAACCCAAAAGCATCAAAAGAAGCTTTTGCTGGTATTATCAAATCTTATATTAAATAAAATGAGTTCATATTTCCCGAACAAACTGCAGCAATTGAGTTAGATGTAAACTTAGAGACAATTCCAAATACATCTATTGAGAAAATTGTAAAACTGGAGCTTTGTGTTGTTGCTTTAATCAATCATTCACCAGAAACCTAAAATAATCTGAAAATTCATCCGAAATTCTGAAATTTGTTTCTTCTAACGCCTGAGGAGCAGAAATAATCCTATAGTTCTCTTGTGAATATCAACAAAAAGAAAGAACCAGTAATTGCCGTCAAAATTATCAGTACATGGTATTTCCAAGTAATGTTTTAACCCTGCAAACTTCTTCATTTCAACCCTTTAGATTTATCCCTCATAATAACAAAAACTATGGGATTTTGGTAGAAATATTGATTTGAAGAGCTAATATCGCAGAACTTCATAGTTCTTTCATCCAATGTCTCATTTCTAATGTAGTGGTCTATAGAATGAAGTTTAGTGGTGGAATCACTCGTTTAGTTTTGAATTTTTCAATTCATTCGACTGATTTGTCCCGCTCCCCCGCCTGGATTCAGAAAAACAATCAAAATGAACTTGTTTAAAACACTCTTGATTTGATGTTATTATTTCAGATCAATTATATGTAGTCCACTAAATAATATCGTCAATAATGCTATATCAATGAAAGTATTATTAATGTTCCAACTCTCATATAGTTTATTTAATTTTCACAAGCTAGATGCTAGATATGATTCATTTCATCATAGATTTAACTGTTTCCATAAACCTCTTTCTCGATGCTTTCGGATCAATCATCTTCTTGTATTTCTCACAGCCTTTTCTGATCCCTTCATCCTGAAGTACCTCCTCCACAATCTTCTTCACTCCTTCAACAGATTTGTCTTTCAACCATCTCCCAACATTCAATCTCTCCACCATTTCCGCACTCATAGGCTGGTCACCGAAATTCGGGACAGCAATGATCGGTACTCCATTTCGCATCGCCTCCATAAGTCCACCAGCTCCCACATGAGAGATAAACAGTTTCGAGCGCTCCAACACTCTCATCTGAGGTACCCAACTCTTCACGATAATGTTTTTTGGTAGTCCTCTAGCAATCAACTCTTCAGCTTTTCCGAAAGCTACAGAGATAAGAACATTATGTTGAGTCTCTCCCAATGCATCAACGATGGTTTCATAAAATGAAAAGCCTGGAATATTAGCTGGAAATGTCCCAAGACTAACATAGATCAATTCGTTATCTCCGTAGAAATCTATATCAAATCTTTCATTGTTATTGTTATTTTCATCTCGAAATGCTGGTCCAATGAAAGAAAATTTCTCACTTGTGAGAGAGATGGGATCTCCCAAAAATGGAGGGAGACATGAAATATTTTTCTCTCCTTCGATGAATATTTCCTGAAAGCTTTCAATGGAAAGATGATATCTCTTTTCTACCTCCTTTTGAAGAGGTAACTGCGACTCATCTCGTCTTAATTTGGCTATTTCATCATCAGACCTCTCCCGAAAGTGTTCAACAGAGAATTGGAGCATAAAATAAGTGCTATAAAACACAAGAAGAGGTATGTCGTGTTTTTGCGCTAAATACTTAGGGTACCTTGCGCACATATCTCCGATGATCAATTTTGGCTTCTTGTTATTGTGTTTCCAAATCGCCTCGATCTCAGGCACGGTTTTTAGGAAGCTTTGATATGCCGTATCAAAGAATTTTGGTAGATCCCCATTATTCCAAATTAGCTCTTCAAATCCAAATCGATTTTGTCCTCTGTTTCCCAAAATATTCTGTACGATGTTCTTCGGACCATACACGTCAAAAGTAATCCCTTGAGCTTCTAATTCGGAAAGGAATCCTAGAATTGGGTAAACATGGGTTGGGATATCAGCAATCATGTATGCAACATCTGATAGTGTAAAGCTATTGCTCTCCATTAGCGAAAGTCTTAAGTGGTTGAATTTCTATACTTGATGTTTTTATGTGGCTTTTTTGATAAAACATTGGTCGCATACGACTTAAATAATAGGAGAGTTACTGAATTATTGGAGCTTTTACGGTAGACTTGAGCGATAGTATTCACCTTTAACAATTTACTAAATTTATATCGGATGAATGAACCCTCAATAAGGTGAATTTTTAAATCTCATTGAAATGAGCGACCCCACAGAACGCAACATTTGAAATTGCTAATTGATGAGGCTCAAAACAAAAAGTGTCATTCGGTATTGTCCTTATCGATCTCACAGAACTCGATAACATGATTTGTTGTGATCTATTGTATACGTATTCATAAAATACATTATCAGTAAAAGATATGTGTGTGTGATTCATTATTAGCCTGCAATACTAACCTTTTGACAAAAAACTGCCTGATTATCCTATAAAATGAATGATCCTGGCAAAATGCGTAACGCATTGGCTAGCCGCTGGATGGTAGTCGTTTTTGAATTTCGTCTTCTTACCAGCAAACCAAAATTGGAATCCACATGTTCTCATCTCCTCTACAACAAAAAAAGAAAGAGGAGACATGATTTATATATAGTGAGAGATAATCGGCTTATTTCGATCAAAATCTCTTCTGAATCTTTCGTTTCGACCTAAATGAATAAACAGCACACAATTAGGAACAATTTGAGCTGGCCAAAAAAAAAAAGGATAAAAAAATAGGGCAAGTACGGACATAAATAGCTGTTACAAACATTCTTCAACAACACGTCGGTAGTTAGGAAAGAGGAATGATTACGGCGAGACTCAAATAAAGAATCGCTGCTAAAGCATTTCATTGATTGCTGGATTAATGAATGGAAATATAATCAGTAATTAATTAACATTTCGATATATCAACTTGCGTGTATAGACACAATAATTAATTATCTCGTTATCATCATAATTTAAGTTATCAGCAACATTATAATTAATTTATCATGGATTTGACTATTTCCACAAATTTCTTTCTCGATGCTTTCGGATCAATCATCTTCTTGTATTTCTCACAGCCTTTTCTGATTTCTTCATCCTGAAGTACCTCCTCCACAATCTTCTTCACTCCCTCAACAGATTTATCTTTGATCTGTCTACCAACATTCAATCTCTCAACCATTTCCGCATTAATTGGTTGGTCACCGAAATTCGGGACAGCAATGATCGGTACTCCATTTAGCATTGCTTCCATAAGTCTACCAGCTCCCACATGAGAGATAAACAGTTTCGAATGTTCCAACACTCTCATCTGAGGTACCCAACTCTTCACAATGATGTTTTTAGGTAGGCCTCTAGCTATCAACTCCTCAGCTTTTCCGAAAGCCACAGAGATAAGAACATTATGTTCAGTGTCTCCTAAGACATCGATAATAATTTCATAAAATGAAAAGCCTGGAATATTAGCTGGAAATGTCCCGAGACTGACATAAATCAGAGTCTTATCCTCTTGAATAAATTCTGAATCTATTTCGAATCTTTCATTGTTATTGGTATTTTCATCTCGAAACGCTGGCCCAATATAAGAAAATTTATCATTCTTGAAAGTTATGGGATCTCCTAAAAATGCAGGAAGACATGAGATATTTCTATCTCCCTCTATCGGCATCTGTCGACCGTTCTCAATAGTCACATTATATTTATTTTCGACTTCCTTTTGTAAAGAGAATAGTGATTCACCTCTTTGACATTTTTCAAGTTCAGCTGTCATCCTTTCATGGAAATGCTTCTCGGAGAGTTGACTCGCAAAGTAATTAGCATGAAACACAAGTAGAGGAATATCATGCTTTTTCGCGAGGTATTTCGCATATGGAGCTGCCATATCTCCTATAATTAATTTTGGTTTCTTCTCATTGTTCTTCCAAAGCGCCTCGATCTCAGGCACGGTTTTTAGGAAGCTCTGATATGTTACCTCAAAGAATTTTGATATATCCTCATTATTCCAAATTAGTTCTTCAAACCCAAATTGATTTTGCCCTCTCTTCTCAAGGCCATTTTTCATGGTGTTCTTGGGACCATAGACGTCATAATTAATTCCGTGGATCTCTAATTCAGAAAAATACCCGAGAATTGGGTAAATGTGAGTTGGGATATCAACAGTAATGTATGCAATGTCTGATAGGCCATGTGTGTTGCTTTCCATTGATACAGGTTTTGAGTGCTTAGTTTAATTGAGTATTATGTTTTGTCTGCGTACTGTATTAAACAGTACCCAGCATTTGGCTTTAAAAAAAATAATTGAGGAATCACTAAATCGTGGGCAAGTTCTAATTTTTACGACAAATTAATTAAATTTCTGTGCCTGAATTTTACCTTAAAATTAAATAAAATGATTGAACCCACGCTTGAAAAATAATATTCCTCAAAACCAATGTGTTTCAGGAAACGCAATCTTTTGCATCCTGCAATAATAATAGGTTATGGTAAAATAATAACTCCAAAATTGGCTGCTTGATAACATTGCTCCCGAAATACCAAATTGTGATTGAAATTTGCAAGTTTGAGCATCTAACTTTAACCGATGTCACTATGAACTTGGAGGAGTTATGCGTGTTTCTTGCTGTTGGGTGATTGTCTTGCCCGCAAGTTGATTGAAGTGATTAGTGAATCTTTTGTTTTCAGTAATTTCAAGCAAAAATTTAGGCCGTGATTCTTAATAATTGTTAACGGGAAAATTTCTGGGTGATTCATGTAACAAAGCTCTGAAATTGTAAAAATATTTTGATTTAATTAGCCTTATGGCAGGGTCTTTCATATGATGCCCATATCCTGTGGTTTATAGAATCAAGTTTGTTGTTAGAAACACTCATAGTGCGTTTTTACATTCTGGAAATCAATTGTTAGATGAAATTTTTGGTATAATTCGACCGATTTGTACCGCTTTGAACTTTGAAACTCTCAAAACTCAATCACTAAGTCACTCGAGATCTTTCTGATTTGATGCTATTAGCTGAAATTTATTGATGAACTTTAGTCCAGATAATATTTTGAACAATACTAAATAAATGGAAATACAATATGATCCTATATAGTTTAGTTTTCATAAGTTAGATGATAGATAGATATTCATTTCATCATAGATTTCACTATGTCCACGAACTTCCTCTTTGATGCCATCGGGTCAATCATTTTCTTGTACTTCTCACAGCTTTCTCTGATCCCTTCATCCTGAAGTACCTCCTCCACAATCTTCTTCACTCCCTCAACAGATTTATCTTTGATCTGTCTACCAACATTCAATCTCTCAACCATTTCCGCATTAATTGGTTGGTCACCGAAATTCGGGACAGCAATGATTGGTACTCCATTTAGCATTGCTTCCATTAAACCTCCAGCTCCCACATGAGAGATAAACAGTTTCGAGTGTTCCAACACCCTTATCTGAGGTACCCAACTCTTCACAATAATGTTTTTAGGTAGGCCTCTAGCAATCAACTCCTCAGCTTTTCCGAAAGCTACAGAGAGAAGAACCTTGTGTTCAGTGTCTCCCAAAGCATCAATGATGGTTTCATAAAAGGAAATGCCTGCAATATTCGGTGAGCATGTACCAAGACTGACATAAATCAGAGTATCATTACTCAGCATAAACTCTGGGTCGATGTCGAAACTTTCATTGTTATTGTTATTTTCATCTCGGAAGGCTGGTCCAATATATGAAAATTTATCATTCTTGAGAGAAATGGGGTCGCCTAAGAATGCAGGAAGACTTGAGATATTTCTATCTCCTTGAATTGCAACCTGTAGACCCCTTTCAATCGTCACATTATACTTATTTTCAACTTCTTTTTGTAAAGGTAATAGTGATTCATCTCTTTGCAATTTTCCAAATTCAGCTGCCATCCTTTCATGAAAGCGCTTCTCGGAGAGTTGACTCACAAAGTAGTTACTATGAAACACAAGTAGAGGAATATCATGCTTTTTCGCGAGGTATTTCGCATATGGTGCTATCATATCTCCGATAATCAATTTTGGTTTCTTCCCATTATCCTTCCAAATCGCTTCAATCACAGGCACGGTTTTGAGGAAGCTTTGATATGTTGCATCGAAAAATTTTGGTGCATCTCCATTATTCCAAATTAGTTCTTCAAACCCAAATTGATTTTGCCCTCTCTTCTCAAGGACACTTTTCATGATGTTCTTGGGACCATAGACGTCATAAAGAATTCCTTGGGCCTCCAACTCAGAAAGGTACCCGAGAATTGGGTAAATGTGAGTTGGCATATCAATAGTAATATATGCTATGTCTGATATGGGATCCATGCTGCTTTCTATAGATGCGAGTTTTGAGTGTTTAGCCAATTTAGAGTTATTTCTTTCTGAGGATTGTATAAAACTTGACTCAGCTTTCCGCTTAAATAATCGGAGAATCACTGAATTTATGGCAAGTCCTGTTTTTTAGAATTCCTATGCCGGGGTTTTCATCTGAAATTTACAAAACACTGTGGTAAAATTCTCTTCGGATTCCTCCATCTCTCTGGCGTGAAGACTATAGAAAGCTCCCTATTACTGCTTTCAATGATTCTGATCCTTCGCTCAGGAATTTGAGAGCTTATGTGCAAAGCAACATTATTTAGACGCAAAATAATTAGCCGAGAAGAGATGGATTGACTCCTGATTCATCTGAAAATTAATGAATCACCATAATATTAGCTTTGCGTTAATCTTGCTTGATAATCCTACAATACTCCAGGAAATGATTACCTCAGAATTGGCTGCTTGATGGCATGGTTTTTGAAAAGTAGTCCACTGGAAATTTACAGCTTTCGTTCCTGAAATACACACAAATTGAAAAGCTGTCTCTATGAACTTGGAGGATCATGCTAGGTAGAGAAGAATCAGTTGATATCTTCTCAATGCTGATTACCTATCTGAGAGTATACAAAGAGCATTTGAAAATCGTGAATCGACCAAAGGAATAATTAGCTTTCTGAATGGATCAGAAAAAAACCATTGAGAAGGAGTTAAAATAATAACAACAGCGCCAGAACAATGTAAACGTATATGCCTTAATTCTTTTCTAAAATTTTTCCGAAAAATATAGTTTTGAAACTTGAAAGAATTCCATAGCAATACCGTTAGAGATGAATGAGAAATAGATGATATTGATCACATTACTTTTCTACAATTTTTGAACTGATTTGTTGTTATCTCTGAATATTCATTTGAGATTAGTTGTGTCAAATCCAAAAATAATATAAAGATCAGCAATTCGAGATATCGACTTCTAGAAAATATAACCATTTACCGATGAATTTTCTTTCTAGTTTTTATAATAATTTAAGGTTTGATCAGGATTACAATTAATTTATCATGGATTTAACTACTTTCACAAACTTCCTCTTCGATGCCATCGGATCAATCATCATCTTGTACTTCTCACAGCTTTCTCTGATCCCTTCATCTTTTAGAACTTCTTCCACAAGCTTCTTCATTCCTTCCACTGATTTGTCTTCCAGCCATCTCCCAACATTCAATCTCTCCACCATTTCCGCACTAATTGGTTGGTCACCGAAATTAGGGACAGCAATGATCGGCACTCCATTTCGCATCGCCTCCATAAGTCCACCAGCTCCCACATGAGAGATAAATAGTTTCGAGTGCTCCAACACCCTCATCTGAGGCACCCAGCTCTTCACAATGATGTTTTTAGGTAGGCCTCTAGTAATCAACTCCTCAGCTTTTCCTAAAGCTACAGAGATAAGAACCTTGTGTTCGGTGTCTCCCAAGGCATCAACGATGGTTTCATAAAAGGAAAAGCCTGCAATATTCGGTGAGCATGTGCCGAGACTAACATAAATCAAAGGAGCGTTCGCTTGAATAAAGTCCAGATCTATATCGTATCTTTCACTCTTATTTTCATCTCGGAAGGCTGGTCCAATATACGATAATTTTTCATTCTTGAAAGTGATGGGGTCTCCTAAAAATGCAGGGAGACATGAGATATTCCTATCTCCTTCGAAGAAAATTTCCCGAACACTTTCAATGGTTATATTATATCTCTTTTCTACCTCCTTTTGAAGAGGTAACTGTGACTCATCTCTTCTCATGTGGTCCATTTCATCATTAGCTATATCTCGAGTGTGTTTGACGGAGAATTCAAGCGCAAAATAAGTGCTATAGAATACCAGAACAGGTATACCATGCCTTTTCGCTAACAACTTAGCATAAGGTGCAAACATATCCGCTATTATCAATTTTGGCTTCTTGTTCTTGTTTTTCCATATTGCCTCGATCTCAGGTAAGGTTTTTAGGAAACTCTGATACGTCGTTTCAAAGAATTTTGGTATATCCCCATTATTCCAACTTAGCTCTTCAAATTCAAATCGATTTTGTCCTCTGTT
>ENA-UOTX01001237-UOTX01001237.1-compost-metagenome-genome-assembly--contig:-NODE-1237-length-20529-cov-3.664727_pt1 | contig 20529 bp, 22 predicted proteins | sample MGYA00238143_ERZ746982 | MGnify/ENA primary metagenome ERZ746982 (study PRJEB28758, sample SAMN06268862) | compost metagenome | isolation source: single cell | place: USA: California, Emeryville, Joint... | reverse complement strand
CAAACAATCGATGTTACTCTCTCCGTCAAAAAAGTCATGGAATTATTCAAGGTAACGTAGTGCCTCAAATTCTCCTAAACCGTGTCAACACAGAAAGCTGAACTCTTGCAATCTGATGCAGACAAGGTGACTTTGTTCCGTGTAGTCGAGGCTTTTTATGATCCTGATGAAACATACACAAACCCTGAAAATATGGTAGCCTTGGTTTTATTTGACTATTGCCTGCAACTCCCTCTAGAAAGAAAAAGACAAAAAGGTAATTGACAAGGATGAAAAGATAGCCCGTTTGTATCGTCTGGTGGAGTCAGAAATAATATTAGTGGAGTTTATCGACGTGTTTATCCTCTATATTTTCCGACAGGTAAATAATTATGAAAATATGTAGTTGTAATGATGAATAGCTGGAGACGATTCCCACCAAAGAGAATGAAATCAAAAATTACGTGAAAACCAAAATCGCAAAATTCGTTGAATTAGTTACTGAGGAGGAGTTCATTATCAAAGACACCATCAAATGGCCATACTCTGAAAAAGATCATATGTAATCCTGTTTATTCAGGAAAAATGTGCTCATTTCATGTTAAGGGTCAAAAATCTTCAATTCGAGAAGCAAAAACGAGAGAAGCATCTCGAACAGCTGCGACAGCAGAAGATCCAGAAGGATAGCCAGTAATAGCAAAATTTTGATTTGGAGGGATAATGAACAACAATGTGAACTAGGGAGAGAGAAATAAAATTGATGGCAAAGGAAGATTTTGATATTTCTGATAAATTCTTGAAGAAAGCGAATGCAGAAGACGAAGAAGAGGAAGAAGAGGAAGGAGCATCATCCTTTGATGATTTTTAATGAAAATTTGGGGCGTTTTGAATGCTCTAGCCTGATGTAGTTCGGTGCAATAACCATTTCGATAAGAATTGAGCGTTTTAGTCGTTAAATAATTGTGATTCAAAGAGCACTATAAATCTGATATCTATTGAAGGGCCCTTGTTAACTTTCGAAAAGAAAACAAAATCTCAGCTCAGAATTCTTGAGAATAGGATTAAAAAGATAATCTCTAAGTAGACTTGAATGAAAAGTGCCTATAGTTTACAATTGAGTTTGAATTGCAAAAGGTGTTAAATATGGCAGTCACCTTCGCTTGTTTATGCATGCCCTGAAAAATATGAATTTTAAAGAACTCCTATCACTTAGGAATCCAATTAGAATATTTCCATCTCATCATTGGCTCAATCAGTTACATGTGAGCTCAAGAACATTTTCTCAATTTTTCAGATTCTCGGATTTCTAAATATTTGTTGTCTGAGTAGGTTTTCTCTAAAAATTCTTTGGATCATCAATTTTATTCATTTTCAGTTCTCGTTATATAGCTGAATGTATACATTTCTAATTTCTAGAGTGATGATCAGACAGAAATCGACTTTTCTAGCTCAATATCTTGGAATATGAATAAATTTCGTCTCTATCGTCTGACGCTGACCGTCCTTTCGATGTTGGAGTTTCATTCATGTCATCGTCTAACAAGCCAAAGTTGGCTCCGTCGGCATTAAACTCATTGTAGATTTCGGAATCTTTCTTCCCTTTCGTCTCCTTAACTCTGCTATAGATATACACAAACCCTCCCACTCCACAGAAAAAGCAGAGATAAAACACCGTCTGCAAGCCCATGAGATTAACGAAGAGAGGAAACGCGTAGATCACCAAGAAAACGAGCAAGTTCTCGAATGACACTGCATATCCGCAACCAGGTAGCGGTAATACCTCTGCCATGTATACAGGCAGAATGGTAGCGAATGTGAATCCATTTATAACTACGTAAAACAGCAAGAAGAATTTCACACCACCATGTTGGTGCAACTGCGACAGTAACCCGAGCAAAAATAGTGCGATTGTAATCAAGGCATCTCCAATAATAAATAGCCATCTTCTTCCGATTTTATCAGCAAGTGGGCCTGCGCATAGAGCGCAGAGCATTCTTATTAATCCAATCATGAGATTAAATTCTCTTAAGTATGTTGCTTCGGTCCTTCCGCCTGAAAAGAACATCTTTGTCGAGTAAAAAGTCACGAGATTGACACCAGTGAACTGGAAAATAGCGATTAGCATACAAGCCAGCTTAAACTGAGTTGTGAATCTCCCTCGGAAATAGTCTTTCACTTCGGTAAATCTAGGAGCCTTCTTTTCTTTTTCAAAAATTGTATTAACATACTCCTCTTTATATATCCTCCTTAGCGCTTCATATGCCGCTTCGTGATTTTCTTTGAGGATGTAGTATTTTGGAGTGTCAAGTGGGAAGACGAAGAGTAAGAGCGAAGCTCTAATGAATGACACCAAAGCAGGGAAGGCAAACAGCACTCTCCACAAGTCGCTTGGAGAATCGTCTTTTGGAAGCATGAAAGACATCGCATAGTTTGTCAATATACCAAAAGCGAACAGCACTTTAAAAAAGCTGCCCATTCTACCTGACATATTAACAGGGGCTGTTTCGCGAATGTATAATGTAACTATGGTCCAGTTAAGTCCTACTGTAAGCCCGCAGATCAGTCTTCCTAGTAAAAATAGCCAAACGATGGGAGTGGACTTGAGTATTGTTAGAATACAACCGATAATTGATAAAAGATCCACTACGATTAGTCCTTTTCTCCTGCCAAGGCTCTCTGCAAGAAGTCCTGAAAGCAGGCCGCTGATGAGGCCTCCAAGAGGAATAAACGATTGAATGAGTCCTTCGACATGAGGAGTAATTTGAGAAGGTAAAGCTCTCTCTAGTTCAAGGAGTGTCGCGTTGAAGACTGTGAAATAAAGGCCTGTGGTATAACCTCCAAGAGAAGCCGTCAAAGCTAGCAGATACACATAGCATGGAGACTTGGATACTCCCATCTTCCTGAGTTAATTCAAAGGTTTTTATTTAACTAATTATCTTAAACTCACGGAAGGTATCAATTATTTTAGCCGAGTGAATTTCCTTGTCTCTTACCATTTTGCGTAAAGTTGTCCTGGTTAGAAAATTGTAGCCCTCTCAAAAATTTTTCGTTTTTCCGAAGCCAGAAAATCTAAGCTGGTTGAAGAAATTCAACCGTTACACCAGTACAAGCAATAAACCAAACGGACATAGTCTTTTCCTTCTTGTCGAATAGGCTCATTCAAATTATAAAAACCAAAAAAATAGCGTGTTAGAATAGTAGCAATAATACATTATTGTATTTTGAGTCGGTTGAAAGCCTCGAATGCATTTAGTGCTGAGTAAGTAAGTTGTTTATAGTGTTGGAATAAGAACGTAGAATCCATATTTTGAAAAAATTTGTCAGAAGAGAGTTCTTGATTGCCAGTTTGCTTTGAATTTTATAGGGATTATATCTAGCAGATTATTCAACTCCCCTCTTAGCATCGTAGTATGTTCGTTCTAGGATAATAATTTAGAAAGAGAGAGGAATGCTACTTTCTGAAGATATGAGAGCTCCCAAAAAGACGTTTGACTGTCAAGTAAAGATCAACTATAACAAAAAAGCATGAGATGTGAACATCAAAAATCAATTAGCCAGCTGCTAAAAGTAAATTACTGTAACTGACATCTCAGAAAAAGGAAATTTTAGTTTAGTTGCATCAAAATAAATAATCGACACAGCAAATTTGATAATTATTTATTGGAATAATTCCATTATTCTGAATACACTACGAAGTGAATTAGAGAGATATTGGAATGGGAAATAAGAGCTCTACACAGTCAGAAGTGCCAAAGGTAAGGTTCTAACTGACCCAACCTGAAAATTGACTTAATGATAGGTTCAATCTTTGAAAGAAATATTACGAGATCCGAAAAAACTAAAAATGATAAAACAAAATACTGCTGTTCAATTCAAAACAGCCGACAAAGACCGTGACAACTTCTTGGATCTGGATGAATTCGCGGCCAGTTGTAAGATGTATAATTTGAACTTTGGACACCCCGATCCCACAGACAGAAAAATGAGAGAAGCCTTTGATCGATATGACAGAGACAAAGATGGAAAACTGAATCTTGATGAGTATACAGATATGGTGTTGGAGGTGCTAAGAGTGTTAGCAGAAGTCGAACAAATGAAAAAGCCGGAGGGAGAAACAAAAATAGTTCTTGAGAAAGTTAAGGTGCTGGAATAAAATAGAGTAATTTACTTTCTGTTGTTTACACTCATAGCAAGGAAAATGTGCATGTTTGATACTTCCACACTTAAATTTATTTCATTTGAGCTGACTTTTGTTCATAACCTCTTTTTTTGTTTTTTGAGAAGAGAGAATGAATGTTTTTGAAATTTGTTATCTTACAAGCAATAAGCCACTAGTTTCATAATTTTAGTTTTCTTTGGAAGATTTTCTTCAAAAGTAGAGAGTAAGGTTTGAGTATTTAGTTTTTGTAGGCAGTTTCATCTGACAGAATTAATAATCCATCAATCATGCAAAAACACCATGGAGAGATGAACACGATTGCAGTGAGACCACATTTCTCCTTCTTTTGAAAATAAGATTATAAAGTTGGATACGTTCCATAAATCGATTTAGTCAGAATTCGAAGAAAGAAAGCAACAAAAAAACCACACAAAAAAAAAAAATTTAAAAAAATAAAAAAAATCCGCAGGAATTTTGTACGCTGAACCTTCTCACATATTTTACAAAGTTAGTGTACAAAATTACTTCTGGAAACTTCATTCTCAAAATCAACAGAAACTATGAGTGATATAATTGCAAATGAGTGATTATATTCATTTTCAATAGAGAGGGTTTTATTTTTTCATGTAGTCTAACACTGAGAACCAAATTTTAAAAAATTTTTGTTCATTCTCTGGATTTCTCTCATTCATAGTGACAAAGAAACCCATATTTGCTCTAATTTAGACAAATTTAAGGTTGCATTCTGATACCGTTTTAAAGTTGAAAAAATTGAAATATCTAAGACGTCTTAGAATTATTAACTTAATTTCGCGAATCATCCGGCTCAAGACAGCAACAACAGAATGGGTTGCAAACAAACTAAAGTACTAGACGACCATGACGAGACAGCCACAACTGAGGCTGAATCCTGCTTTCCTGCAGAAGTTTTCTGCGATAAGCAAACCATTCTCGAAAACTATCAGTGTCCAATCATGTGGGGTGTCCTCAATAATCCGGTGAAAGGCAGGTGTGGGCACACTTTTTGTTATTATTGCATTAGCACATCATTTGGCATTGATGGGCGCAAGAGGTGTCCAGTCTGTAGGCAAGACTTAGGTAGATTAGTTAAAGATAATAACCTGAAGAACAAGATTGGTAAACTGTCAGCAAAGTGTCCTCATCCTAACTGCGCATGGACTGGAACCTTGAAAAAGTTGCAGCAGCATATTATTGAGAACTGCAGACACAAGAAAATTAAATGCGGGTTCTGCGACGCACACTTCCAGTTGCCTGAAGAGCTGGCTCATCATAAATCTGAAGATTGCCGCCTTAGATCTCTTTCGCATCTAAACATACGGCCTGTAGACCTTCCAGATCGCTTAAATGTAAGCTGCTACTGAATTCTCAAGGCTAATAAAACATTATTAGACCTTCTAGAAAATTACTATACTACCTTCGAAATTTATCTAATCCAATATAAGCTAATAATTACTGAAAAAACAAGTGACTGATAGCTATCAAGCAGCTCATGTGTTGCTGCTCCATTTATTTGTCAAGAGCTTTGAATGGTTTTACAGATAGAATTTATTATTAGTTTAAAATTCACATATACAAGAGATATATTTAATGCTTGAGGACTTACTAATTCAATAATTCTACTCCTGTCGAAAAGGGCAACTAACCCAATCACCTCTTTTTTAGTCTTGGTTTTTTTTTCACAAATAACTGCTATTAGTTCAAAGTTACACCTACAATGTCTATACCATCAAAATGAAAGTATAGTCCGTATTGAAATTTTCAGCATTATGGTAGCAGATTTATAGCTTATGTGCTTAAGCGCTTTGCACTTTTTCATAGAATGCTAATCATACGAGAGAGAAGCATCAACGTTTTTCAAGCTTTGACCGAGAAAGAAATAAAAAAAAGTTTTGGCGGGCACTATTAGATCAATTCTGCTCAGGAAAAACCTATCATTAATATGGTGTTATGAGCTTTCCTTAGCCAAGTTTCAGCACGTGCTTTGGGCTCGTTAGCAGTAGCAATCTTTATTTACGTATTATAAATATTCGCATATTTTGTTTCACGATGTGTACCTCTAAAGACTTAGAATTTTTTATTAATTATTTGCGAGGGCTAAAATACTACCATTTCCTCTGTAGAAATGTCTGATTTAGTGGAAACAGTAAATCTTTTTTTCTCGGAGTTTGGAGTGCTCTAATATTTCGCCTCTCAGCAAGCAAAGAAACGTAAGGTCGCTGTGGATTCAGATGACGATGGAGACGCAGAGGCAGGAAAGCCATCTTCTCGAAGCAATGGCGTAACGACGAAAGTCACCCAAGAAAAAGTTGGAAAGAATCCTGGAAAGGTACAGCCCTCTCTGATCAACTTCTCAGAATACAAATTGCTCTTTCAGGCCGCTGCTTCCAAAAAGAAAAATGATGAAGATTATGAGGGAGATGATTCCGAAGAAGACGATGAATCCGATTTTGATGAGGAATCATCTGAATCAAGAGAAGATTCCGATTTTGAAGATGAGATCAAAAAGAAGCCAAGTAGCAACTTTTCGAACTTTCCAATCATCTATCACCTATAAAAGAGAAAAAGGCTACTCCTAAAACGAAGAAGAAAGAAACTCCTAAAAAATCCACACCAAAAGAATCTAAATCGAAGAGTCAAGCGTCTGTCTCGGGTTCCAAGGGGAAGAATGCTTTAGTATACGATGTTTTGAAACGGTGGTGGTACGTCATGCCAGACTGGCCTCCAAAAGATTTCGACTACAGTGCAGCTCTGGCAAGAAGAGGCCTAAGAAAAGTCGAACAAAAATATTGGAAGGTCGAGTCTGAAGAAAAAGACGGTAAGCGATCTCCGAAGTATTCAAGGAAGGTAAACTCTTACTATGATAGGAAAGAGAAAGGTATTCGAGATCCCAAGCTACCCAGGATTATTCAAAAACAGTCAAGTAAAATCAGAGAGTTATTCTCCTATAACTTCTTTATTTAGGGAGAAATTATTGATCTCAGACCAGCAGAGTCTTGTCCAAGTTATGAAAACCTGAAGAAGAAGAGTCCAGCAGAGTTATCTCAGATGCTCGTCACTGCTTTGAAGACCCAAATTTTTCAGCTCGAAAACTCAGAGCACCCTGACCCAGAATATTCCAAAGAGCTTCAAAAAGAGCTGACAAAGGCACAGAAACAAGCGGATAGTTATAACAAAGGAAAGAAAGAATAATGTGATGGTGAGTGTGATTGTCCTTGAAATTTAATCTTTTGAAAATCTTGAGCTTATATTAGCATTTCTATACCTCTCGCTATACTTCAGATGATAGTGTTAGCTTGAATTACATGAATATGACAGTTCCAAACAAACTTTTGATCAATAAAGGAGAATTATTCTGTGTTTAGGTTAGAAAGTACTTTTCCCAAAGGAAAAGCAACAATCAGTTAGTGAATCTGCTTGTAGTGCTATGATAGAGTCCAAACTTTTGGAATGAACTCATAATTTTGTATGAATTTTTTATTTGGTCGTTCGAGACCAAGCGTTTTTCGAGGGCTAAAGATCGTTGTTAATTATTAATTTATATTGATAAAGAAATGGGATCATGTAATCACCCAAAATGATCGGAGAGAGGCAAAATTTCATTGAAGATTTTAAAACGGAAATCGAGGATGAATCGGTGATAGACTCAGAAACGATGAGTTCACCTAGACCCAACTTCAATTTCTACCAAAGCATCAACGCAATCATACAAAAAAGAGAGGATTTTGCCCAGAGGAAAGGCAGAGCTCCTGCCTTATTTCAAGAGTTTACGAAGATCAATTCTACAGGATCTGACCCTGTTCCAGTAATAGAGAAAACAAACAGCGAAGCTGGCCAGCAGGAGAACTCACCTGAGCCAAGTATGATTGAACTTCTCTGTCCATATGCTTAAATGTTCAAATTTTTTTTAGGATTATCAGCACCTACGCTCCTGATTAATGAGTTCGATGAGTTCTCAGACCCAATAGAACCTACCTTAGCTCTCAAAAGCCCTCATGATAAATCAATAAATGGAGTCTCACAGCCGCGTCAGGGAACATCAACCCCTTATAATTCTCACTTCCATTCGAATGTTTTAACCAACAGAAGAAATTCTATTAGTGGAGCCAATAGTACGCCAATGACCAAGGGAGAGAACGCTTTCAGTGGTGTTTTGTCAACCAATTTAGACAATAATGAAATTGAAGGAGGAAATTTTCAACAAGCGATTGAAAAAATCGAACTTTTAGAATCTCATAATAAGGTCAGCATCTGGGAAGATACTCCTGCTCATAAGTAAGATGCAATTATAAAAAAATAATATATATATCTATCATCCACTGTTATAGACCGCCAGAAGTTGAGCAGTACTTATCCAACAAAGTCATAATTGAGAAAGTTGTGAGCTTTCTTCATGGAGCAGACCTACTTATATTCGAAGTTGCCTTAAATATCAGAAAAAATGCAGAATTAGCACGCGTTACGAAGACCCAGCTCTACAAGTCAATCAGATTAGTAAACTGAAAAGCACTTCTGTCTTTAACCGGCAATGTTTTAGGGATTTGACAGAGTCTCTCAAAGACGCTTTTGGAAATTTTTTGTGAATTTTGATAAAATCAAAGAAGAGAATCCATTCACTTTCACGAGTAACCTCGTGAAAAAGAGCGTATATATTCGAGACATCAATAAAGATATCGATCGTACTTTTCCTGAAGACCAGTTCTTCCAAGAAGAACAAAAGTATGAACTTCACAAAGCCGTTTGTCTGAACAATAATTTATTAGTAAAAATTCATTGTATCGTGTGTTGCTCGCAATCGCCAATACGGTGAAGGAAGTGGGTTATATTCAAGGGCTCAATTCGATCGCTGCGATAGCACTAATGCATCTGAGAGAAGAAGATGCCTATTGGATGACGACATACCTGCTAAAGAAGAAAGAACTCAAAAGTCTGATAGGTCTGCAGTTTAAACTCCTAAATCAATGGAGTTTCCAGCTCAAATGCTGCATGCAATATTATATGAGCGATATCTACGATTACATAGTAAATTTTCGCTTTAGTTCACCTTTCTTAATCGACCACTCTAACAAGATGAGCAAAGGATTGACTCTTGAATACTACACCACGCCTTGGTTTCTGACGCTGTTTTCAGATTACTTTCAGCCCTCAGTTGTAAAGGAATGACAAAGTTATAGTCATCTGATTTTTGTTTTTCCCCATCAGGTCGCGAAAATATGGAATTTTTACCTAGTTCGAGGAGAGAAGTTTCTCATACAACTGGCACTGGGAATTTTTCAATTCTTCAAAAGTATTTGGCTCATGCTTATGATTTTTTTTATTACTTTTCATAGAGGAAATTTTTTCAGAAGATTTTGACGAATTGAAGGGATTATTAAGGAAAGGACTGAGAAATTTATCAAACGAAGTAATGATCTGCGAGCTCCTGTTCCTATAATAATGCTTGCATTGAAGGACCCATTTTTTGAGGAAGTGTTCAAGTTTAAAGTGACAAAAAATCTGCTAAAGCAACTAAAAGAATCGTTTGAGAATGAAAACTGCGATTCCAACGGAATCACAATCATGAAGGATGAACTTAGTAACCGTCTCGCCATTGGGAAATTCCTAACACTTGAGACCAAAGACATCGATTGTTCCAAGTTTGAAATACAAATAATGTAAACTTCGAAACCTATTTTTTAACGTTCTCAATGATTTGTAGTGAACAAAATGTCGAGACCCCTGCTCAAGACCAAACACGCTTGCCCGATCCTTCGGAAAACATAGCGAGCGAACCAGATCTCCCTCATAGGAAGGAAATCGAACAAGGACAATCACCAATCAAAACTGAAGATAGATTTCATGATGAGGATGATGAGTTGCCATCTATCGCAAGACATTTTCCTAAGACTTTGATAAACATCAAAAAGCTTGAAAGATTTGCTTCTGCACCGCTTAGCTACAAGAAGAATCCCGAGAAAGAATGCCCCAGAGAACCCACAATCCAGAGTTCTGAAAACTCTTTTATCGAAGAAACAAAGTTAGAAAAAGCTGAAAATAATAATGCTGCCGAAGTCCTTCCGACAAAAGTTTTCGATGAAGAAAATTGCAATGAAGTCATAAATATCGAACGGATCAAACAAGAGGCGAATCTGATATATAAAGAAAGCTTTAATGAAGAATCTAGTCCTCTATTCACAGAAAAGGGACCTCATCTCTTTGGGAGTCTAGACCCAGCTCAAGAATGTCCTTATAAAAAAGAGCTGATCACACAACCTCCATTTGAACACACTGAATTTTCTCCTCAAAGAATTTTTGGTCAGATGAATCCTTTGGATTTTCAGAGTAAGAATTCTAACGAGCAGAGCGTCAGCCTTGACGATGATGCAGGCAGTCTTTACAGAGGGTTTGACTTACAAAATTCTAATAACCAAAACAAGTTAGAGTTAAATAGCAACAAAAAGCCAAAGAGTTTCACTCAGAGGAAATGCAGTGCAGGATATGAAGCACTCACAGGACTAAAGACTGCAAAAAAGTTCCCGAAATTTCGATCTCGAAGTCTTTCAAACGATCGCTTTAGAGACACTGAGCTGATGAAAGGAAAAAAGTCTCGTGCTTCGATAAACTCTCAAAACTTTGATAAAGACATTGATGAGAATATTCAAGAGGACGTTTGTAATCCAATTGCTGCTTTCTCAACGAAAATAAAATCTCATACCCAGTTCAGCTGCTAGCAAACACAGTAATAGGATCATTAATTCCTTTCTAAGGACGGTCCAAGAATAAGTAATTAAACAAATTTTAGAGGTTTCCGAAAATAATAACATTTCAGAATTGCCATTTTGCGCATTAAGTTGCTTGATGATGCGTCTATTTTATTCGATTTCATTCCTGCGCGAATATTAAGCTTTATAGATATATATATATTTCTTGTTTGATTTTGTTCAATATAATGTGATTTAAAGTAATAAAAAAACACAGAGTAAGTGCTATCTCTGATAATTGACTTTTCTTATATTTGATTTAACGACTCTTTCAATTAAACGATAAATTTGAATTTAAACAGCTAAATTTCTTAGAATACAAAACAAAGTGAACTAATTAATTAAGTTCAATCCAATAGAGAGAAATTTCGCAACATATGAAGAAATATTATCAGCATCAAAGCGAAGATAGCTTTGAAGAAGGATTACCAAACTTCACTGAGGAAGAGTTTGATGATGAAGTCCACAGCGAAGACCATATATCCGAAAGCGATGATCACATGACTGAAAGTGAAGATGAATCAGAACCAGTACACAAGTACAGCAATCCTAAACCCATCCAAGGAAAAGGCCCTAAATTCCCAAAAAAACCTGAAAAGAAAGAAGCGAAAACTCTCACTGAAAAATCCAAGATCACAATGAACGTCGCAGGTGACCATTCACATATATAGTCCATTTTGTTCTAACTGAATGCTTATAGATACGAAATACAAAGTTGTTCGATACGTTGGAAAGAAATTGATGGGTTGGGAGCTCTCATATGATCCAGACGTTGAATGGGATGTACTGTGGACTGATAACGCTGTGCAACCTGAAACGCTCTCCAAAATGCAGCCATTTCAAAAAATAAATCATTTTCCAGGAATGTATTCGTTAGCAAGGAAAACTAACTTAGCACGAAATCTCATGAGAATGAGGAAAGCATTTCCAAATGATTACAAATTTTTCCCTCAAACATGGCTCTTGCCCAGCGAATCTGCTGATTTTAAGAGTCAAGTAAGCAAGAAGGGCAGAAAAACCTACATAATCAAACCCGCAGCAAGCTGTCAAGGACGTGGAATCTATCTCACTAGATCACCTGAGACCGTAGAGCTGGGTGAGCCATGTGTCGCTCAGCGATATCTTCATCGGCCTTACTTGATCGACGGATTAAAATTCGATCTACGGCTCTATGTGCTTCTTGCAGGGTGCGATCCTTTAAAAATATTCCTTTTCCGTGATGGATTGGCGAGGTTCGCTACGGAGAAGTATGTCGCACCTACTGGCGATAATATGCATAACGTCTGTATGCACTTGACTAACTATGCGATAAACAAAGATAATCCAAATTTCGTCTTCAATCAAAACGCTGAAGAAGCAAACGTGGGTCACAAGCGAAGTATGGCCTCCGTTTTTAAGGTAATTGAAAAAATAATTAATGGTAGATTTAATCTTTTTGGTTGTTGTAGTTTCTTGAATCGCAAGGACATGACATCAATCGCCTATGGGCTGAAATAAAGAAATTAATTATCAAAACTTTCTGTAGTGTGCAGCCAGTGCTAAGCCATAATTATAGATCTTGTCAACCTGATGAGGTTTATAACAATATGTGCTTCGAGATTTTGGGGTAGGGATAATGCTGATGATGATGAAATATTCTGACGAAATTGACATAGATTCGATGTGATGTTGGATTATAAGCTGAAACCATGGCTCATTGAAGTGAATCACACCCCAAGCTTCACGACAGATACTCCACTAGATCGAAAAATGAAGAAAAATGTTATCCACGATACCCTCCAAATCATGAATATTTCTGTGAAAAATCGCAATGCTACAAAAAGCAGAAAGAAGATGGAAATGCAAAAGAGGATGCTGACAGGCAAAAAGGTCAAGATGAACTCCGACGAAAGGAAAAAACAGGTTGAGTTAGCTCAAAGAGAGCGCGATTCCTGGGAACGAGAACATTTAGGAGGATTTACAAAAATATATCCTTTTGATGTAATATTTTTTGAGATAATTGTTGTTACAAAAAAATCACCATATTTTCCATAAAATAGGATCCAAGGGACGCTCCAGAACCATATGAGGAGTATATGAAGGAAGCGCATATTTGCTGGCAGGAGTTGACCGGCACAGGTTTTAAATTGACTTCAGTTTATATAGAATATTAACCTCCCATTAGTGCATAGGAGAACATCGAAAAGACGAGCAGAAAAGAAAGAGACTGTTCCTCTAAACTTAGCATTTCCGTTGACCCTCAAGCTTCCAAACAACGTTCCAAGTAGATACCTTCAGCAAACTCAAAAGCCTCCGCTCAAGGCATCATCACAGACCAAAGACGCTAAACCCAAGCAGAAGAGTAAGCAAGCTCAGGATCCAAAGAATTCAAAACGGTTGGGATCTAAAAAGCCGATAAAAGCTGAGTCTTATTTTGATAGTTCCCAAGAGCTCGACAACAGATCCTTGGGATCAACAGGACACAGAAGCAGGAACAACTTTCTATCAAATGAGAAGGTAACTAGTTATCCATTACAACCTGTTTTTTACCAGTTTCTTGAAGGACCCTTCCATCTTTAGACCCGAAAATACGACACTAGACACAAAGCTCTTAGTCGAAGATTTGACGATGGAAGATCTTAATTTTAGAGGGGAGGCCACTCCACGTGAACTGAAAACTTCAAAAATTAGCAAAGACTACTACAAACACCAGCAAGATGACTACCGCAGTTCCAAATCCAAAAGCAATTGCGTAACTGAAGGAAATGATTCGAAGTTTGAAGAAAGATTGCTATCGAATCCACAAGATACTTATCAGGAGAAGAAATCTCGATATGATCCTTACAGAATTGAAATAGCCACTGATGATGCGTTCCATTATCAGCTCGAGCCTCAGCCTAAAGAGAAAATTTCTCGGCCTGAAAATCATTTGAGTAATTTACACTGTTAACTCAATAGAATAACCATCTCTCTAGCTTTCACAACGGAAGAAGAACGAATAATATTTCATAAATACTTTGCCCGGAAACTAGAGTCCCTGCGCAGAGGAGGCGTGAGTGATTGCAGCAGTGTGGCTCAAAACCCTTCGATATTTGGGCAAAACTTCGAGACTCATGAGTTGACTGGACACACAGTCAACCCAGGACTTGCAGACCAATCATCTTTTTCCGGATCGATATTGGGAGAGCTGAAACAGAGCGCAGGATTTATTAGGCACAACCACAACCGCTTAGAGAACAATTTTTTCTTGGAAGAAGAGACTGATTTTACACGAAAAGAACTCCCTGAAAGGTATAATGTAGCGTACTAATTGGGTATACTAATTGATTCACAGGAAAAAGAAACAATCTAAAGAGAGGGTAAAGCAGCAGCAAGTCAGGCAAAACGAGCTAGAAACCTTCGATAGAGAAGAGATACCTGTAATGAGATTAGAGGTACCTGTGACAACAGAAGAACGGAAACCCAAAGGGAAAATTCGAAAGCAAACTCGACCACAAAGTCCCAAGACATTGGATTCTCCGGAAAAGAGACCAAGCAAGGGCTTCCAAACAATGAATGTGCTCAATTATTTCAGTGATTCCCAAAATTGCTTACAAAATCATTATCGCTTATTTATAGCAAAACAAATTGCAAGAGGAGAAAATTTCAAGGAGATTTAAAAGATCGGGAGCTGATTTAGCTCAGAAATACTTTTTTCAATTCTAGTGATACTCTTTTCATGAAAATTTATATATGTGAGGATTTTCTCTTATTATTTTCAATTTTTTTGTTGGTTGAACAGTGAACTTATTTTACTTTGAGATCAAGCTTCAACAGAAACTATACTTATGAACAGGCAAAAGTTCGGATTTATTCAGAATGGATCTTTCTCACATTAAAATTTTAGAGTTTGTTGAGTTTTAAATTTATGATTCTCACACTTAAAAAAAATGTATTTACGAGAAAAAACCATTCGCTGATTACTAAAAGCTCTATAAGAGTGATGTAATTACCTAACTATGGATAAATAATTCCCGATTCCCTTTAAGTCAGTACAAGCTGATTGGCTGTTGTTCCTTTTGCGTGATCTTCCATTTCAATATTTATTTTCACAACTTCAGAAATACCTGAAAGAAACGAATTTCCAAATATTCTATGGCTATCGAGTAATTGACCACAAATTTCTAGCCTGCATTAATAACCCGTAGAAGTTGATCGGTTGAGGTTATGGATCTGCTGGATGCAAAGAATCGATTTTACCTCGATATCCCTCGTTGTAGTTATATTATTTGTATTTTTCACTGCGATTCCCTTTCATAAGGTTAATTCATTTGTGATGCATACACTCTCAACTAAATTCGTAATAATTTTGGATAGACCTTCACATATAATGGAATCTTTACGCTTAGATGTAAATTTCTCAGTTGCTTCATACCTTTCCAGTTTACCATAGTCTACACATGTTTTCCCTTTCACTTTCTAAATAATTTCCATAAAGAGTTTAGACTGTATCTCAAATCGGCTATATCTTGATTGATAATTCAGAAAGAGTGCGTATTGCCCAGAAGGATAGCAACTCTTTCTGACAGCCTCAGGGAACTCGAGAGGTGAGAGCTTAAGTTCACTGATTCTTTTGAGGTTTATTCTTAACTTTTATGAAAATTTTTTAATAACTTTCTGTCATATCAACCTTAAAGAACCTTAATTATTTTAGTTGTTTATATAAAGTTTTATCATAGTTGTTGTATAATACTTGGAAATACTAAAATCTACTCTTTCAATTTGAAGAAATTTAGTAACAACATCATTTTGCTGTGCTGTATTACTCTAAATTACTCGAATAAAGGAGAATTGCTTCAGTAGTAATGACAGCTACCCATTTTTAGTTTGGATAATTTAGTTTGATAAACACTAGCCATATCTAAAACGAGTCCCTTTTTAATTGGTTAAGCAATTGAATTGAGATAATTTTTAGTATAAGCATTTTAGTGAGAATTTAGTAGTAATTTTGATCCATTAGAATATATCTCACTTACGAGTAGTTTAACGACTCAATCAAGATAAAACTTAGAAATTTTCATTGACAACTTCTCTGCAATATGAGTAAGGAACATTTTTGCTTTGTAGATTTTCATAGAATTAAAAGGACAAAAGGGATTGCGAGAAAATTATTGAAAATATCCACTATTTTAGGAGAGCAATCATTTTAGTTGTTGCTGCTGTTGAATTACTCGGCTGAGCCATTTCGCTGCTGTTTCGTAGCCGATTCCCTTCGCGATGCTACACATAAAAACTTCGATAGGTCTTCTATATCTTTCGGATAGCTTTTCGCTGTTCTCAGAAAGCTCGAAAGCTTTTCTGAACTCATCCTCAGTAACTGCATCCTTTTTATCTATTTTATTCCCAAGAATAGCAAAAGGGATCCCCTCAAGTTCAGGAGCAGAAAGATATCTGGTAAGCTCCTTTTTAAATTCATCAAATCTGGTAGGATCTGCAACATCAATAAGATAAATCACACCCTGAACATCTCCTCCAAGTTCTTCTCTCCAAGGTTTTCTAAACATTTTAAAATTGAGGGAGCAGTCTTCGATGGTGGCTCCCTGTTTTGAGTCAGAAAGATAGTAATTGCCATGGAAATTGTATTTGGATCCTTCCACTAACGCATGAACTAACGTGGTTTTTCCAGAATTTTCAACACCAAGCATAAGAACGTTTGCTTTCTTTTTCTCTAGTCCAATAGATTTCAAAGTCCCTTTTAGCCAGTTAAAAACAAACATGGTTGAATCAGGTGATTATTGTATTTGAACAAATTTAATATTTACTCGTCTATTCAAACGCTTAAATAATCAAATTAATATAACATCACACGTATGGAATAAAATTTTCGATATTTCTGATACGTTGAACAATCACATCCACAACTTTTCTATAATAATAATAGGCCTAGTTACACCACGAGCGAAATATTCCATTGACAAAGACCTGAAATTTGCACGTAATCAATGCTGATCGATTTCAAGAAATGTCGTAAAATGGTCCAGCAGCACATTTCAGATTTTGATGAAACTAATCCTAGGAAGTTTAGTTAAATGGAGACATCATGTTTTGTTTTTTTTTGGTGTTTTTTTGTTAATCTCAATAGATTCATTCATTATATATTATGTCTACGTTCGATTTAGCAAACTATAAATCAATGGGAGATCATATCATTTCTTCAAATTTGTTAAAATGGAGCTTTAGGAAGTTTATCATCTAGAATATTCATTTGAATAATCGTCTTAAGGTTTGTAAAAAGCTGTTCCAATTGTTGACGAATAATGCTCTGGCTGGTATTCTTTAAGGTTACTGGAATATTCACCTCCTGCATTGGGGGTAGGATACTGGTATTCATATGGACGATAGTTTGAGAGGTTGTACCCTATTCGACGGCATATACAGCTAAATTCAAGAAAAATTAATTACCATATTTGCTGGCTAGATCAGAGGTTGTGTTGTCATTTGAGACTGGCTTTGAATAAGAATACGATTGATAAGATTGATAAGGTTGATATGGTTGATAGTTTGCAAGATAGGTGCCTTCGAAGATTTTCCATTAGAAACTGACAAATAAGGCTTTTATATAAGTACCATATTTTGATGTAGCAGCCACATTCGAAGGAACATACTCAGGATTTCTCTCATAAACCAGCTGCTGTGAAGCCGATTGGCCTGCATTGGGATCGTATTTCGAAGCATAGCTTGATAAGAAATGATTATAATAAGCATTCTGGTTCTCCAAGATGTGTCTGACAGGACTACGACGGATTGTTTCCTCACTTCTTATAAGCGCTTCTCTAATTCTTCGGTCAAGCTCTTCATCCTCGTTCTCTGGAGTAGCACCTTGAACGTTTTGATTTGGAGTTGCACTTTGCTGCATGTTTTGATCAGGAGTAAAAGTCTGGATATTTTCGCCAGGAGTCGCCTATTACAACATAAGCTATTAGCTCTCTTGAATCTAAGTGTGTAGATAAATTTTACCTGATTTTTCAGAACTCTGGATCTAAGGTCATTTCTATAAGGAGCGAGCTCAGCATCTAGCTTCAAAAAGTCAGGTCTTTCCGCCTCATTTTGACCAAGCATAAATCCAATTGTTTCAACGAAAGTCGAAGTGTAATTCTTGCTTAAGCTCTGAATCCGCTCCTCTAATAGTTCCCAATTCAATTGCATCGTTTTCCAATCATAGAGATTCTCAGCCTTTTCTAGAGAGGCTAACTCCAGCAGTGCCATCCCGAGAGAAAATATATCTGACTTATAAATATCAAGCTCGTCGTCCTTAGTTTCAGATTTATTATCTTTTGTTGAGAGCGTCGCCAGCAAAGCAGGCGAGTAAAGGTGTCCCTTATGATCGTTATCATGTAAAAATGCCAAGTAAGTTGCAAGGTTTTCTCTCTTATAGACATTGCTATCAGAGATTTTATAATCCCTCTCTGATGTAACCAATATGCTATAAGGTCTCAAATCGCCATGAAATTCATCAACAGCCTGAAGATGTGCGCCGGCTGAGACAACGCTATCTAAGATATACCATAGCTCTGTTTCAACAAATAGCTCCTAGTTGATCTATTAGCGGATGACAAGAGACAGGTGACTTACTTTCTTCTGGGCTTTCTTCTGGAATTCCTCTTCCAAATCGTGTTCAAAAGGCTCTAAATAAGCTGAGACTTTGTAATAATTCGCACAAAAAGCTTCTTCTAACTTGGCTGTGTAGCCTAGGATCCGAATAATGTTTGGATGGTTTGCACTGGCATGAGTTTTAACTTGAGCCAACTGAGTCTCATGATTCTTCTGAGTGTTAGTTACGAAATCTTTCTGGATAACTCTTTCTCCAGTGGTTCCATTTTTCAGCCATTTGATCTCTCCAAATCGAGGGTCGTTGGTTTTTTTCTCAACGGCAAAGTTTTTGATAAAGTCCTCATAGTTTTCGTCTTTGATGGCAGCAGATTTTTGCTTGTTTCCCATTATTACGATTAAGACTGGTTAGATTATAGTTAAAAAAATTATTACGAAGTTTTATTTAATTTCAGGTATGAAAGTTAAATCCTGAAAAAAAACTCTCTCTTTCAATTTTCAAAAATGGCCAAGATCTTTTTCCACAAAGAATGGAATTCAAAGGTAATTAGTCTTCAAAGAAAAATTCAATCTTAAAATCGATATTTTCATAGATCTCCACATTTCTATGAAATATAACGCTGACTCCTTTGATATAAAGATTTAAAATTAGGTAAAATGGTGATTAGGAAGATAATATTCCTTGCTAAACACAGAGAAATTCAAATTTTCATTTGATAAGAACTTGAGCGGAAAATGAACGACATGTCCAATTATCTCTGGACTCTTTTCGTCGTATAAATCAAGATTCTTCTTTTGGGTGAACTCTTGGTACTCGACCAGATTACTCACAGTGTCATCAGGGTAGGTAGCAAAGACCTCTCGATAGATCTCGGTGTTTTTCTAGGTAATGAGATTTAGATTAACTTTTGCTTTACGCTTTATTTTACTCTGGCGATCGATTGAATCCTGTCCCAGAACTCGTCACTGATAGGGTCTTTTATCTCATCGTAAGGAATTCCAAAATGCTCTTTGTATAAGTCACAACGGAAACGGTGAGCAAATTCAGCCGCATCGTACTTCTCCTTGTTCATGATTGAAGGATGGTGCTTTCTGTCCTCAATAATTATCTTGGATAACGAAGGTTAATTGATTAGCTTTGCATTGTTTCTAAAATTTATGTTTTACTGCTACTTCGGAGTCTCGGTTTCCCATCATGCTCCTATCATTAATGTTCGCTGACCCTATGATCACTTGACGATCATCAACAATCATGAGCTATTTATTCCATTAAAAAAATTCACACAACGCACAAGTCAATCCTTTACCTTGCTATGAATGTAAATAAGCTCTGTGTACGGAACCCCATCAAGTTTGGCATGCTGTCTCAAACTGAAGAAAGAAATGTACTCGTTGGGATCGGAGATATTTGGATCTCTGCTCAACGTCTCAAGAATTGATGATCCGCCTCGGGAAATTGTTGCATATTCCCAATGCATTTGGATTTTCAATATCGCTGAATTCGAATTAGTCAATTCACCTTCAAAAGCAGGGAGAAGCGGGAGAAAAACTACGACTCGGAACTTCTCCTTTTTTTCAGCTGCTGTTTTGATTCTTGAGATTAACGCTTGAGCAATCCGATTATGGACGAACTGCTCGCCCGCTGAATTCGAAATAAAAAATTGGTTTTCTATGTAAATGAAATGCTTGGCGTTGAGAATCATGTCGACATAAGCCGTATGTATTGAGCTCTCTTCGAGTTCATTTCTGAGTCCAAGAGACCAATTGGATGCAGACCGAACAATCTGGCACTTGCAGGTACCTTTTTTGGCTTTTTTGGATCTCATGTCCAATTTCAGCAAATTTTTCGAAAAGAACTCGTCGCTTGAACGTCTGAAACTGCGCCATGTACTCGTACTCATTTCTTCAGAAGGAGGGTGCTTTTTACTGAGATCAGACTCACCACTTTGCTCAATCGAGCGGTTTCCATCTCTTCGATAGGAAAATAGTGAATAAAGTTGCTACAAAAAAAATACTTGCTAATGAAGAAATCGAACTCCACATTATGGGATTTCGTCTTCTCCTTTT
>ENA-UOTX01001236-UOTX01001236.1-compost-metagenome-genome-assembly--contig:-NODE-1236-length-20532-cov-10.745930_pt1 | contig 20532 bp, 13 predicted proteins | sample MGYA00238143_ERZ746982 | MGnify/ENA primary metagenome ERZ746982 (study PRJEB28758, sample SAMN06268862) | compost metagenome | isolation source: single cell | place: USA: California, Emeryville, Joint... | reverse complement strand
TACTATAACAACCTCAAGGTCCTTCAACTGAAAGGAAATAACATCCCAACCAACTTCAACTACACCAACTGGAAGAAGCAATTCAACCCTCAAGACCCTGACTTCGTGAAACTCCTCGCAAGATCTTCCAAGGTTGAAAATGTCCAACTCGCTCAATGCAACCTCAACAAAAACGATGCTGATGCTCTAGTCTTGGCTTTGGACCCAACTCGTCCTAACTACACCAGCAACATTAGAGTGCTTAACCTGGCTAGAAATAACCTCGGAAAGGAAGGTGTTAAGACTTTGGCCGCTATTTTTGAAAAGAATCACACTATTGAAGCGTTGGACCTTTCCGGAAATAAATTCGGTGTGTCTGGTGCCCAAACTTTGGCGGCTGCTTTGGCAAATAACAAATCCGTCAAATTCTTGAACATTTTCGCCAACAAAATCGATGTTGATGGCGCCAGAGCCTTCGAGAAAGCCTTCAAGACCAACAACACCCTCGAATTCATCGATTTCGGACACAACAGACTGAGGGATGAAGGTCTGATGTCCCTTGCCCGCGGTTTGGCTTCAAACCCTAACTCAGGAATCAAGAACCTCGGATTGAGATTCAACTTCATCACCGAAGACGGTGTCATTGAGTTCTTTAAGAAAGTCTATGCTAGTGGCAAATACACTGGAAAGCTCTACAGCTTGTACCTTAAAAACAACAACATCAGTGAGTTTGGCCTTTACAACATCATTAGAATCATGGGCAACTACAATGTCAAGCTTCATCTTGATGTGTTGGACAAGATGAGAATGTTGGACGCAGGTCTCCTCGAAAGAACCGTTTGGATCCATCCAGCGAGCATTGGAACTCCACAGCAAGTCAAGAACTTCTTCGAAAACACCCAGAAGTGCGGTATCGTTCTTGACGTCAGAAGAAGAAAGGGACCAAAATGGGCAAACAGATCTGTTGCAGCAAACGACTTCTACTTCGTTGAGTTCGCTCACCCAATCAGCGTCACCAGAGCACTTCATGTTGCCAGCAAGAGACAAGCAACTCTCGGAGGAATCAACTTCAGAATTTACAAAGCCGGCTCAGGAACCTACTTCTGTAAGAGATTTTTAACTATCATCACATGTGATTAATTTTTAATATTTAGATTCCAAGCAGAAAAAGAGTAAGAGATCAGTTACTTCATACCCAAGACCAGGAAGAGGAAGAGTCGCACGCCCCGCAAGAGGAGGAAGAGGAGGAGTAAGAGGCGGAAGAGGAGGAAGAGGCAGACGTTAAGGCAAAACAATTCCTCACTACATAACTAAGGATCTATATACTTCGCCTAGGAAGTTGTTCCACCCTAGTGATATTTAATAAGAAAATTATCATGCATAAGCGTAGTTATATCATTTGAAAGTAATCATTTGATACTTAAGTAGGAACTTGACAGAAAATTCAAAAAAAACTTTAAAATCGAAACACCTTCTCTCCTAGGACAATAAATAATATACCAAAATTGAAAAGACTTGAGCAGGAAAATTTAGGAAATTGATTTGTTTTTGGTCCTCGGGTTAAAAAAATCCTTTGGAAATTTGGGTGCGATGTTTCTAATGGCAGCAGCATTAATGGTCTCAGCTCGAGATTTATTTGCCGAATGCCGTTGCTCGGGCCCTTCATATTGTGGTTTAGTTAGGCGCGAAATTGGGTCTCGTGGAATTGGAGCCTGTTTATCTCTTAATTTTCCTGCTGATAAATCAGAGGAAGGGTTTCGATGATGAAAGTGGTTTGGAAAACCATTTCGGATGTAAGGATGGCCATTCATCACGCTCTGAGAGCGCTGGTGATGGTACAAGTCTTCTTGCGTGGAGACCTTCCGGAAGGGGAATTCGCCGCCAAATTGGTTAATGACGTGCATACTATGACGAAGGTCGCGGCTCTGCTGAACTGGAAAATGCTGTTTGATTGGATATGGTTGATGGAAATCATTATATGGTTCATAAAGGTGGGAAAACGACTGTACTCTCTGGCTATGGTCCAGGTAATCTGAAGAAATTCTTGCTTCTGATCGTGAATGTCTCAAATAGGACATAGATGGCTCATATGGGACTTCGCGATGACTTCTTCTCTGAGAGGGGAAGTTATTGTATGGGATATCAGGGTCGATGCCTCCGTAGTAACCGCCCATGTGAAAATTTTCCTTCTGAGAAATGAGTATATTGGGTTGCATTATCGCACGAGGGCCGGTTCCAAATGGAAGCTTCGTATTGGAATATTCGAGAGGGCTGCTGTAGAGTCGAGGTGGATACAGATCCTGAGAGAACCTTCTTGAATCATATTCGTTGATGTAGGGAGCGTGCGGCAGCTGAGGAAGATAATATAAATGAGGATAGATGCGTAATTAGTTTACTTGATGAGCTGGGTGTCTTTGAGGGTAACGGTAGTCTGCGGCATGGTCGCTTTGAAGACCTTGGAAAGAAATTGAAGGAAATCCTTGAGAGTCAAGTGGGTGTCTATATCTTTGTGGATTAGCTTCATCACTACTTCTGAGATAGCGTTTGCCAAGCTCTTGTGCTGGGTTATTATAGTGGTTGACGAAAGGAATTAGGGCGTTTTGTTGACCTCCAGGGAATTCTACTTGTGAAACAGACGAATTTATGAGTTTAGAGCGAAGCTCACCCATAATGTCGCCTTTATCTTTCCCTTTGAGGTTAAATGCGTCTACATGAAATAATGGCCTCAGATATTGGTAGTAAACTTTATTACTGAGTAACAGATCGATAATCTCTCCTTGTTTAGAATTTTCTTCTTTCAGCTTGATATTATCCTCCTCTATCTTTAGAGATTATTCCAATAAGTTCAACAGCTTTATTATGCACATTTCTTACTTTTGCTATTTTTGGATGTATTGGATGATCTGATTTGTCTATCTCAGTCAAAGGTTTGAAAGTCGGGCTTTTGTGATTATCATCTATCAAGTATCTTACCATGAGGGAATCACGATTTTTTTGTTTTACTTTGAGAGGTAGGATTGAAATTCTCAGATTGAAACTTTGTTTCAACTTTTTTCACTGGAGGCTTTCTTTCAATTTCCCTGTCTTGTTCCGATATAGTAGTGACTTGCTTCGATTGGCTCTTTTGTTGCTGCTGCTGTTTCTCTCTGTTTCACGGAATAAAATATGATTTAACAATCTGTGTTCAGATTATTGTGTACAGTGCTATTTGACGTTGTATTTCTTCATTTTCTTTTCTGATGCGCTCCTCTTCTTTCTTCTGTTCTTCTAGTTCTCTGCGTCGAGCTTCTGCCTTTTTCTTCTGCTTCTCAGACATTTGGTTTCTATCAGGATGATGGTAGGTGAGGTGGTAAATTCATAGAACGTACTCTAATGCTTCTTTCATTTCTTTTTTCTGCTTTTCACGCTTTTCAAAGTCAGATTGTGGCACATGCTCATTAAGGAAAGAACCGCGAACTGTAGTCCTCTGTATAGGCGGAGAGATCAGACCACTTTATTCATATAATCTGTGCTTACTTGGGGGCTGCTACTGTTCAAAAAAGTCATTCCCGTACTCTCGAATTTCTTATCCACATTAACGGAAATTGGAGAAAATAGCTCCTCTTCTCCGATATTATCCTGCTGTCTGCTCCAAATCGCAAATACATTTCAAAACTATGCTATCTGATATTGTTTACGTTGGTCTTTGTGATTTATTTTCCTGCTCAGTGGCCGTATTTGTTTCTGTGGTCTCGTCCTGACAACTTTTTGGTTGAATCATGCTAATATTGCATCTCAGAACTGATCTACGTAATAACCACATACCTGTTTGACTTAAGGATCCCTTTGGTCTGTGAATTAGATGTTATAACACGTTCTGACTTATCAATTCCGCTTTCATCAAAATTCTGGCTCTCTTCAACACCCTCTTGCTAAAAATTTATTCGAGACGATTGAATCAGCTCTGAAAAATGTAATATTACGACTCTGCGCTTCTTTTTCCCCATGACAATTACACTATTGCTTGTCGAAAGGCTGTTTTGATTTCTCATTGGCGAACCCGGGCTGCTCTGTCGAGTAATCCGTACCTGGCACACCAATTATTGAAAGAATTTCCATATCATTAATACTGCACGATCATTCTGCCTTTTTGAGACCGACTGTGGCGAGCTGTCATCATCCTCTTGGAGTCCTAAGTACAATTTCAGAGATGACTCTACTAAAAACTCAGTTACGGCTCTTATCGCCGAGTTTCTGAACCGACTGACTATAGGTAAGCTTTCTGACTACTCCTTTGGTTGAAGGTGATTTCTCGTCTGCTGCTCGATTTGTGTGGTCGAAAGCTGATTGAGATGGGCTTCGCTGAATGGGAGAATTTTTCGTTCCATTACTTCCGTAATGGTCTTCGCGATCGATAATGACATTGTCGCCGAAAGGATTCCGGACTGATCCTTTGAGTTTGAAAGGGACGCTCTTTTTGACGTGAATATTCTTGCGGCTCATTTCATTCCACAATTACTTTATTAATCTGCTGTTTTATTTCTATTGATAGCAAGACCACTACGATTTTCTACAATATAGAAGTAGTAATCATATTGATAAAGGTCTGATTTTCCTAGTTCTGTGGTCAGAAGCCTATGATAATATGCTTCTAACTCTACATGAGGTTGGTATTGGAACAAAAATATTTTTTTCTCCATAAGAATCGGGAAAGCGTAAACTATTATTAAGATTTATTGACTTTTTATTACGAAACAACTAAGAGTTCGAATGTGTGTTTGTAAAATCAATTACCTTGTTGAGAAATCATATCAATTTGTGATATTTTGTAACCAGGGTTAGACGTTTTGGATAAGGCATGAAAAAGATGGGGATATGCTAGGTCTTGGTCGATTGGCGAATCTATAGTTTCAAAATATATTTGATTGCTTAGGAACAAGTGATCCCCATTGGTATTACAAGATTTAATATTCTAAGAGCATGCTGGATTGCGCTATTCGATAAAGCTGGTCATCTCAAATAGCGAATTTGAATACCATATTCGAATTTCGGAAAAAGAAAAAAATTTAATTATCCTGTTTTATAAAAAATGCCGACACCCGGGATTGAACCGGGGACCCTAAGATCTTCAGTCTTATGCTCTCCCAGCTGAGCTATATCGGCTTCATTAGTTACCCTCATAGGTGATGGCCATTTTAGTTCACCAAAACTACCCTTCCACCCTCTCAAAGGTTATCAAAGAGAAAAACAGCACTCCTTAAAACATCCAGTCCAATGAAATTGCAGTGGGTAATCAAAATTCAATAATATCTTAGGAGAGTTGCTATTTTATTCTTTTCTGAAGAAACAACAAGGATCAGATAAATTATGAAGATCATTGCTGCTGATAAATGAATATGAATTTAATAGCTCTGAATCTCTTCACAATTGAGTGACGCAATAATTCACAATCATGATGAAAGGACAGCAAGCAATCTCTTTGCTTTTGAATAGAATAATTTGAGAATTCTACTTTCTCAGCTTATAAATCAGTATACCATACAGTTGAAATAAAATATCAGTAGAACTAATTGTGTGAAAACATACATTAAAGCATATCTATGATATCGTCGAATGTTTTATGGATCTTCGGCTTGAGACTGCAGTCCTCCTGATGTTATGGCTTTTGGAGAATAATTACCCGACATCATCTCTTCCCAGAGCGCAGGTCTAACAGAGAATTGACCAAATATTCAAACATTCATTATGATACTCTTTTTTCTTCTGGGCTTTTTCATAACAGCCCCGACACACGGCCTGAAAGGATTCATTTCCCCCAGCACCAGTCTTCCATGTCCTATAAGCTTCATTTGAGCAATATCCACAGCGCGCAGACAGTTTCTCAAAGGTATCTGCCTTGTGCATGAGCTCACATAGCTTGCCATAAGTCTCAGTCTTACAATTAATGTCGCAGCCGATTACATAGACTATTTTGCCGCGTGTTATTAGCTGCTCACATATACTTACAATCTAAATGAAAAAATCAAGATAATCAACAGAAAACAATACCTCTTCAAAGAACTGCCCATCTAAGATAACGAAAATATCGTGTATCCGAGATAAAGCAAGAATGGCTTCTATGTCCTCACCTATAAAGACGTTAATAGTTTGCCTAATTGTATTAACTCAATAAAGTTCGAGTAAAATTACCCCTGATACTGAGCAGCAAGAGCCGCTTTGAATTGTTCACTCTCTTTCTCGTAGGTTACGATTAGAAATTTGATGTGTTTTGATAGATTTATGTCAGCTCCCATTTTTTTCAGAATATAGGCTTTTTTATGTGCTGATATTGGCCCAACTACCACACGGAGCTTTCCAAAGGACTCTTGATCTCCTCCGAACGCTACATTTGGATTACTGACACCCTTCTGAAGAAGAAAATTGGTGAAAGGAAATTTTTTCTTCATCATATTTTTTAATTTATTTGCGCTTTGAAATTACGAATCGATTGGCTTTCTCAAGACCTAAACTAGACGTTCGAATTTTCCTTGCTAAAAGCCTGTAAATTGGGCTTGAGGAAGATTGTCTACACTACAACCTAATCTAGTAAATGACATGGGGTATTACATAACCGAATCTCATTGTGATGCTAAGTGTACCTTAACACTCCTTTATATTCAGCTGGTAAATTTGAAATGTGGCTTTTTAATGTTCTCACTAGTTTCAAGGTGATGGCTTCATCTCATCAACCTATGAGTCTGTAAGAGAAACTAAATTAGTTACTTTGAATGAGGATTTTGATTGTTAACCTTCGTGTTTATTTTCTGATGACTAGTGCCAACCTGTATTCCAAAGAGAAGAACCATAGGCTCCTCCAACTATGAATCACACCTGCCATACAGACCTTGTCTGAAATTTGTTAGCAAACCTATTCACTGTTTGTTGCACAATTGAGTGTTCGGATAGACCAGAGTCGCAGAGAATTTTGAACGGATCATAGCCCACACCAAAATTGAAATTCAGAAATGAAGGGTTGTGTTGACAGGATTGGTTCATTTTTTTTCCGATACTTTTCCTTCGAATTTGTATTCTCTGTATACCAGTCGTCCTGATCTCAGAGTGTCCTCGTCAGACATGCTTCTTCTGCTTCTTGTCATCAGATCTTTTGAAAATAAGGAATTTGTTTCTTGAGTGGACTCCCTTCCTTGCTCACCATGTTTTCAGCACATTCAAAGGGGGTCGAGCCTCATAAAGTTACTTTCGCTTTTGCGTTCCAGGGGTCCTCTCGAAATTTTTAAAAAGATATTGTGTTGAGGATAGATGCTAAACTTCGCGAGCTCACAGTTTGAATGGTTTTAGTGGCATGTGATCCCTAGGTCATCGTTTGCCAGCTCATACCCTTACTTTTTCCCCAGTTCTTTTTCAGAGAAGCTGTCCTCTCGTAAGTACTGGTTTTTTCTCTAAATTTACGACGGGATTTGCTTCTTCTCGCAAAGAATACAGTATATTGCGATATCAACGAGAGTTAGGATAGAATACCAGTAAGCAGATTCGTTACTGGCTATAACAGTAAAAGCAACTATTCTAAATCAGCTAGATGAATAGAAGGCTACATCCCAGAATTCGACTGATATAACAAAATCTTGCTCTCTAGTCAAATTAGAAGCTCTGAAGTCATTGATCAGCAAGTTTTATTAAGAATTACATAATTCAGATAAATTAAGTCGGAATACTGACTTGGCTTATTAAATGACCGACGACGAGTTTCGACGAACTAAAGAGGATCAAGTTAGCAAGGTAGTGTTAAGTTTGTGAACTTGGGACTTGCAGACCCTTTGATCGTGTTTGATTTTCACGCCATAATAGAGCCCTATTTATATCCAAGATCCGATTCGTATCAGTAGGTTTGGTTTATGAATTTACTTATCATCAGAGCATCTCCCTAAGGTAAGAACTTTTTTCGCATGAACTTTAGTATAATATCAACATAAATGCTATTTACACCAGTAATGAAATCCATAGATTGTCGACAAAAATCTGAAAGGTGGGCCAGGTTGAGTTCCTCATCATTGAATTTCTGCATCCAACAAATCCATACCTCTCCACCAAAATCAAGAAACTTCATTGTTGCGTTAGAAATTGCCTGCGAATCATCGATTTATTAGAGCAATCTTTAATTTAAATTTCAAACAAAGCAATGTCTTATCTTAAGAAATCGGACCGAAGCTTTACTCCTCAAGGGAAGTTCACCAAGAAACCCAAGCAAGAATTGAATGAAGTAACCGAATTCGCCACACCATTCACTAACTGCTCTTCTTTAGGAGCAAAAACAAGAAATCAAAGAAGCATTCGACTTATTCGACACTGAAAAAACTGGAACCATCGATTATCATGAGCTGAAAGTCACAATGCGAGCTCTAGGCTTCAATGTGAAGAAGTCAGAAGTTATTGCGCTTATTAGAGAGTTTGATCGGGACAATACAGGCAGAATCGAATTTCCTGATTTCTATGAAATAAGTAAGCCAGTCTATTATCACCGAAATTAATTGCTGTGCAGTGACAAGAAAGTTCAGAGAAAGAGATCCCACCGATGAAATTTTAAAAGCATTCAAATTGTTTGATGAGGAAGGCTCTGGAAAAATCACACTGAAAAATCTGAAAAAAGTGGCTCGGGAGATGGGAGAAAATCTCTCCGATGCTGAACTCCAGGCAATGATTGACGAGTTCGATAAAGATAATGACGGATGCAGTAATTTTTTTATGAAAAGCAGCTATATCTAACGGATTTTCTAGTCAATGAAGAAGAGTTTTTGGGAATAATGAAGCAAACAAGCCTTTACTAAGATAAAATACAAATTTTTGCTGCATTAACTATACTATGCTGTGTCATCGCTCATATTATTTCACAATAACAACTTGAATTTCAGAGTTATCTTGCAACTTTCTAATTGGTGTTGTGTGACTAAACGCAATTTATGCAAATAATTATCAATATATAAATATATATCGAGTAACTTTCTAAGCTAGCTCATCTTTAGCTGTTTTCAGTTTTTTTCATGTGCTTCCTCTCATGAAAACCTAGTATTTTAGTTAGAATTTATTTCGCTCTTGTTCACGAATTATATCAACCTCTTCTATGGATTATTCTCATTTTTTATAATATCCACGATGAAGAAAATATCACTTAATTATAAACTTGTAAAGTAGGCTTACTTATTAATTCATCATTATCATCTCATCAGAGACACTATGCTTTCCTTTTTGTGGCTTTTCTGCATCATCAAGACTCCAAACCTTCACAGAGTCAATCTTAAGAGCAGCTTGCTCGCCCTGCCAAGTCTGTTGCCAAGTGCCTCGTGCATTCCAGAACTCATTAACTGACTTAGGCGAGGTATCAGTCCAAGGTTTTCCGCCTTGCCCATCAGGGAAATAGCCTGAAGTGCCACCCACAGCGAGATTCAAGATGAGATAGAATTCTTGATCGAAAGGAGCAGCGTTTAGTCTGTCAACCCATGGGTTGTCGAGGGACGATGGGAATTGGCCTCTGTCCCAGAAGCTTTGCTTCGTGAAATCAAGCTGGAGGACCTTATTGCTCTCGCTATCGATGTAAGTGTAAAGTCCATTTGCATCCCAATAGAGACCATAAACATGGAAATCATCGCCCAGGGATTGTGGATGCTTGTAATCTGCGTGGGTGAGCTTGTACCTGTTTTGGTCCCAGTTGGGTCCCCAGTGGAGAGTTGAGCCGAAGGCATCGTGGCCTCCTGATGGGTAGCTGGCATCGTTACCTCTGGATTCCATTATATCGATTTCGCCGGAGGCTGGCCAGTTCCCATAGAAATTGTATCTTGGAAGCATCCAAATCGCAGGCCAGAGCCAGTCACCCTTTGGCAATTGAGCTCTAACCTCAACTCTTCCGTATTTGAAGTGGAAGCTGTTTGCAGTTCTCAGTCTCGCTGATCTGATCGGGTTAATGACGTTTCCAGAGCCAGCTGCACTTCTTTGGCAGCCGTAAAAAGCATTGGATGTGCAAAGATCAGCTGGAGAACCTCCCCAGATGTTGGCCTCACCGTTGTTCAAGGTTTGAGTGCCGATGGCATCTTCAGTAAAGGTTGGCTTGATGTATAGGACACCGTTCTTGACGTAGGAGTTTGATCTGTTGTTGACATACCATTGGAACTCCCAGTTACCGCCACCTGAAAGAGTGAGTTCATGCTCCCAGGTTTTCAAGTCGAAAGAGTCAAAGTTGTCTTCGAAAATGAGCTTCTCAGCAGCTGACGCTGTGCAGACGAGGGCGAGAACGAGGATCAAGAGTTTCATTTTGATAATTCCAAGATAAATCTATTTTATTTAAAAATGAGGCTTAAATAACCGCAGTCTGATTATTCTTTAGTTTATACAAGCATCAAATTTTTTCAGAGGCTAGATTTCCAGAAAAGTAAAGGATAATGCCTTCGGCAATCTCTATAAAAAGATGATCGGGCTCAAGAAAATAAGCTATTTTCTTAGGTTCGATCGATCAAACAAAAAGTTGGAAATCCAAATATAAGACAGTGAAAAGCAATTGGCTCATGCAGAAATTTCCAACAGATTCTAGTGATCAATAACGCGCATGTTTTATGATCAGAAGGGATATTCTTGTATCTGAATGGTTCTTAGAAGATAGGTATTGAGACCTTCCCAATATCATTCAACACAACAAACTTTTTGTTAGAAATTGTGGAGTTTTTGAGATCTCAATAATTTTAGATCTCTTGAATTTTGGGTTTTCAACGCAAAAACGTGATCAACACTGGAAATTTTATCTTCGAGTTTTTGCATTTATTTAAATCTTATTGGGATCAGAATCCGAGCATCAAAATAATTTCCATGAAGAAAAAGAAAGTAGTAGCTCCTACTAAGATCTCAAAAGAGAAGAAACTGGTATTTGATGATCCGCCACCGATATTACCAAAACAAAAACAAGTTTTCGTGGAACCAGACTCGAAAATGCTCATGGAGCAGGCATTTGAAGTATCAAACTTAGCAATTGAGGCCAAAAAAGCCAAAATGTTCAAGCTTGCCAAAACTCATTTCGCTAATGCAGCAGAAATTATGCTTAAAGCCATCAAAGGTGAATCAATTAAGCTTATCAGACGCTGAAAATAATTCTCACACAGCTGAACCACAAAATCCTTTGGCTTCTGAATGGAAAAACGAACTGCGAGCAACGATCTCTCAGGCAGAAGAATGCAATAACATGTTTAAAGAGTTATTAGAAGTACATTAGGCAGCTGAGATAAATTTTTGAATCAGTGTGTTTAGATCGAGAGGAAGGATAAATACAGTTTGGAAATATTGACTAATATCCTAGAAGACGCTCCGAAGGTCCGCTTTGAAGACATAGGTATATTTAAACAGTTTGCTTTGACAAATCTGATTTAAAGTAAAAAGCTGGACTACACGAAGCAAAATCAGCGTTGCAGGAATCTTTGATCTATCCTAGTTTACGACCAGATCTCTTCACTGGCCTAAGAGCACCACCAAAAGGTTGAATTCTATTGCATTTGAGACCCGATATTGAGAGATTACTTTGCTCTTTTCTTAGGAATTTTGCTATATGGACCGCCAGGGAATGGCAAAACAATGTTAGCTAAAGCCACTGCCGCTGAATGCAAATCATGTTTTATTAATATTTCTGCTTCCAACTTGGTCTCGAAATTCGTGGGAGATAGCGAAAAAATGATGAGAGCACTGTTTCGTGTGGCTCAGCTCTACCAGCCAACCGTAATGAGCTTTTGTTAATCAAAATAGGGAATCAATCATAACACATGTAGGTTATTTTTATCGATGAGATCGATTCTATTCTCACGGCGAGATCAGAAGATGAGAGCGATAGCAGCCGACGCTTAAAAACAGAGTTTCTTGTACAAACAGACGGGATAGCTGCTTCGGCTTCTGAACGAGTGACTATTATCGCAGCAACGAACCGGCCAAACGAGCTTGACTCTGCTGCATTCCGCCGCTTCGTAAAGCATATCTCCAAAAAGAAATGGCTTCTTATCAATTTCCCTATTCGATTAGCCAAAAAGAATTCTCATTGGTATGCCAGATGCCTCAGTTAGACTAAAACTCATTAAAAATCTACTAAAAAACGAGCCGAATGACATCGACGAAAAAGATCTAATAAAAATCGCTAATTTTTTAGACGGGTATTCCGCAGCGGATATCACAGCGCTTGTCAAAGAGGCGGCGATGGAAGCGATCAGAGAGTTAAAAGGCAACCAAGATTTCCTTGTCAACGCTTCCAAGCCGATGCTCAGACCCATCAATCGAAAAGACTTCGAAAAGGCAGTGCTAATGGTGCCGCCCTCCTTAGATCAAAAAACTATTCAATATTTCAAAGATTTTGAAACCAACATAAAAAAATAGCTTAGATACCAAGGAACTGAAAGCATTTTAATTCAGTTATTATTTCTTTTTGTCTGTTTAACCATATACTGTAAAGAACTTTGGATCTTTTCTAATTTTTCGACAATTTCGAAAGGTTTGATTCGATGGAACCCAAAAAAAAAAAACGGAATCTCTTATGATAGAAAATCACAGCTTTATAGAAATTTGTTAGGAATATGGTTTGGAAAAATTAGTAATAAAACGTGATCGATGCGTTTACTGGCTCAGTACTCGAAAATAAATAATATGATTTATTCTCAATTTCCAAGCTAAAACCAGTTCAATGGGGTTTTCTAAGAAGACCAGTAGCTTCCAAGGTGAGTAAGATCGCTAGGGATAATGAATCGCGGAGAAAATATTATGCGTTACTATGAGGCAATTATGAGCGCTAGAATTGAAAAAAGCAAGAATTTGCCACTAAAATGACCTTAGCGACACCACGATGATTAGAAGTGTTGCAGTGTGGTGCGAAAAAAAAATTTCATGGCGTTCGCTAGCGGTCTGCGCTATCTAATCTGCAGTAATAGTCTCAAGATTTCGAAGAATACACGCTTATATTCAGCTGAAAATACGTAATTTGAGTTGGAATTTCCAATTCGTTAGGATAAAATAAAATAATAGACTGAATCAGAAACCTTCTTTTTAATTCAGTAACGTGGTCAGGTTTTCGGCTAAGGTGATGCCTTAATGATCATTTCCCAATCAAAATTTATCTGAGTAAAGAGTGACATGGATAATACCCTCTCAGAATTTGTCGCGCGGTTCGAAAAAGAGCATTTAGACACTTTCGCGCTGGTCAAGCACAGTATTGCTGACCTTGAAGGAGTCTGTCTCCAACGGAACCAGCGCTGTCGGTCAGGAACCTCGATAGAAGAACTAATTAGGCTGGAAAAAAGGACTAAATCTCAATCATCTTCAAGTCTTAGCGGTTGTTTAGTTCTAACCACAAGACCAACAAGAGAGAACAGTAATTTGATGGACCTTGGTCTTGAGGAACTTCAAGTAGAGACTGAGACGACGTCTCCATTAGGTGCGAAAGCTGATATTGATAATTTTTTGGAGACGCCAGCAAGTTCAACTGATTCTGGAAATCTGCAAATGGAACCTATCAAGACCAAATCAATGTCGGTTTATATGGAAGGAGAGTACACTCCATCAAAAAACATCAAAATATCACCTCTCCATGAGAATTTTCAAAGCAGAAATACTGGAGGAGAGTCCAGCGAAAGCCCGAGCATGAAACCCCTGGGTGAGAAAGTGCCATTTTTTGCGTTAAATATCAAGACGCTTAAACTACCAGGTATTCATTGGTCTTTGATTAGAGCAATCTGATTGACTTATCTATCAAATCATTAGAGCATAAATCTATCATGGCTTTGGATCCGCATTGCTCTGTAAAAGGCCACAGTCCGATTCTGCGTCCAACACATTCAGATGTATTAAACGTGAGGGCTGCTCAAAGTTCGACTTCAGAGAGCCCTGAAATCGAATCTGCAGTATCTAATGATGGAGAAAGAAGGCGGAAGCCCCTCCTGAAAAGACTCAGGTCTCAAAAAATGAGTGCAAAACTAGGTAAAATATCTTTCCGAAGTATCTTTTGACTCATATCGCTATTAATTCAACAGAGCTTGATGAAAATTTCTTTGAGAAGGATTTCTTATTGAACATAAGAGGAATCGAAAAAACTTTCTCGAATCGCAAGCAAATTTTTCAAAAAATAATGGAATATGTATTCACTTGCAAAAATTTCCAGGAAAACGCGCATAAAAATTATCCTCGGAATGAAGTTATCTATTATCAAGACGTCAATGCCAGAGCGTTATTAAAGAAACTCAAGCATTTGATTGACAATCTAAACCATGAAGGAGTCGCCGTGCAAATGCAGATTATTAATGCAAAGCAATGCTTAACCACGCATTTTGAGAAGTTTCTAAGAGTTTTAGGAACCAATGCAGAGTCAGTTCATCGTCTAAAGCAAACAATTTCATTAGATGAAATGGAAATAAAGACTATTTACGGCAAAATCTTCAAAATTTCAACTCATTTAACCTACAAGAGCACGTCCAAAGAGGCCATCCGGAATGCGATGTCTTTTTTCCGCAAATTACTTCTGAAATTTCCAGCAGATCACTCAAATTCGGATGACAGAGCACCTGTTAACGCTGACGTTGACATTAAATTCATAACAGTTAGAAAGCTCGTTGAGAAAGCTACAGAGGCAGTTGATACGCTAATCGCAGAGAAACTCAAGCAGATAATGATATTAACTTACGATCATTTCATCAAGCCGTTGAGTTTGATGCTGCTGTTAACGAAGAGATATTATACGCCTCGGCCATTCGCAATGACAGATCAAGAATATAACATGTTTAAGGTACATCATTCGAACACGCGAAGAAAACGAATAATCGAACTGTTGACGTATTGGGTTGACCTTCGACCGAACGATTTTACGGTGAATAGCGATTTGCTGGCGCTGTTGGTGATATTCCTTGAGAGTATCTTCAAGTTTGATAAGGAGCACGCTTGTAAGAAGGACTTTCTGGAGCTATACCGAAAAGTAGAAAAATTAATCGAAAAATCCAAAGAAGTAACTAAGAAAGAGCTCATTCGGCCACCAAAGCAGATAAGGAGGCCACATACCATGGATATTTTAAGACCGAATGTGACAGCTTTCAGGAAATTACGGTATACAGCAGACGTTCTAAGAAATGGGTTGGCATCTGACTCGAGGAAGAGCTCAATTAGCAATAATAAATCCTCTTTTATCAACGACGAAAATGATTTCAATAGATCCCATACGAGGATGAGAGCGACTTCATTAATGAAAACTCCTTCAAGTTTCATCACAAGCAGAAAGATTACTAGCTACGATGCAGAAGGTATGCTTTTGACATGGAATACTGAAGAAATCGCGAAGCAATTGACTTTGATAGATCTGAAAATGTTCAAGAAAATCCAGATAAATCAATTAATGATAAAGCGCTGGACTAAACCTGCCTATCATAAAGAATGCAAGGAAATTGTTGATGCGATCCACCGGTTTAACTCAATGTCATTTTGGGTTCAATACGTCATTATTAGCTCTCATAATTCGTACCAACGCTTTGCTTTCCTCAATAAATTCATTGCTATCGCAGTAGAATGTCTCAAGATGCACAATTATGCAAGCTCTCATTCAATATTCACGGCTCTCTTGAGACTCAAGAACACGAATCTTTGGAAACTCACGAACAAGGACGAAGACAATTGGAAAGACCTTGAGGAAGTGTTCAATAGCGCAACTTTCTTCCAAGATATGGAAAACGTTTTGCGAAACAGGTCTCCGCCAGCAGTGCCTAGCGTTCCTTTCTTCACGAACAGGTTTTTCAGGTTGCAGGACAATGTGAGCTTTTTGATCAGGCTCGAAGGGAACAGAAAATACCTGAAATGCGTTCAATTGGCTCAGCTTGCTGAGTATTCATTGCTGATCAAGAAATTTCAGAGCAAGTCTTATGATTATCATAAAGACCATGAAATGTACACTTTTTTCAAGAAAGGGTACAAAAATAACATTGATATCGACCTTGAAAGTGAGAGCGCGGAGGAGATACTAAGGTCGATGATCATCCAATTAACCAATGAAGATCATTGTATTCACTAATGATGTCAATTAATAAGTTTATGGTTATCCTCTACACTAACAAATGCACTGTACTTTTGACTATTTTTTTATAATAGTTCGTACTGTATAAGTGTTGGGAAGGTCCCACATAGATATCCGGTTTTTTTAATTCAAATAATTCGAGGTTTTTTACTTTTCCCGTCGATTCGATGAGTGAAAATGTTTGAACTCAATTCTTTGAATGTTGCTGTTTATATCATTAAACTGTTTGCAAATGTCTGAGTTAATAGTACATGATGAATAATTCAAGGAAATCCTACTTCAAAAATAATTCAAGACTCAAGAGATAATGAAAAACCTGAGATAATTCGCTCTCTAACATAATTAATAAACTTCATATTGATATATATATTAGTGCGTATTTTCTTACTGAACCACCAAATTGATGTGATTTTAAATAAAGAGCTCTTTTTCTTATTTCTCAGAGTCATTACATGGGTATATGATTTTATTCATTTAAATATTTTTTTCACAGTTTCTATCTAAACTTAACAAATCTCAATGGCCTTCTAAGGAAAGGATATTGTCTACACATATTTATGCCAAATATCAGTCTAAATATGATACTTAAATCTACCAAAACTTAGTTGTAGTTGTTTGGATCAGATGTTTTGAATTTTGATGAATTGTGCTATGATTCGCACAAACAAGTATGTAGGAAGTAAAAAAAAAGTGGTCAACCAGTTTCATGTCCGCATGAAATAATATTTAGTACGAATTCAACATTGAAAGTCAAAATTGATAAAGTTGAGTTGTATAGTCATTTCATCTTTCGTTTTTCAACAATGGTAGTTACTGCTATCATAGACAAAGACAACTTTGTCCAGATCAGGCTTCTCTAAGATCCCATTCTGTGTGCTTTTGTCTTCCTTCTTCCATCTAAGCAACAATTAAAAATTCGACCACAGTTTTTGCTACTTTTCTTACCCAGAAGTTTGGTCATTGTGACCATTGCGGAAGGAAGTTTGATATTCACCTTCTGCTCGAGAGCTTTCATCTCCTGAACCACTTGAATCGCTGTTTTGCTTTGAGAATTTCACGTCCATTTTTTCAAAAATAATTTTTTGTTAACTTTCTACAATCTTGTCCTTTTATACGGGATTTTACCGTTTTAAATTTTTCTAATGCGTCGTTGACACGGCTTTGAATTTGTGACGAAATTCAGTTTAATACGCATTAAGCGTGAGTAACTAACTACCAACCAGTAGCTCAACGTTCGCATTAACCCTACGGTAAGACCTCAATCCAAGTTTAGAGCACCAAATGCCATTCAGCGACAATTGGATGCTAGGAGTTTTGGAATATTTTCCATGTGGAATTTCTCGCAATTTCGAGAAAATATACATATTGACGCACTAACACGACAAGCAAACTTTTCGGGTACGATTTTTTAACTAAGACTCAAGAGTGAGTTGCTATAGTATGGCAATCAAGCGATTTAGATTTCAAATAGTGCTAGAGTTGAAGAGAAGAGAAAAGAGTCTGGATGGAAGAAAATAGGCGTTAAAAGTGGAAGGAGTTTCTCTAAAGAAATGAAAATAGCGATTTAAACTCACGTGTTCATAATCGTTAAAATAAATATAAATCGAACATATTAGAATAAGAAAAAATTGGATACTGAATTTTCGAAATATATATCAAATTTTCCTGGTTTTTTTTTTTTGGCTAGCAGCTTCCTTGCCATGTTTCTGCTTTTCCAAAATTTCCAAAGCTGAAGAGGTAGTCAGCCATTGGCTGATTGGTACAGCAATGGAAGAATAGTTAGCTTCTTGGTGAGTCTGAAAATTTGAGTTTGAATTTTAAACAACGTAATATTCGCAACGTCTGATTTTATGGCTCGGGAACGTTTTTGATGGATGAATAAGAAACAACTTCAATTAGTGATGCTCAAGTATGAGCTTGAGCAAAACAAAGTTGTGCGGAACCGAAAATAAAACGATGTGATCTATATGCAGGAGAGATGAAAGTTTTTGGCAAATGAGCTTTGTCTTCTGAAAGGAGAGACATCACTCTCGATTTCGCCGCCCTGTATTTAGAAGTCGAAATGAAATATCAGTTATTTAAATTTTTTCTGTTATGACATCAAATCAACCTTATTTCCATACCGTCTTGCTTCAGTTCATAGAGGAGAACGAATCATGTGGAGTTTGGCGAATCAGAAGTGATAATTCATTAGCCAATTTTCGAAATCTTAAGAATTTCCTTTTTTTTCGAAACCTTGAGCCAAATTACTTTTTCATACATCTAAAATTTTACCCCGAGTAATTAATCTTACTTTCAATCCAAACGACATCCACTTTGAAAATAAACCGACTACAAACCAGAGTTACATGTATTTCCTAATTGAATATTTCCGATGATGACCTGGTCTCGAGCTTCTCTTGCCTTAAGACCGACAGTTCACATAAATTCTCTTCAGATGATTTCAATGGAAGTTCAATTACCAATCATCCACTTCAATTTTATGTTTCCATTCCAGTCTCGAGCTCATAATTGGTTTAGCACACACTGCTTTGATTTTGAGCTTCAGTATTCAAAATCACTGTCACAGAGGGCTTTCTCTAGCTAAATTTATAGTTCTTCTTCCCTCTGTTTGCCAGAAGTAAATCTCTGATGATGCTTTCGAGCCAAGATTCTTCCTCTTCCCTCAACTTTCGCCTCTTTTCCTGTCTGTTTTCATCGAGATAGCTTGAAGCTTGATTTCGATGAGATTTAAAATTTATCTAGGCCGTAAGGAAAGAACACTTCATTTTAGAAAAATGCAATAAGAATTAGATAAGAAATTAGTAAAGCATCAGTTTATTCAATAGATTCTATAGATCAGAAGAGAAATAACGAAAGGATACTCCAAACAGAGAGTACTATCAGTTTAAGAGTGTCTCAATAGTTTATTGGAACATCTGTTTCTCTTCAATAGGATTCAATTTCAATTCATCTGCAAGCCTTGACAATATACCGATTCCTTGCTGATCAACTATGAAAGTGCATCGGGCTCTTTCATTCTCGATCTCTCTTTCGAAGAAATCAATAATGACTAAACCTGATCGGATCTGGTCAGTAAGTCATTTGTTGATTCACTTTTTTCATTTCTGGTCACCAAGAAATGCCTGTATAAAAGGCTCTGAGCTCATTAATTATCAAACAAAGCCAAACATAAATCATTTCAAACTCAATCAAAGCAAAACTCTTATCTACAAATGACTGGATCTGAAAAACAACCAGCACCTTGCAAAGTTTGCTATCAATTCTATGGACATCCTTCTACCGACGATCTCTGCTCGAAATGTTACAGGGAAAAAACCATCCAAGCCATTAAAGCAGACACTGCAAAACATTTTGTCGAAAAGAAAGAGCAATCCTCCTCGAAAGAAGATGCGACAACCGAAGATAAAGCTTTTGAAAGACAACCTTCAAACAAAAAAATTCAGGAGATTCACCGATGCACCACATGCAGTAAGAAAGTCGGACTTTTGGGATTCAAATGCCAATGTGGGTCGACCTATTGTCGTAATCATAGAATGCCCGAACATCATGAATGCACTTTCGATTTTGGAAAAGTGGGAAAAGAGAGACTAAGAAAAGAAAATGTTGTTGTTATAGCCGAAAAAGTCATTAAGTTCTAAAAATATTGTTAAAATGTCTGAATTATGAAATGTAAATGAGTACTTCAAATTATATTAAGTATACAGTATTATTTTTATACATTATAAATATATTACGCTGGTAAGGAACCAACGATTCAAACTCTGTTAATATTATAGTCTTCACAACCCTTTCTAATCAATATTGCTCATTATCGAGCTGATCCTAATTCATTCTTGATAATACCAAGTGTGGTGAGCAGAATCCCATAATTTTTTCATTAAATTTTTTTGTGATAACTGTTTCTTTTTATTTGTAGATGAGCAACAAAGAAATATAACTGATTGAGGATGAAAGAAGGCTCCTAAACTTTAACACGGCAACAACCAATCTATTTATTCAAATATTCATCAATTTGATTGAGTTTTCGTATCTCTTTCTCTCTCTCTCGATTTTTTTTTGTTGGAAAATAGTTTTCCGTTTAAAGAAAGCAGACAGAGTAAGCAGTACCTGGGAAAAAATAGAGATAGTTTTATGTAAGAGGCAGCACAATGTTTACTCTTATCTTTGGTCGTTTCAGTATAAATCTTTTTTTCAGTCTTGATGTCCACTAATGCTATTGTCCTATCATACGATGCTGTTGCGATCATATCGCCACTTGGACTCCATCGCACACAGGTGATCGGTCCTAACAACAAAAATTTAGGCCATAACATACATTTTTTTAAAGAAAATATTACTTTTGTGAACTGTATCGAAAATTTTGACAATCCGTGATTCTCTTTTGTCAAATATCTGCACTTCCTTCATAGAACCTAAAACCAATAAATTTCCATTGTTCTGACAAACGTCAATCGAAAATGTATAGCCTATGAGGAGCACAAGTGAACAAAGACTCAAAAAATTAATAACTGACT
>ENA-UOTX01001235-UOTX01001235.1-compost-metagenome-genome-assembly--contig:-NODE-1235-length-20542-cov-7.752309_pt1 | contig 20542 bp, 14 predicted proteins | sample MGYA00238143_ERZ746982 | MGnify/ENA primary metagenome ERZ746982 (study PRJEB28758, sample SAMN06268862) | compost metagenome | isolation source: single cell | place: USA: California, Emeryville, Joint... | reverse complement strand
GCATAGCAGTTTTTCCTTTTGGAAGCGGTAAGGATGTTTGAAGGATTGGTTTTGGAGAGAAATTCTACTCGATAGAACACAGTTTTTATGGCGGGAGGATATTATAGAAGTATGGGAAATCGAGAAGTGAGTTGCTGTGTATGTTACAAATAGTTTAATCAGATCCTCTATTGGATTGATATTCCATCTAATGAGGCAATCAGCGTTATTGTCGGCTTCGAATTTGAGTTGAGAAACGGTTGTACCTACCACTGTAGTTACATTTGTCATCATGTAGGCATAGGACGTGAAAAGCATACGCTTCACAGCATCCCGAATTTCATATCCAAAGAAGCAACGTTAATAAATAAAAATAGACGACTTTGAACATGAGATGGAATTTACTCCTAAACCCACTCAATTAAGCTGCAGTTATTCCATTCTTCTATAAGCAGAACTCCCAAGTTGATATATACTACCAGATCAAAAAAAGTCTATAAATTGATGTGATCTTGTCATTATACGAGTCGCTTTAAGTGTTCTCCCTTTAGGATGAATTTTCAAATTTTCAAATCCCCTCCAATTCCTTAAGAAAAGCATGATTCAAGCTCGTTTCATAACGCATTCACGCTCAATCTTCGATTTCTGTTACTGGTGTTCCTCAGATTTTCTATATAAATATTATCAACACTAAATTTTATTGACAACTCAATGACTTTAAGTCCAGCAGAAAAGAAATTCCACGACAATGTCTACCGAAAAATCATTTCGGAATCCAAAGAAAGATTGAGCCAGAGAACCTGCCTCAACCTTTTTCAACGCGGGATACCAAATTCAGATACATGTGAAAAGGTAAATTGCCTAATCATTCAACCTTAACGCAAAAAAAAAGATCTGGAAGGCTTGCGTAAGCCCTGGACAGGATGAATTAGCTAAGAAGGAGCTATCCAAAGCATTGAAGTACATATCCGCCTTGCAGAACGGCTATAAATTCGAGGATATCGCCTATGAGAAGCTGCCTGGTAATGATCTTTCACCAATTTTGTATGGGAATAACCTGTTGAATGCATTAGAGCTTCCGACGCCTAGTTTGCCGAAGCGTCAGCCAAAAGAAGTTGCAAAAAGCGAGTCAAATGATCACAGATCACAAGGGATGGCGTCGGTAATTACAATTCTGGTGTGTCGATTGCTAATTGGTATGAATAAGGATGGTACTTTGAGCATGAGGAGTAGCGGAATTGTAAATGACAGGAGTATGCTACCGAATCTTTTGCCAAATGGGAATCATGAAGAAGCAAAGGAGCCGGTAGTGAGCAATAATAGTAAGAGGAAGAAAAAACAAAAAGAGATTAAAGAAGAACCTTTGCTGCTGAGCACAGTAGAAGATCTTAAGGTGCCAACGAGAAAGCAGGATAATGAAATTCCTTCAGGAAATGAGGTTTCTGCGAAGGAAAGTGAAGAAGTCAAAATTGAGCAAACAAAATATTCAGAATTGAAGAATACTCAAATAGACACAAATGAACAGGATCCATCCAAGGGGAAGGAAGCGGAGGTAGAATCTCAGTCAAAGATAGAAGACCATAAGCCTACGGATCATGAGAATGATGACGAAAAAGCTCAGATTCCAATAAAAGAGGAGGAAAAGCAGTCTGTTATGGAAGATAATAAGCCTGAAGAACATGTAAACGAGCAAACTGCATCGAAAAAAGATAACGGGGAGGAGGTTAAACAAAATCCTCAGGTCGAAGAAGCTGACCCTTCAGCGTCTGAAGAAGATCAAAAGAGCAAAACTGAATCCAAAGAAAATGCCACCTTTCAACCTGAGGTGAAAGAACAGGAGGAAATAAAGCCAAAACCTGCAGAAGAAGACACTAAACTCTCAGAAGATCTTGCAAAGCCTCTGGTTTCTGAGGAAGATACGAAGAACAATGTTTCCCTCAAAGAGAATATGAACCTTAAGCCTCTGATAGTAGAACAAAAGCCATTAGAGTCTGAACAAGTTAAAAAAACACATACCCCACAAAAAGAAGAAATCAAGCTGAAACCTACAGAAGAAGAAAAATTGCCTTTTATCTTACCGCCAGAAGACGACAAGCATAGCTCAGCACTTAATAACTCTCAAATAAGCAATGGCAAAATGCATGACTCTGAGAGGGAACTCACAAGCTCCGCGTATAAAGTCCTGCAGACAAAGAGATCTTATCATGAATACATGTTAAGCCGACAAGTAATTTTGCTCATGTTTCCTTTCAATGCTAATTAATATATGTTCTTTAGAAAATCAGAATCGAAATCGTTGGGTCTAAAGAAGTGACATCAGGATTACTCGGAATCAGCAGTTATACTCTCTACACAATCCGTGCGAAATATGAGGACGCGAAAGAGTTCGTCTCGGATCATCGATACAGCGATTTTGAGTGGCTAGACCACTACTTACGCTCTCAACCTCGTTACAAAGGGTTGAATATCCCCATTTTACCTGAGAAAAAAGCATTTGGAAACATGAACCTCGCCTTCGTTGAGCAGAGGAAGGAAGGCCTTGAATACTATCTGAAAGAGCTTGGCAGACACAGCGTTTTGCATAAGGATGAGATCCTGCACAAATTCTTCTCGACTGATTCGAACGCGTTTGAAAAAATCAAAGACTCGATCCAGCTTCCAAGCTCATTCCCTATTTCGGCTGCCGATATTATTAATTTCAGCAAAACCTACGAGTATATCAGCGCGAGCATTAAAGCGCAGATCAAGGAACATCAGGACGAAAGCATTCTTGTATATAATCATGCTTTTCGGTACATTAACTAATATATGTTTGCTTTTAGGAGGATGTTGAGAAAGCTGGAAGCGTTCATGAGAGATTACATCAGCTGCTGACATTCGTTCAGGAGTTTATTCAGAGTCTTGAGAGCACAGAAAAGAGAGGAGAGGTAAATTTTTTATTGATAGGATTAGTGATCAATAGCACTTTAGATTTATACGTCGCTTTCGAACGGGATCATAGACATTCAGCAAGAAGCTCAAGAGTTTGAGTCTGATGAAGCGATTTGGAAATTTGAGGAATTTTGCACTGCGATCTCGAGTTACGTGTCGAATAAATTCTTCGAGGTGACTCGAGACGAGAATCTGCTCGCTGGGTTGAAAAAGCTCGAGGACAAAATTCTTGGACTTGATAATGGGCATCGAGTTTTCATTGCGGTAATCATATATCCGTCAGAAGTAGTGTTAAAGCTGTGTAATAGCTGGTGAACGATTATAAGACTAACGAGGAACTTAGAAATGATAAAGAGAGCAAGATATTGAGATTTTTGTAAGAGAATTTTTGATATAAATGGTGTTATAATGGGCATTAGAGTTGAAGGCCGTGATACGAAAAAGCTGGATGAGGAGAAAATTGCTCTTGATAAAACGATCGAACAACAGCGGAAAGAAATAAAATTAGCAATTGAAAATCTCCAAACGGAACTAAACGAGCTTGAAATAGTCTTGTAAAGATTTTTCTCAGGCAATTTGGTTAATTGTGTCGGTAGCGATTTGATTATGAACGAGGAGATCGACAACTATAATTCGCTTCAGAATAACTATTGGTGCAAGGTAAGAATTGCTTGCCTCCTTTTTTCACTCACGTTGATCATATAGTACTATACAACTTTGAAGAGCGAGAATCCATTGGAGAGGAAACCAATCGACATAATAGAATTCTAATTTTTAATTTCCTTCCTCGCTAGGGTGATGATGATAAATTTGATCATTTTCTTCTGTGAAGCAAATAGAAAATTATGTAATTGGCCCACATTGTTTGATATGAGCCTCGTAAATTTTCAACATGTAAATATCCAACCCAGAGATTCTTTAAACTCAAAGGTTCTTTGAAATCTGTGTCAACTATAAGAAAAAAAGCTTAAATATTAGTGTTTTGCATAAAAGAAGACGTGTAGAGGAAATTCGCACCTACTGAGAGAGTTTAGGTAGCACTGGTAAATACAGTAACAGTCACACACGATCAGACGTCCCATGGAAAGCTTTGCAATGACGAATTACTTAACAGAATGAGCATAGATGCGTTAATATTGTGCATTCGGCAAACTTCATCAAATCTACATACCCGCAGGAGTTTTCTGTGTTACAATCAGAAAATGCATTTCTTTGGTATAGTTTCTCATCGACTACGATATTTATGCCAATTATGAAAAGTTTGATGGCTTGCTCGACCATATTTTTCTTATGAGAAATAAGGATTTCATGTACTCAAGTTAAGGAATCTGGAAAAAATATTTTCATTTGCCATCTAATTTGTGAAAGGCAAAACAAGTCCCACTTTCAATTCAGGAGATTATCATCAGTATTGCAAATGAGCTACATCATGTTCTGGGTGGGTGCTCGCTTGATGAAACAAACTGACAAATCGGAAGCTTCGATGAGACTCAAATTTTACTCTATTTTCTATGGAGTTCTTAAATTTCTAACCGAATCGAAAATTTATTTTTCTCTGAAATTCATCTTTTTCCATCAGTAATCAATTTTTTCCAGTCTTTCATATTTCGAAGAATTTCTGCTTGAGATGCAATGTTCTACCCTTATTCCTTTTTCTCTCATCGCTCCATCTTATTCTACCCCATCTTAAATCGCTATTCCTGAGAAAAGTCAGTCACCAAACTTCTTCCCGTGATCTAAAACGATTGATGACAAAACTAATTTCACTATCCTCTTTCTACATTCCGAGATCTCCTAAACAGGACTACATTAATTTCCCAACAGAAGTGTTATGATCGCTCATCAGTTGAAGGCTAAAGAACCTAATAAATTCCATAATACATCCTTCAAGGTGAATCAGGTGGCTAATTTTCCTTTCTCAAATCCAAAAAACAAGCTGAGTGTACTGAGGGCGGCCTTTGCCTTTTTACTGAGCATTGTATTTTGACTCGATTATTGCATAAAATTGTAAATAAACGTATTAAACGTCTTCAAATCAAGAAATTTACAGCTTTTTCCAGTAATTAAATTGCCTAATTTAAATTGGAACTCCTCCGATCGCTGAGTAAGTAAGCAATAAAATATCCAAAACAGTGAAAAATTATTGCCCTTGCTGGTAGTGCTACCCTTGGAATCTCTGATTCTCTCTCAAACTACGTTACAATCAAGATTTCCAAACAAATTCTCCCCAAATTTCTCAAATTTTTAATGCGCGTCAGCGCCTCCCATAATCCTCACAGTTCCAGTTCCCCAATCATTTAACTCCGTCATATTCGCAGCAAGTAGACACTCATATGTATGCACCCTCACATAGATCTCGTACGTTTCAAGGAGGTGATTAATCCCTTTCGAAATTATATAATTGGGTGCATCCTCTTCTATATTTTTAAACACTGGAGGAAATTGGAACTAATTCAATTAAATTTTCCAGTTGCCTGATTAAACATTCTGATCGTCAGTACTTCATCGTAACGCCACTATATATTCGCTCAATAAGTTCATTTATTGTAAACTTAAATTTTTTGGAAGCTCGAATCACTTCATGCAAGTGTAAGTTCGCAATTCTTTTTTCTCTTTGCTTAACTTCTCACAGTGTAAAGGTCAAAACATACACTTGGACAAAGGACTCTAACAAGCTCTTTGACTACGAGTGCTCAAATTTGTCGCAAAGCAGCATCGTCACTGCAAACAGTTTAATCATCGCAAGAAAAGACAACCAAATCGTTTTTCATGACCCAGCCAAGGGAGAAGTGCCTCAAGAGCACACGCCTCTCGCCTACCTCAAAAAGAGCTCTGATGGTAACACTAATTCATCAATTTTTCTGTTTTTCTCATGAGAATCGCGATCACAGGTCGTTTTTTCATTTCTTCCGCTGATCTGTCGACTCCTCTGAAACTGGTGATCAGAAGTCTCAACTCAAAAGAAAAGCGAAATGTACTACTCTCAACCTTTCACGGAAATCTAATCGAATATGGAACATTAAAATAGGGTTATGAGTTCAAAGTTGGCGATAAAATACAAATCGGAAGAGTTGAATACCTCGTCAGAGAGATGAAGGACACGAATAATAAAGTCACGAGAGCGGAATACGGCAACCTCATCAAAAGCAAGGTATAGAGTTAATCTCGAACGTCTCAATCTTACATGCTTTTGGTAGGAAATGGACATTGAAGAGTCACAAGAAGCGAATTTGTGCAGAATATGCTTCGAGGAAGAAACTAAAGACGAGGCAGACCTCGATAATAAGTTTGTGTCACCTTGCTCGTGCAAAGGCTCGAGCAAATACGTGCACGTTGGCTGTTTGAAAAATTGGATAAAGAGCAAAAAGCAACCAAACAAGCAAAGCTCTGGACAACACTCGCTGCAATCGTCGCTTATGAATCTTTTCCGTGATCTTCTCGGACTCTCAAATCAGCAAATTTCTCAACCAAATCCAGCTATGATGAGTTTCAGCCTTACTCAATTACCCATGACTTATCAAGCTCTGCCAAACTATCCTGCAAGACTGGCAACTCCATTCCAATACCCTAGTTCTCAAATGATCCCTTATGATCCATTGTACCCAAATCACTTCGGAATGAATATCTCGATGGTCATGCAAAATGGAGATCCTAGCATCAGAAATAACATCAATGAGATTCGCGTGTCAGGTATCCCTCAGCAAATGGGCTCGCAACCACCCACTTATGGACCTAACGCCACCGACACGAGCATCCAGACCAAGCCTGACGTCGAAAACAACTGGTTTTCGAACTTTGCATGCGATGTGTGCAAGAATATCCTTCCCTTTGCGGTTAAACTCAACGAAGAAACGGAAGTAGAAATGGCCAATATCTCGAAACCAGAAGACGCTCCTTATGTGATATTAGAACGATTGTCACAAGGAAAAGGAGTAAAGGTGTTTTCTGTGATAAAGGGAATCGAAAACAGTGAGGTCCGACTGGGTCGTGGACATTCATGCGATATACCCATCTCAGATATTTCGGTCTCGCGATTCCATGCGATTATCCGCTATCAGAATGGAAAATTCGTTATTGTGGATAATAACTCCAAATACGGCACGTTGGTGAAGCTGGAGGACGCTATTGAGCTTCGAGGTGAAAAGCTTGGATTCCAATCCGGAAGAACATTGATTACAATATCAGTTAAACCTGAAAAATCAGCAATAAGCAACGCGGATATGATTCCTGAAATCATGCAAGTCGACGAATCCATCTTACTCGCAGAGAAGTCCAAACCGATGATAAGAACCCGTAAAGTCAACCCTGAAAAACGAGTTCATGCTCAGATCAAGCAAACAATTGTAAAAAACCGTGGAAATGACGTGAAAGCTAACAGCGATGACTCAGATGTTGAGGAAATTCCTCGAAGTCAATTCTCGGACTTGAACTCGCACAGTAAGAAAATCAGCAAGAAGCGAGTCTAAATGACTATGGATTTCTCATGCAAAATGTTCTTTTCAATAATGTGAAATTTTTTTGGAGTTGCTGTTAGTTTTAGTTTAGCATTTTTCCTACATTTGGCTTTGATGCCAAAGAAGCACTTGTAGTTAGACCTTGTATAAATCTTCTTCTATGTAAAAGTTTGTTAGTTCTCAGAAATTGTACTTCTCTAGAGTTCTTTGTTTCGCAACTAAAGGAATTTGATACCAAAAAAATGTGTTTATTATTTTTATTGCTGCGAGTTAAGAAGAATTGATAATAAATTAACTCACGATAAGATATCTTAACCATTGCCATACGAATCGGTCCTCGTTGATGGAGGAGCCGAGAGATTTACACTCGAATATACTGAGAAGAAATCACACAATTACATAAATACTATGTAATAGACCCTGAAATGTAGACATGTTTTTGACCAATATACAGAGGATAATATCGAATAATTGCATAAAAGACACTTTTTTGACTCTGAGCTAATTTTCAAACATTTTTCTAATTTTGAGTTGCGGCTGCGTTTTCGGCCTCGTCTGCAAATTCGAATGGCTCATCCATCGACATTTCACCATCATCCTCTTCAATTCCTTCTTCATCTTCTAATTCTCCCTCCTCAGCCTCATTTCCACCAAGATTAGTTGCTTTTTCTTGATTGAGCAGCTCTGGTGTTTCAGCGGGCAATTTGGTAGCTTGCAATCCCTGTTCTTCCATCAGTTTTTGTTGAAGTTCCTGTTGCTGTTGAAATTGCTGTATATATGCCGCGAATTGCTGCTGCTGCAACAATAGCTGCTGTTGAATAAGTTGTTGCTGTTGTTGTTCGGTTAAATCCTCAGGATTCATATAAGTCGGCTGCTGTTGTTGCTGTGGTTGGTGATACTGCTGTTGCTGTTGCAATTGAGGTTGAGGTTGCTGTTGCTGTTGAGGTTGATATTGCTGAGCAATGGTGTTGATTGTCTTATTTCCCATGGCATTCTCGTTTTCTTCCATTTCCTCATCTTCCTCTTCATCTATTCCCTCGTCTTCGTCATCTAACTCTTCATCTTCTTCATCAATCATATCCTCATCATCATTGCTCTGAGATTTCTGGTTCTGAGGTAATAAACCTGCCTGCTGGCCTATGACACCTTCCATTGAGCCCTTATTAAACAGTTCTTGAGCTTGAGCTGCAGCCATTTTTTGCATCATAGCATTCTTTATCATTTGCTCTCTCATCATGTTTAACTCCTGTTCCTGAGGCAGCAACGCATGAGCTTCTAATCTCATTTCGCTTCCTTGAGATTGAGCGGGCTGATTTTTTGGTTCCTCTTTGGATAACGTTTCTAAAGAATCTCCTTTTTGAATTTCAAACTTATTCTGCTCTGGCATAACAAAGGTCGATGGAACAGTAGACATCATCGGAACTTGCTGAGAACCGCCTGTGGCAGGTTCTCTGCTTTTAATTGGCGTAGAATCTGCTTTATTGACAGACATTGCTCTTTGATCAATGGACTTTGAAGAACGCTGAATCTTCTTACGGAGGATTTTGAATATCTTTTTCTTATTCCTGAGCTTATTCTCGATTTTCTCTTCGATGTTCCTCTCGTTTGCGCTCATTAGAAGAGCAGTAACCACCTGCGAGGCCTTTGCCTCTGGGGGCAATGCGAGGTTTTCGATGTTGCTTAAGTCGATTGCACCGTTGCTGTTATTAAGGATATCATCGATCTTTTTTAATAACTCTTTCTTCGACATATTGCTTCTGCTAGCAATAGCATCGAGACTATTATTGTTCTCTGCATGCCTCGAATTGAACCTATCGCTAATATAATCAAGTTTTGAGTTTCTATTGTCGTTAGAGGTCTCTTCTTGCTTGGTGTCAACAAATTTTGCAATGTTCTCAGAATCCTTGAAAAATCAATTTAGCGGGATGAAAACTATCAACAAGGCTACCTTCTTTGAAATAAATCTTCCTTTGACACGCAAGCGGGTGTCTGCGACTCGTTTACGGCAATCGTAAGAAATCTTTTTGGCCCAAATTCTTTTTTTGTTTTTGTATTTCTCAATTTTCAACGTGCGTTCGTACTTCATTCTTTCACGCCATTTCGAGTAATTTTCACCTCCTGGACCATACATAAGCGGATCTACATTCATTTTAGTTTTGTAATAGCGGCCTTATGTTTACCTTTTTTCTGCTGAAACAGCCAGCTATCAGAAGTTAAGCCTCGATTCATCATATCTAATTCATTAGATGAAGTCGCTGGGTTCTGAGTCATGGGATTCGAGTTTTGCTTCATGTAATTCAGCGATAATATCTTTGAATAATCTGACATCGATTCCTAAATATTAAAGAATTAAGCTTTCTATTCGTAATTAGAATCTCGTTACCTGTTTCTGCTGAGCCTCAGCCATCATTCTAGCATTTCCTGCTGTGCTTCCAGGAAGTCCAGCGTTCAAGCTGCTCTGTAAGGAAAAACCGCCTGCAGGATTAGTTCCAGAAGGAGCGTTTCCCTGCTGCGCATCTCTAGCACCCAGACGCTGGTCCATCGTACCCAGCATATCTTGGAGGTTATTTGCTCCAGAATTGAGCAAATACGGCAGGTATTTCTGAATATTCGCGTTGTCTAATTCCGATCCAGAGAAGCCTTTATTCAGATTACTCATATACTGATTCATTCCATCCTGTCTTGCTGCGGCGTTGGAGAAACTGTTTACTTTGTTCAGGCCTCCTGGTCCAAAACTATTCGAAGGGTTCATGCCTCCTGAGAGGCCTTGGCCGTAGTTACTGCCGGCTCCTCCCAATGAGCTTATTCTCCTGAAATCATTGCTGCTGAGTAAATTTTGTGCGTCGTTCATGCCTCGCCCGCTGAAATTACCCGTGGGTGGGAGATTATTCTCGATCTTCAAGTCCTATATATATAACAGCATGATTAGAACACTGTATCAGAGAGGGAATGCTATTTACAGGCATTGAGTTAGGGTTCAGGGCTTTATTTAGTTGTGCATGATTGAATTGGCCTTGGGAAAACTGACCTGCACCAAGTTGTGCAGAGTTGAGTTGAGTCGGGTTTGAATTTTGGAGTTGGAGTTGATATAGGTCCTCGATTCCTGGCATCAGCATGCTCAAATTCTGGTCGCCAACGCCGTACAAATTATTGAGCAACATCGGATTCTGCATGTTTCCGAGCCCTCCAAGCTGGTTGGAAAGCGGAAGCCCTTGTAACAGTTTATTCGAACCTCCAAGCATACCGAACCCTCCCCTACAGATTTAGATGATATAACACGAGCCCAAAAAGCATAGGATTTACGCATTTAAGTCCTGTTTCAAAGCATATTCGTCGAGTCCGTTTAATAAGAGCTGATTTTCTATAATTACGACAAAAATTTAACACTCATGCTATTTAAAAAATTCAAATTACCCAGCTCTCCTAAGTTAGCGCCATTCATGTAAGACTTGTCGCCGAAAAAGGGTTGAGTGCCTCCTTGCATCCATAACTCATTAGGATTTTGCTTCATTAGGCCTTCATAGAAACCTGCGCTTCCTGGATCAGCGCCTAGGTTTCCTAATGAGAAGTTATTTTGCAATAGGAAGTTGTTTGTGTTCGCGGCGTTAGGGTTATTGCCACCTAAATAAAGATTGGAAGCTTCAGTAGGGTTTCCGCCTGGAAAGCCGGCCTGAGGGTTTTGGGCACCGGCTCCAAAATTATTTGGGAAATAATTTAAATAATCTGCGCCGAAAGCGGGAAAGCCGGAGTTTCCGAAGCCTGCGTTCATGAGGAACTCAGCGCCAGTAGGGTTGAGGTGCTTGTCTAAAGGGAAAGCATGAAAGTTATTGAAAATCAGATCCTTTTTGTCGGATTACCCTGTAAATAGTCTTGATTCATGTCCATTTCCTAGGATAATATGAGCATTGAGGGGAATAAAACGGTTTACCATCTTGGCATTAGGTTTGTGAGCAAGCAGCGCGTCCATTTTGGCTGAAGTTAGTCGATTAGAGGGGGTTTAAAGGAGATGAGAGGTACGTTGCCGCTGAGAATTGAATCCCGGGTTGTTTGGAAACTGTCCTTGAGCGTTCGCAAAAGGGTCGAACCTTGGATTAGGCTGTTGGTTTGACATTGAGTGTATTGAATGCTAATTTAATGCTCAATAAGAAGGTAGTGGAGAGCGTGACTTACGGTTGAGTGGATGGTTCCGAGGGGTATAAATTATAAGCGATTTGAGAATTATAAAAATCGCAACGGGTATTATTTTTTAATTAATTCTAAGTCATAAGGGTAAATCTGGTCTGAATTTTCTGCAAAAAAGAACGATTTGGTAATTAAAGAGCTAAAGGACAGTAGAAGTGTTACAATCTACAGAAACCATTCATCGAAACATCTAAAAAATTCTACAATTTAGCAAACTGATCTTTAAGTTTACGAGTGATTTATCGCTCAAACGTGTCTTCCTGATCAACCTAGCTTCTTATTTCATTTTCTCTGCTAATTCTACGTAAAATTTCAATAAAACCGGTAATCCTCCTCATGTTCTTCATAGACTATTAACATTACAGCGATATAGTTTCTAAACCACTCGCTAAGCGCGTCAAATCTCAGAAAGAAAGAGTTCTAAAAAGGTGGTCTTCGGGACTTCGAATTATAAGAAACTTTTCCAACAGATTTCATCAGAAAAATGGAGCATTCACCCAAAATTAATTATTTAGCTAACCGTTGCACCCTCAAATCGGAGCAGTCCTGGTATTTATTTTGTACTCAAATTTACCTGCTTAAATCGGGGCACTTTTCAATTGCTTTTTAGCCAGTAATCTTTAGTCTTCAATTTCAAAGTATGATTACTCTGTTTTATCTCCTATTCATTTTTCACTCAAGTACCTCAACTCAGCACCTGTAGCTCAATACTCCTCAATTTCTATGGAGATGACAATTTTTATACAAAACCAATATAACTCCATTAACAGGAGAAAACAAACATCTAAAGATCTGCTAAAGATGACAGCAAGAAAACCAAAACCTCGCTTCCAGAGGCCTTGCTTATGCTCGAAAAATCTAAGAAATCATAAAGTATCAACAAATAAATAGTACAATAAATATCACAGAGAACGCTTAATAAATGAACTAATGCTCAAGCTCCGATTCGGATTAGTCGAACATTCTTGCAATGAAGGTCCTTCTATTCTTTTTCCCCTTAAGTGAGTCGGGTTGTTTGTACAGTTCCCTTGGAATTTCATAAAATTTCTTTCCCATATTTATCTCAAACTCACACTTGGATAAAAATTTGGCAATTGGCTTCGTTAAGTGTTCCTCTAACAGATAATCATCATGAGTCATGTTTTCCGGTAAGTTCATCCCACAAATCCCACCACAGTTGTTCATCAACTCAACTGTATGAGAAAAAGGGATCAATCTATCCTTCTGCCCGTGAATAAAATACGTTGGAGAATAGACCTTTCTAATCGCATCGATATTTCTGAAGCGATCCGCCACCACCAGCGAGCCCACGGCGCCTGCAATCTCTCTCGCCACCGCTTTTATCGACGTGTACGGCGACATTAGAATCAAAGCGCCGACGTTTCTCCGCGAAGCTAGATGAGTAGCGGGGCCTGAGCCTATAGATCGGCCGAAGAGCAAAATATCATCAGGAGGGACTCCGATTTGATATTGCAAGTAATCAAACACGGTTTCAGCGTCTCGGAGGATTTTATCTGCGCTCGGCTCGCCGATGTAGAGCCCGTAGCCAGGGTACTCCATCGAAAGCACATTGACCTATATTGTTGAGCGGAAATAATTAATTACAATGGACTTAATCCTGATAATTACTCGAAGTTTTTCTCCTATTGTAGCAGCGAAGTCATAAGCCCAGCCAATGTCTTCAGCGTTGCCGTGGAAATAAATAAGGATTTTGTCAGAGCCTCCGATATAAGGCAGATAGAGACATGGAATGAAGTCTGATTCTAGATAACAAATAGATTTAAGTTAATCGAGGGTGTGGTAGTTTATATTACGCTCAGTTGTGCTTCTTGTATCGGGTTGTAAGATTGATTGAGAGTGTTTTTTGTTGGGACCAAGTTGCGTAGATGATGATTTTATTTTGAGGTCCACTAATAAAGCGTTGAGACCGCCGATTTGAGTGGAATTGCGAGGGATCCAGATGACGTTTTCGGTTGAGCGGTATTGGAATGAGGATTCTGGAGCAGGAAAGATGATGTCGTTCAGAATCATGTGATTGGAACTAGATGTGACTGATTATTTCAAAATTTCGTTATATATAATTTAAAGCGTTTTTGACCATTACAGTTGGTCCTTTCTAGTGCAGACTAGTAAATTGAAGTCTAGAATACTTAATCTGAGTACACTTGAGTAGCTCATTACTTAATTCTTCTATTGATCTATTGCATTTCTGCAATTCGATTCGTATTACTCACTCTTAGTAACTCAATCGAGACTCAGCTAATTGTTAATTATTTCACAACTATTTTGGTACTTTTGTTAATTAATCAGGTTTTATGTGTTCTTGAGCCCATTTTCTATATTTTACGTACGAAGCCACGCAGCATGATTTATACATATGTGATCTATTCAATTTAGTTAGAAGCAATCTTCTCTAAATTAATGTTTCAATTGGTAAGATAATCTACATGAGAAAATGTTTAAGTATATTGACCTGACCTTATTGATTTTACCGATAGCAGGAATTTTCAGATTACCATCACCTCATTCGAGAATAGCATCACAAACAAACAAAAAAATTTCATCGATTTTCTACAGTGGTTGACGCTTCCACTCAATGTAATGGACTCAAAAATATGCAGAAACAGGTATTATCATCTATCATTTGATGTGATTCCGTTAGAAATTGCACTTAACTGAATTTTCTTATTTATTATATTTTATGCGTTTGATTTTTTTTTATCAACGCACGTTAGAGATTTAAAACCCTGGAATAAACCCACCTTCTCTTATTTCGTAAAACTCGTAAAATATCTTAATTCATACAGAACAGTAAGAGGCGACCACAAGCAACGTAAAAAACAAAACTCACCTTCTTTCCTTACAACTCCCTAGCGTTGGAGTTCAGAAGCCAATTTGAACCAGGCAGATATCAATTTTCTTAAAAATCTCTAACTGAAGATTCTATTTCGAACATTAATTGAAAGTTAGTTGTTAAGAATTCCGCCTTTATATAGAAAACTTAATTTGGAACTCCTCAATAAATCCAAAGATAAATTTTCGTTATTTCATATCTCGAAAGATTACACACAATTAGTCAATCTTCCGAATGATTTCAGTAGCTGCCTGCTATGTTATTATCTACGCCTGCGCAATAGTTGGTCTAATCTATGCGTTTACCAACTATGCCCGCGTCAAAAAGGTCTCATTGAAGCAACACACTGATTTCGAAATGGCTGTTCCTTACTCCAGAGCTGAAAACCAAGAAGAAATCGCGCTGGACAGAGAAAAAATCTTGCTTATGCTCGAAATCGGAGAGGCCATCTCAACAGTACTTTTATCTCATAACCCTTTTCTCTAATTGATAAATGCGTTATAGGGTGCCAACACATTCTTACGCCAAGAATATAAATACATCAGTTTCTATTGCATTTTCTTCTCCTTCGTTGTCTGGGTAAAATCATCCTTGTTTCCACTGATTCTAACGTTCACATGGATAGCTCGCATCGGACAATCTCGGTGTTCCTTTCTCTACCATCGCTTTTATCGTTGGAGGCATCACCTCGCTTATCTCAGGCTATATTGGCATGAGAATCGCGGTTATCTCTAATTACAGAACGACTTATGAAGCCAGACGAGACCTCGCTCCTGCCTTCAAGGTCGCGTTCAGAGCCGGATGCGTCATGGGATTTGCGCTGAGTTCGCTCGCTCTGCTCGTTTTGATCACCCTTATCGCCGTCTATAGACAATTCACTGACCTCTCCGTCGAAGAAATCCACACGGCTGAAATGTACGAGCAAATCGCTGGCTACGGACTCGGAGGCTCAACCATCGCTCTGTTCAGTCGTGTTGGAGGCGGTATCTACACCAAAGCGGCTGATGTTGGTGCTGACCTCGTCGGAAAGGTCGAGAACGGTCTTGCTGAAGATTCACCAAAGAACCCTGCCACTATCGCTGATAATGTTGGAGACAACGTTGGTGATATCGCTGGTATGGGAGCCGATTTGTTCGGATCTTTCGCCGAGTCTTCTTCAGCTGCGCTGGTCGTATTGGCTGAGGACACAGCTTTTAGAAAAGCTGCTGCAGAAGCCTTGTCTATTGAAGTTCAAGACACTTTTCTGTATTTCCCAATTGTACTCTCAGCTTTCGGTATCATCTGCTGCTTGGTCTGCTCCCTTGCCGCGACCGATATCATGGCAGTGGATCATCCTGAGAAAATCGAAAACACGCTCAAATGGCAGTTGATTCTCTCGACTGTGCTTCTCCTTGGAGGAATTTACATCGCTTGCTATTTGACTCTCGATTTCGATGCGGATTTCCTCGGAAAAGTGAAGCTCAATTCTCTCTACGAGCTCAACGCGTTTAACGCTTGGATCTGCGCTGCTGCAGGTCTCATCGCAGGTTTTATCATCGGTTACGTCACCGAATATTACACTTCCAAAGCCTATGAGCCTGTGAAGGAAGTCGCTAGATCCTGCGAGACTGGCGCTGCCACCAACATCATCTACGGCCTCGCTTTGGGCTACAAATCAACGATTGTCCCAATTTTCGCCTTGGCTATTGCTTCATTCATTTCTCACACTGTCCTCGGATTGCTCGGAGTGGCTCTTGCAGCTTTGGGCATGCTCTCGAACCTCGCGATCAGCTTGGCGATTGACGCCTATGGACCAATTTCTGACAACGCCGGTGGTATTGCTGAGATGTCTCATCTCGGAGAAGCTGTCAGAGAGCGCACAGATGCCTTAGACGCCGCTGGTAACACTACCGCTGCCATCGGTAAAGGCTTCGCCATTGGATCCGCTGCGTTAGTCTCTCTCGCTCTCTACGGAGCCTTTATTACAAGAGTTGGAACAAACCCAACCAACAACCCTAACATCATCACGGTCACAAGACAGGACATCTACGTCGCTGACGCTATGGTGTTCTCTGGCCTGCTCATTGGTGCTATGCTTCCTTATGCTTTCTCTGCCCTCACTATGAAATCCGTTGGAAGAGCTGCCCTTGAAATGGTAAGTTATTATTCTCGTTTTGTGACTTTAAACCGTTTCCCTTAGGTCAAAGAAGTCAGAAGACAACTGGCAGCAGACCCAAAAATTAAAACAGGAGAAAGCACCCCAGACTACGAGCGTTGCATCGCGATCTCGACTACATCTGCTCTCAAAGAAATGATTGCTCCAGGAGCTTTGGTAAATAACAAACTTTTTCGTATCAAAGTTTCTAATGGAATTGTTTACAGGTCATTGGTACTCCAATTCTGACTGGTTTGGTCCTTGGTCCAAAGGCCATCGCTGGTATTCTTCCAGGAATCTTGATTTCTGGTGTCCAGATGGCTATTTCTTCATCCAACAGTGGTGGAGCCTGGGACAACGCAAAGAAATACATCGAAGCTGAACAGCTTGAGATCGATGGAGTTCGAATGAAGAAAGGCTCGAAGCCTCATAAGGCCGCAGTTGTCGGAGACACTGTCGGTGATCCATTGAAAGATACCAGTGGACCTTCACTGAATATTCTCATTAAGCTATCAGCAATTTTATCGCTGGTCTTTGCCGCTTTCTTCCAGAGAACTGGCTACCTTGTCTGCTATGTTGATGTTGATAGAAATATATTGCCTAGATGCCAGGCTCAATAAGGAAAATTTCGAATGAATAAAGCAATAAATATCATTTGTTGCTTCATGATTTTTCTGTGCGGAATTTTGCATAAATAGAAAAACTTTTTCAACTGAAATGACAAACAATCAACCAATTAAATCATTAAGACTAAGAGGCTAAAATAAGCTAAACTAAATTGTAAACTTCAGTCAATCGTCCAGCCTCGCTGGAAATAATTCAAAGATACAGCTGTGAATTATATTAGAAACATCAAAACGATCCGCTATGTAGATAGACTAAAACGAAATAAAATGAGGAGCCTTAAATATAAATACTTGCTATGAAGCTCGAATATCTAATATGCTAGCCGGTTGGAACTATGCTCGGTCGTTTTTAGACGCTGCGAAGTGTCATAGGAGCTTGGCCGTTTACTATCACTCAAAAAATTCATCTCTGCCTTCAGATTCTTGATTTCTGCCAGCAATTCGCTATAGACTTTGGACCATTCTTTTTTTTGGGCCGCTTGCTTATCGATCATTGTTTTCAGCTTCTCTGTCTGGGTCCTGTTGACTTCTTGCAGCTCCACTTCTTTCTCCTTCAACTGCCGGGTCAGTAGTTTTATTTGTTCTTCAAGCCTAGCGCTTCTCTGGATTTCGGCCTCGTACTTCATTAATTTTTGACTAATTTCGCTTATCTGCTTTTTATAGTCATTTTCGCTTGGAGTCTCTCCTCGGAGCTGCGCTTCCAAGGCAGCGATTTTATTTTTATACATTCTCTCCATTTTTCTGAGAGACTCATCATCAGGACTCGCATGCTGGTCACGAAGTTCGCAGTTTTCTTTCGATAAAGCGCGGATTTCATCTCTCAATTCCTTAACCGCTAGTTCATTCTTCTGTTTCGTCATTTCATAGAGTCTCCTGTAGTCATTGACCTTGGTAAGCAGCTCTTGATGCTCGTGAGGCCCTTGAGCTATGCTCGGTTCATCGGCCTTAGCCTTCTGGAAGGTTTGGCCCATCCAATGCCAGCTCTTATACTTATCTTCATTGCCTACGATCTGCTTCAGAGCCTTCAAGCTCGTTATGCGCGATTTTTGATGGTTTTCTTGTTCTCCAGGTTCTTTATTCACTGAAAGCCTCGAACCAATATGTGAATTACTCTCGAATTCACTTATCCTTGGTTTGCTTGCGCTATTCTCAGTTTTGCGGTTGAATTTCTCAGTGATCTCGCTCAACTCCGCCTTTTCGATCTCAATCTGCTTTTTTAAGCTCTGAAGCGTTTTCTCCTGGCATTCAATCGATTTTTGAAGGCCTCCGATTTTGGAAAAGATTTTAGACTCTTGAGTACTCGTGTTATAGTTCACAGAGGGCGTCTCATATTCAAATCCTCCGTGAGTTGTCCTCACGGCAAAATCATCTTCCGAATGCTCATGAGTTGCTTTTGACCCTCTGACTGCAGATTTCGATCTCAGCTTCTTCGGTTTTAATAGCTTTTTCTTCGGGACTGCCACTTTCGCATTGAAAGCTTGGATCTCCTGAACGAGTAAGGTCTATAAACGAAAGAGACAAGGGATTTACCACAGGCACTTTCTTATTGGCGTTTAAAGCGGCATTGATATAGCTTATTTGATTTTCTTTGTCATGTAGCTTCTGGCAGCTCCTTCGCATACCTGAATTCTGAGATAACTCTCCTTTTTTTCGATCCACGACCCTTTGAGGGGTTACCGAGCGTGCATGGAGCATCTGAGTTGGATGGCCAGCGATAACAAACTATTGAATTGAATTACAGCCGAGAGCTGAGAGCTAAGTTTAAATATTATTTCAGTTAAATAAAAAGAAAACACTTGCTCGATTCGATAGCAAATTGACATTACATATACAAAAATTACCTGTTACCACTGCCCATGACGTCCATGCAAATAAGTATGGTATGGAAGCACAGCAGATATAGAAAACATTCTTAAAAGTCTCATCTACGTGAATTCATTCATTCAGATCCACACACATATATAAGCATTATTGCGTGCCTCATGTAAAACCTATTAAGGATGCGCTCCTTCGAGGGTTTTCACAACTTTAAGATACGATTCTCTAAATAACTCCAGGATAACGCTATCCTCGAACGCTCCGACTTGTAAGTCTTGCAGATCGAGCTCAAACTTCAACTCTGGGTTCCAATTGCTCATGTAATTAAATAGAGTTCCTTGAAAGAAGAGCGATGAACCATGGAAAAAAACTAAATAATTCTTCTTCCTCGCATGCTTAAGGACCGCGTCTAACTTTTTCCTCGTGACTAAATCCCTGAAAACTGAACATATCTTTGCCAATACCTTCGTGAGCTCGTTTTCTATTTCCTTCGGATTTATACTCGTGCTGTATTTCATAAAAAACTTAATAGTTGGATCTTTTTCTTTCTCATCAATAAGAGGGTCATTGCCCAACACCAGCAGGTTTCTCCGGTTATTGAGATCTATTTCTTTTATCATAGCATGGTCCTTTTCAATAATTTCAAGCAATCGGCCAATTTTTTTCAGTTGCTGTGGATCTTCTAATATCTTTACAGCGCTGGATTCAAGAATGTTTTTGCATGTGCACATGAGCAGTTCGATATACAAGCAAAGAAACCTCACAAGAAGCAGCGTGAGTTTATATTTGTCAATGGTTCCGAGCTTGCAGATGGTTGGACTTTCTTCAATTGTCATTAAAAACTCCCAAAATTTCTGCGCAATTGCCCTGGAATTTGTAATCGCCACCTCAAGCGCTTTGAGATCAATGTTTCCTTTGAGCTCATAAGACATTACGTTCAGTTTCGACGATGGGCTATTGGCTTGGTCATTGGAAAGTTCCTCATTGAGGAAACCTTTCTTTCCTTGCCCGTTGACCTTTACACCTCCTAACGCCGCTAAGAACGCTGGTTCTCCTCCCATTGATATATTCGAACCTCGACCCATGTCCTCATTGTTTTTCGGTAGTAGAGAGCCTAGTTGGTTGATCTGCACGCTATTTTCAGGGCTCTGTCCGCTTTTGCTTCCGAAAAACTTTTTATCTATTGGATGTACCCCAAGCGAACCTATAAAATCACCTGGCGAGAACGGCTTAACATTGATTTCTTGTGGTTTAAACGAAAGCTTCCCTGAGCTGGTCTTGGCGCTCTTCAGCTTTAACTTAGCGGGGTTAGATATGGTTTTCAGGCTGTAGTTTTTCAATTTGGAGTCCAACCCGTGCTCTTCATCCAAGAACTCAGCAGCTGCTTCGAGTCCGCTGACATCGCTATGGGAACCTATAATCGCGTGGCTAAACATCTCTTCCCATCCCATTCGATCGCTTTCTTTTATCTGCAAGCAATGGACGATGAAATCCTCGGCTTCGAATGAGATGTTGTTGATTTTACGGTCAATTGGAGGCGGCTGCGACAGGATATTTTTCAGAT
>ENA-UOTX01001234-UOTX01001234.1-compost-metagenome-genome-assembly--contig:-NODE-1234-length-20593-cov-15.282073_pt1 | contig 20593 bp, 16 predicted proteins | sample MGYA00238143_ERZ746982 | MGnify/ENA primary metagenome ERZ746982 (study PRJEB28758, sample SAMN06268862) | compost metagenome | isolation source: single cell | place: USA: California, Emeryville, Joint... | reverse complement strand
TCGGTCTTTAGCCAATTTCACTTTGCCAAATGACCCCCTATAATCCCATTAAATATTACTTTATCAATCATAAAAGATACCTGCCGAGATCCTTGATGAGAAGGTAGTTATTGATCCCCTTTTGACCTTCCTCGTCCTTCGTTTTATCCAATTTATTCGTTTCGATAACCATGGTGCTGGTCCGTCTGAGAGAAGGCCCTTGACTTCTCGCAGGCTTATGAAGATCTCGTGTGTAACTCCTCTCAGGCGGACGCTTATCTGCATTTGAATTTGAATCGATTTGCTGCAGTGCTGCTTCGCAAAATAAACTTAAGCTTTTAATTAATGAAATATTTACCACCAGGAAACGAGGCGAGTCCACTCACTAACCTCGTCAACTCTCCGCCATTTTCTTCTTCCTCCTTCGCTTCTTTCATCTCGTGCGATTTCGGGACAACCCAGCTTTTGGTTTTCTGCAGGCCTCTCGTAATCCCTGCACCGCCAAATGGTTGAGCAATAGTCTGAGCGCGCGGATGATTCGGACTCGAGGACTCATTGCAGAACACAGAATTTTTCAGCGGACGGTGAGGATTCGCCTTGCTGTCTATTTTCAAAAGCGAAAGAGTCTGCGGACTCCTGCCTTCAGACCTCGATCCTCCAGGTGACCCGTCATCATTTGAAAACTGCAAATGTAACTCGGGCTGAGAGCCTTTGTAAATGGTCTCTTTTCCTGGACTAGAGGCGTTTCCTATGCTTTCTCGGTTCAACGAAGAATCTAACCTATTCGGCGACAGTCCCTCTCGCTGCATATGACTTGGACTGTCATCCTGTCCTAAGCCTCCCAAGATATTCGATTTGATTTTATTGAGATTATTAATTCCGTTGGCTTCGTCATATTCGATCTCTTCGTTTTCGCAGTTGAATACGTATTTCGTGATATTATGCATCGAGATGTTATCCTCAAGGTTATAGATAGTTTTGTTATCTAGCATCGAGTATTCCGTCCGCATCGTTTGAGGCATTTGCGACCGCTGATTGTTACCAGTGTTCACAGTGAGATAAGACTCCTGATCAGGGAGCTGCCTGGGCACGGCCATGAATTGTGAATTATTTGAGTGAATACTCCCAGGCAATGCTTCGCCCGTTCCTTTCCTAATGAGTTTTTGTTGCACAGGCATTTGGCTTATGACAATAATATCCGTATGAGGACCGCCGGTTTGTGAATTCGAAGACAAAACAGTTCGGTTGCCATTGGAGTCCCCGGACGATTTCGGAGAATTTTTTGATCCGTTTAGGTCTGATTTGCCGCTTAGAAGTTTGTTTCGCTGCTTCCGGGCATGGTGTAAAGGCAAAACTGGAGATAAGTCATCTGAATGATCTTTCAGCACATCCAATAGATTCTTTGTGAACTTATCCTGAACGGTTAATTGGCGAATCACTCCGAATATGCTCTCTGTGACTCTATCAGTAGGTTGGAGCTGGAGTTTGTTTTTCTCACTTGCTTTGGCGGAAGAGGGAAATATTTTAAAAGTAGTCACAGTGTTTGATGTTGGAGTCTCGCTAGTTGTCTGAATCGCTTGCAAAGAATCGGACCTCGCCTGCAAATGATGTCTTTTCGGCGTAGGGAACGATTTTTGGTTCATCTGTCCAGGCATCGGGATTCTAAGGTTAGCCATGGAGTTAGCTGTAACGCTAGCTGGGCTGAGGGTATCCTGGCCATTTTTCGTCGCTGAACTCAGTGCTTTGAGATTAAGACGTAGGTCAGGAGTTTCCTGAGGTTTAGACTGTTGATCGGAGTTTTCTTTTTGCTTTTCAGAGAGGTTTTTCAATGATTGCTGCTCGGATCCATGAGAAGGTCTGATTTTAACAATGTTCGTCTCAAGTTCCACAGCTTGGCCATTTTTCAGCGAATTGCGCCGGTGGGAAAGTAGAGACCCTCTGTCAGTATCATTGCTCAAGCTTTGTTCAAGACTTGTTTGTTTGTGCAACCGACTCGAGTTCCCACTTTTTATCTGCGGCACCGTCCAGTCCTTAAGCCCGCGTACAGTGGATTCATCCGGTTTGTCTGAGTTTATATTTTCATTTTTAAGCGCGTCCTGATTCCCTTCGAGCAAAGAAAACCGCATAAGCTGAGATTTTTTATGCGCCTGCTCTATTTTTCCATTGTTCTCAGCCCCACGCTGTTCTGTATGCAATTCCATTGGTATTATTGACGTATTTGGTGAAAAATTCGATAAACTCTCAATGCTGACACGCAGATTTCTCAACGAATTTCTCCTCTCCAGCAGAAAACTTGAAGGTTTGTTTGAGAAATTTGGAGTTGCGGTTCTTCGTAAAAAATTTCCTGAGCCAGCTATCTCAAATTTATTCGAGGAATCTACAGATTGATTGCTAGCGTTTTCGAAATTTTGAGTTGATGACCGAGGTGAATTAGTCCCAATTATGTCTTTTTCGCGAGATGAATCGATGCTGTTCTTAAATGAAAAGTCTGCAAAGGACGAGTCTTTGAATGGACGATTCGATAGAGATCGCATAAAACCGCCACCGCCGTCAGCCAGTATTTTTTTCTTATTTTTCGAGTTTGAAACTGTTCCATGAAGTATTAGCTGCTCTTTCGCTATGTTGGCAAAGATGTCTGCTTCTGTGCGTCGACGTTTGAAGTTTAATCCTATTAACATTCAAAATATGAGACAAAATACTATTTTCACCGTTTGGCTTCGTTGGTGGCTTCGGGTCAGGCTTTTCATTGCGCAGATCCAATGGCGTAGATGTAGGACATGTCCTATCGCTTTTGCCACTCTCAGTGAATCCTTCCTCAAATGAGGATTTCAAACGAGGTGTGTTAACAGTGCTATATATCGTGTTAATACTACTCGCAAAAGAGGGAAGTGGCTCACCTGATCGCATTGATTTGTTGCCGAGAAACAAGACAACCCATAAAATGGCTTTGGTTAACTCAATCTTCTTATGTATTGAGCAGATTTAATTGCTGTTGGTGCAAAATCTGAGAATATTTTTTGTTAATTTACACTTTCTGACTAGTGATTCTAAACTCAGCAGCTGAAGTAAACAAACTTCCGATTAATTATTATTAAAAAACGCCATGGATGAGCGTTTGCTCATTTAGATAATGGCCTCTAGTGTTAGTTGATCGTGAGAAGCGTTTAAGGCCGCCAGTCTTAGAGGATAATATTGTATAATGTCGTTATGGAATAGATTCAAGCTCCGAAAATTCTACCAAAAAACGTTTAATTTAATAAATAAATTTACTTTTAGTAAAAGAGTTTGCAAAGTGCATACAATTATTCTTTTGCTGGTTATACAGTAAGGCAAGGAGCTATTAAAGGAGAAATAAACTGCGAAGGTAGATGCTAATTAGAGGTAGGTAGCTAGCTAGAAGTAGCGTGTAAGTCATGCTCTTAGACAATGCTCGCAAGGAAATTTGTGAGTTAGTTAGCAATTGTCAGTTAAGAACGAACAAACCACACAATAGTGGTCCACACACCATCACTGTCATTGTAGCGAGAATCCAGTGCTGCATGCTGCCTTTCATGCTGTAAATAATATTACAATAGGTCAGGATCCATTGTTTTAAAAAAAAATATAGATATTCCCTTCCATCAGCTGTAATTAACGCGGTACAACGAACTTTTTCTTTGAAGCCTTGCCAGCGGTGGCTGAACTGTTGGTACATAAGTTGAGATGAACGATTATAATCTCTAGCTGTCACATAAATTTTGTTTATGAGCTCGTGCGATCTTTTTCGATGCCATAACAGTCGCTTGCAATATATAACTTGAAATGCGCTAACAAAACTTTACTTGGACAGAAATAATTGCGTTGATAGAAGTGGGTGTTGCCTTCGCAAGAAATACAGCATGAAAACAGTGAAAAGAATTCATAGGTAAGAATATATTGGATAAGAGATCCGCCCAAAAGTTTGGCTATCTTGAGTTAGTGCCTGCGAATTCATTAATCATCTATCGATAATAATTATAAAGTTTAGACTAATAGTCAATCAAACTAAGCTACAAAAGATAGAATTTCATCGTCACTCTCTTCCAAACCCAAAATGAAGCGGTTTAATTACAAAACATAATGTCTGGTAGTCATTCAATGCCTGGGGCGACCGCAGAAAAAAAAATCTGCTTATTTGAATAATAACTAACACACTAAGAATTTATAGAAATACCGGAAATATCAATTAGAAGTTTCCGCAAGGTGTATTCAAATAAAACAATCTTCTCATCAAAGATACTTTCACACGAATAAAAATTAACAAGGTTTGAAAAGGTCTGAAGATGACTGACGGCTTTTGGCAACAGTACAAGGAGAAATACCTTTACGATCCTCGAGATGCACAAAACTTCTGGATTACCACAAAAAATAGCATCAAACCTTTCAAAGGGCCTACTCGTCACATTGATTTGCTTGTATATTATACATCAGACAACGCATTGCTTCTAAACGCGAAGAAATCAACCAAATCGCCCTATGCCACTGGAGCAGAAGCATTTTGCAGAGACCAAGCATTTGATCTCCAAGCATGTTTAATACAGCGTAAAGCCTCGGAGAGATCCTCCAAGTAACTCTCAAAAACACCCAGTACAGTCGCTTTAATATTTGTACTTTAGCTCATCATGGTGCAAGCAGGAATATGCCAGAATGAATACTTGTATTCTTAGGGAAAAGGAGCAGATTTTTAAACGAGGATCCAAATGAGAAAGAATTTTGTTCAAATAAAGAGTTCATTGCTGATTTCGTAATCATTACGTCGTGCAGCTAGGATGTACAAATTTATTATCGTTTGGAAAACAACTCTGCTTGTGATAAGTGGGTTGAGCTATTTCCCCTTGTAACGAACGAATCTATTTGAGACCTAATTAACATGCCTGCACAAACTAGTGCTTCTTTATCAAGATAATACTAGGCGATGACTGTCACCAGTCTAGCTTGGACGAATTAGGTAGGTTAAGCAATGTAAAAGCAATTCTCAGGGCTTTCAATACTAAAAAATCTAAGACAATGGCAATCGAGTATTACGATGTTCAAATATAGTTGTAACTTCAAAGAATATCGATACAAATAAAATTTTTGTTAACTCATAGCAAATTTCTAACGAGGCTTAGCTTGTTTCCTGCGCTCCATTCAAATGTTTATACAAAATACTTACGAAGCAAAACTCTCCGACAACGTAACTGCGCTTTTCGCTCACAATTCTCTGATCAAACTCGCTAGAAAACGCTTCGGACTCAACGACAAACCGCTCAGTCTGTCAAACCGCGAAACGTGCACAAAAAATGGGTCATCGGAAGCAACCATTACGGCCCGAACAAAAACTACCAAAGAGATTTTCAGTTCTTTTCCATGGATGATATCCCACCGGCAAAAAAGAGAGCACATGATGAGGCTTGCGATTTCATTGATCCGGATCTCCTCGGACTTAAAAAACGAGGGTGGAATGGAAGCACTACAGTTCCGAAATATCCTCATCTTGAAGAAACCCATGAGCGCAAACTGACTAAAGTACATCCCAGCCATGACCGCGCTAATGATTTTTGGGATAATTAGATTCGAATAGGTCTTATGGATCACCCAATGCAGGATGGAAAACCTAACAGAATTTGGACAGGAACTGAAACCCGTGATAAATATACTGGTAAGATGCAGCCGATGCAATTGGCCTGATGTTATTGTGTTGCAGATTGGAATGTAAGCACGGCTCAGGACCTGAGAGAGAGGAAAAAGATGCTTGAGGATGAGTAAAATCGAACTCTTTATTCAATGAATTGACCGACTGCTTGATTTAACCAGAACAAAACATGCGATGAGGATGACTTCGAGATTTTACAACACCATAACTAGTAAAGCGTTCACCTGAACTTTTTAACCGATACATTTCTCAAGATTATCTGAAACCAACGGATTACACCACCAATTACAATGAAAAACTCCGCACTATGAAGATCGAGGAGCGGAATCTCAGAACAACCCTAAGAGAAAAGTAAACACCTTGATAAAAAGAGAAGCAAAATTTCTCATCATTATCATCTATCATAGATACCAGTATGAGAACCCAAAGGCCTCGCATAACCGTGTGGACGGTGCAGTATTTAGACTGACTGCCGAGCATAAAATAAAACACGCAAAGCCTCAATCAGTAAAACAACAATTCATTTCACATGCAATACAATCCATGTCTTTCTTAGGAAAACGAAGCTGCAAACCTCACCTTCAAACCTGACTTGTCCCGCACGTTGAAATATCCAAAAGAATTTAACACACACTCAAAAACGCTGCAGATATTTAATGGGTCGAAGGATGTCGATGATGGTCAGTACACCAGGACAGAGGCTGTTTTCAGAGAAGTCCCACAGACGTATTATATCTCCAATAAAAAGGACAAAACCGTCGAGGATACCTGGGTCATAAACCCTGATGAAGAGGCTCGTGTCGAAGAGATCAAAGAGAAAATCAGGAAGCAAGAAGGTAGACAATACACCGGTGATCACTCTCCGCCTCATAGTCCATAGGGAGTAACTTGTTAAGTTATCGCAGTTGTTTTGTTGTTTATCTATCTTCATATAAATCTTTTGCCTTTTCCCCCAGAAAGAGTACACAGAATGGCTTTTTGAAATCAATTAAATGAAATCCAATTTGTTCTTAAATTTTATTGTCAGAATAAGCCGGGTTATGCTTAAAAAATAAGCGAAAATTTGCTTAACGAAACTAAAATTTATTAAAAGCCAATTAAAATCCTTTCACTTGCCTCTTGTACCATTGGGTACCATCTGTTTCTCAAGTGACTTTTATCTAATAGAAGAAGAACAGTGGCTTCTGATAATAATAAATGAAAGATGAATATTTAAACGACGACGACCGAATCGGGACACAAAAACAAAGTTTTTTCTATAACTATTTGATATTCAGCTCGCGGATCTCAGAATACAAAGCGCATTCGTTTGCTCTATCATGCTGTTATGTTATCTTGCTATACGTATTGTGGTGGATGGAGCTATTGGACTTTATGTATAAGATTCCCGTGCTGTATCAATCATTGGTTGTATTCGACAGCTATTTTATCCAAATCGTCAAAACTTTCTTTACGTTGGAAGGACTCAGCAAAATTTTCAATCAGTCTTCAGAAGAGAATTATATAGAAATCCTTCTGTGCTTCATGTTGGCGTTCAATCTCATTTATTTGGCGTGTTTTGTGTACTGTTGGTTCTCTGAGCTCAAGAAAACATTGCCGAACATCGACTTCTTCTGGAAAATCATCAATCTAGCGCATTCATGCTTTTTTTGGGTGTTGCTTGTGCCAATGTATCACGTAAACCTCAGAGCGCTGTACATTTTCTGTGGTATTAGGATAACTCATGGAGGAGCAACGGGACTAACGTACGTAATGCTTGTTTTTGCTCTAGTGAATGTGGTTGTATCGACGTTTATGTTCTTCAACTCCTCGTTTTTTTACAATGAGATAAAAGTTGAAAGACGAGATGCGTTAGCTGGCGGAAACGACTCGTTCAAAGCAATCTGCGGGATAATTAAGATCATCACATTGATTATTCGACACGCATTGATTGATAATAGCAGTTATTATGGCGTGGTCCTTGTGATTGAAACCCTTAACAACCTATTGTTGATACTTCAGCTTTACTTCACCCGTGTATTTTTCAATGACACCGTAAACAAAATTCTCCTTACACTTTGCGGATCAACATTTATTCTCGCTCTCATCTCAGCAATTGTCGTGATCGCAGATATTTCATTGCATTATGACCCACTGCTGATTACGCTTGTTGTTGCGCCTCCCTTCGCAAAGTTGCTGATCACTCTCCAGCATAGGAAAGACGCCAGGCCTTGCAACTATCTCGCTCATCATATCGAATCAGCGCATCAAGCGTCTTATAATATCTCGTTTCTGCTGCATAAAGTAATGACCAATCAGGTTCAATCCACCGACTACGACCTCATATTACTTTCGATTTTTAGTCACCATCAGATGAACTGCTATAAGGCTGACTGTTTTTGTTCGAGAGAATTCAATGAACAAAGCGACCGCTATGATAATCCTTCAATAATCAAAGATCTCAGAAACCTGGACCGTTTTGAAGCGCAAATGGTGCTTTACATCGAGCACCTCTATCAGTCTTACCTGAAAAAATTCCCTAATTCGGCGCGACTGAACCTCGAGTACTCGAACTTCCTCATCAAGTACCTTGGCAATATCCCCAAATCGATCTATTACCTCTCTGCAGCGAAAACGCGTTCTTCTGGTCTGAAGTTCAGCTATTATCTGTTCAAAGCGATGTATGAGATCAGAAACTATATGAAGGCGTTTAATTCCGACTCAAGCGATGTGACGAACAACCTGCAAATTATCAAAGCGCTGCAGATAACGCAGAAGTACGAGGAACTGCTAGGTTTGTTTGAGAACGCGCTGAAGAAAAACATTGATTTTTTTGAGCTGCTATGTGAAGATAACGCGAATAAAAAGGGGATTTTGGAGAGAATCATGAAATCGCATGAGGCGAATAAAACGTTTTCAAAGCACTACCAACAGCTGCATTCAGCATGTCCAAAGCATATGGGGTCACTCTTTGTTTATGGGTTATTCAATCTAGTTATTTTGAATAAGAATGAGGCGTATGATTATCTCAAAATCGCTGAAAGGATCAAATTCAATATGGTGAAATTCGAAGCCAGTAGCAGTAAGGTGTTCCGGAGACTCGAGCATGTTGTTTCTTCGGGTTCTGGTCTCGTTTTGATAAACGGTGAACGCGAAAAGCTCGGAACTATCGAGTATATCAACGAGAGTGTGCTCAGTATGCTCGGATTCAATAAGAGCGAATTAATAACACAAAAGATCGAGAAAATCATCCCTGATACCATTGCTAAATTCCACGACAGATACATGAAAAGGTTTGAAACACGTGGCAATCAATCTATTCTCAAGTCATTCAGACGAATGTTTGCAAAGCATTCATTGGGACACATGATTCCTGTGAATCTCCTCGTGAAACCGGTGTTCACGATCGAAAATGGACTGCAGTATCTGGGGTTGTTGAGTAGGGTGAAGGACTCGAACCATTATATCTTGACTGACCGGCAAGGGTTCATTGACTCAATGACTCTGGCGTTGCTAGAGAAGCTTAAAATCGATCCGATACTGCTGAACTCGAATTTATTTAAGGTGGATCATTTTATTAAGGGAATCAGGCATCACTATGACAAATTCAATGAAAAAATCAACGAGCTTACTCCGAGTCAAATTGTTCAAGAAAACGAGTCGTTAGTCACAACTTTTGAAACCTCGACTGTTTTTAATGAGAAAACCAACCGCAAACTCGTCGAAAAAGCTAGGCGAATGACATATAATAAGTTGAATGATCTGAAGCTGAAGAAAGGTGGTAATAATAGTCCCGCAGGTAGAAATTCTCCAGGTGCAAGAGATTCGTCAATAAGATCAGACAATTCGAGAATAGATGATAATGTATACACGATTTTCCACATTGACAACAGCAACAACGCGGCTAAAATTCCCAAAAAATCCTTGTTTATGGCCAGCAACACTACCTATTCAGTGAATCCAAGCAACGGAGTCACATTTTCAAGCTCTACAACAGGCCCAAGTCTCAGCTTCGGTTCTTTCGGAAACCCTCCGATCTCTCCTATCAACAGCCAGCAGACTTTCGGTTCAACTCAGCATCAAACAGAACGTTCGCCTAGCCATGCTTCGAATCATTTGCATATGGCACCGCACATGTCACCTAGCCGCAGTACCCACGCTCCACTTCTAGGGACGAACTCCAATCTGCTTTCAGTACCAAATGTAAGCACCATTGCACGAAGAAGAACCAACCTTGCTCCCATTGATTTCAGTACCGCAGTTCGCAAAGGCAGTTTTGATAATAAAGAGCTCCCTTGCATGTGTCGAATTCAAAAGTTGGAGCTGCTGCAGAACCCAGAAATTTTCATTATCGTCGAACTCTTCGATTTCCAAAATGTGAAGCGAGACTCGATCAAACCCGATCTAAAACACCCTGATTTAGATCAGCTTGAATTCCTTACTGGGAGAGATGCAACAGCAAGTTTAAATTCCATGCGAGTTGCAACTACAAGCAGCCAGGATAGAATCAAGGCGAAGGGGCCAGTGGATCAATCGAGTATGATGTCTTCCTCAAATGATGTGAATGTCCGTCACCAATATATCAACAGGTGTCTCGAACAGCTGAGAATCCCGCGTGTGGAAAAATTTGGGCATTATGGCGTTTGGATCCTCTCATTAGCCGCGATCATCATCCTAAGTCTCTTTATCGTTTCAATTTTCAGCTTCCACGACGAAATCGATACGAAAAGCGTTTACGTGAACCTCTACTACCCAAGCCAAGCGTTCACTTACGAAATGGCGGCTTCTGGGTACATTCTGAAATATATCAACTCCACAACAAGCTATCAAGAGCTAGTTGAGGTTCCTGCTTTCCAATCAGAGGTGTACACGGCCTTCTATCAGTACGTCGCGGATTTTATGATGGTTGTTGTCGGGGAAATCCAGGTGTTTCTCAACAATCTGATCATACAGCCTGATGTCTACGATAAGCAGAGTTTTTTGAATTCTTATGTCCAGAATATCACAGTGTTAGTCAACAACCAATCCACTGATCTCCAAGTCCTCGGCTACTTCTCGCTTCTCATCGGCGCTAGTCTCCGGGTCGCTCACTTGACCCAGAACGAGACCTTCAACTCGTCAATTGATCAACTAGAGGTGCTTACAAATAATTTTTTCCACAATGAAACAGCGCTCAACATTCTCCAAAAGACCTCAGAGGAGCTTGCCCAAGTCCTCGATGTCTCAACAAATCAAGCGTACTTTATCGTGATTATCATCATCACCACGCTGCTGGCTCTCTTGGTCTTTAACCTCATTCGCAGGTTTGTAATGATCACTAATTCGACTTATAACAGCATATATTGGCTGAGAAATTTCAATCGGATAATTTTCGAAAATCGGAGAACGTTTCTTCAAAATTTTCTGCGCTTTAAGACCGAAATCAATCAAATTCACTCGGCATTTGAGTCCGAGATCCTCGCGAGCTCCTCCGTTGCTGAAGTCCACCCTCGATCGAAGACAGGGACAAATTATACAGAATTCTCTCACCGAACTAGATCGCATGATGCGCGTACAAATTTCCTGCAGAACCAAAAATCAAAGGCGTTTTTATGGGTCTTTCTCTATTTCGCTCTGAATATCGCGGCTATTGTGTATCTGAGGAAGAACCTAGATTCGTTCTCGAGTGAAATCTCGTTGTTATTAAGCTTAGAAAACGATTTTTCAGAAGAGAGGTACTATGGAGCTGAGTTACTAGCCAGGCAGTTATACGTGATCGAACAGAGGAGTCTCTATGGAAGCAGTTGGGATTCGGCAGCGGATCTAAGCCTCATGCAAATGAGCTTTAACAATTTCATGAAGAAATCATCGAGTAATGACTTGCTGACAGCATCAATTCTGCGAGACAGTCCCTGGTACTCGACCCTCTACCAAGGAGATTTCTGCCAGCTGTTTTTTGAGCCAAACACTGCTCTGCTCAAATACTGCGAAGAAGTCTATCAGGGCGTAGCGGTGAGTGGCTACCCCGCGTTTAAAAGCAGAGTGAAGGAGAAAATCGTATCTCATCAAAACGAAATCCTCAGTGGAAGTTTTCAATACGGACTCAACACGACGCGAATTGCTGTTATTGATGTGTTTGCTAGTTACTTTTACGTCGATAAGAACCTCCAAAGCTTCCTCCAGCAGCAGCTGGCGGCTCAAGCTAACGACCAGAAACTCAAGAATAAACGTCTGAACCTCATTTTGGTAATCTTAATGCAATTATCAACAGTTGCGTTCTGGGTCGCTTACTCCCTCAGCACGAAGAAAATTATCAAAAAAGCGCTCGCGATCAAAAGCGCGATTAGATTTTTTTCTGACGAAGCGATCATGAGTAACAAAAGAGTCGTTGTACAAATTTGCAAAACGTCCAGCTTTCACATCAGCCATGTTCTCAAAAAATAATCGATTTTGACACCCACACGGCATAGAACACTGAAATTTTGCTATTGACCTTTTTGTGTGTGCATAGAAACTAGATAGCTATGTCCTTATCTTTAAGAACCGCCCTTAAAAAGGCGTTTCTTTGTTATTTCCTCGTTTATAATATACTCTGTTTGCTAATGTTTCAAAGCTTTCCTAAAAGCTTCTAGCTATAAGCTAAGTAAATCGCATTTTAATCGCTTAGAATATTTCGAGAGAGCTAGACCGAAACTAAATACTGCTCTTTTTAAGTTTTTTTGTTTTTTATTTTGGAGAGCTTTTCAGCGCTAACGAGAAGCTACAGAAAATTTATGGGGCTCAAAATGCAGTAATCTGAATATGAAAAACACGCAGATACGAAGGTTTTGATAAAATTCAAATTTTACTTCTTTCCAGATGGAGCGTTGAATTTGAAATGCATGATGTCTCCGTCCTGAACGACGTATTCTTTGCCTTGAGTTTTTAGTTTACCTCTAGCCTTGACTTCGACTTCGGACCCTGCCTCGATGAAATCTTCATATTTCATGACTTCAGCGCAGATGAATCCTTTCTCGAAATCGGTGTGAATGACTCCGGCGGCTTGTGGAGCCTTGGTTCCATCTCTGATGGTCCAGCACTTGACCTCATCCTCACCAGCAGTGAAATAATGAATCAACTCGAGCATTTTGTAGCCAGTTTTGGTGATTTTTGGAATCATGGAAAGGTTAGCGTCAGTAGAGATTGGCTTCTTCTCACCTTCTGATTTAGATTCCTCTGCCTTTTCAGCTGCCTCGAGTAAAGCTTGCTCGTAGGTCACGGAGTATGGGATGATTGGTCCTGGGCAGTTTTTGTCAACCCATTCCTTGATCTTTGGAAGCCATTTGTTTCCTTTTCTCTAAAATTTCGTTATTGCATGATGTAATCGATCAGAAAATTTACCTTAAAATCTTTTTCTGAAAGGTTGGCGAGATAGATCACAGGCTTTGCTGTGAGGAAAAGGTGTTCGTTGAGGATTTCGATATCCTTTGCACTCCATGTGCCATCTTTCACCCATTGGCCTTTCTCGAGCATAGCCTTCACCTTGTCAAGAGTTTCTTTCTCTTCCTTTGCTTGCTTTGAGTTGAATCTGGCGATGTCTTTCTCAACGGTTTCGAGTCTTTTGAAAAGCCATTGTTGGTCCTTTTTGATCAATTCTTCACTAATGACTTCCAAATCTCTGACAGGGTCCACCTCACCGTCAGTATGGACGATTTCCTCGTCATCGAACGCTCTGGTAACGTGATAGATACCGTCAACGGCTTGAATATTGGAAAGGAAAGCGTTTCCGAGACCAGCACCTTCTGATGCTCCCTTGACGAGACCGGCGATGTCGACGACCTCAATAGTAGCCTCAACGGCAGACTTTGGCTTGAAGATTGAGACGAGCTTATCGAAGCGAGGATCCTTAATGTAGACCTTGGCTTTGTTGGGGTCCAGAGTACAGAAAGGATAGTTTTCTGCAGGAACACTCAATTTCGATAAGAGGTTGAAAGTGGAGGATTTTCCGACATTAGGGATACCAACGATACCCATCTTCAAGGTGTTTCCTGGACGTCCCAATGGGAGCTTCTTAACTGGTTCTTCCTTCTTTGGTGGCATGTTTCAAATATTCAACTAAATAAAGATTTATCCAAAGTATTTTTTTATTATTCTTTTTTGATTCCCGTTCGCTAAATAACCGAAGAGCAGAAGCTGATCAGCGACCCTCGCAACGCTTATTTCTACTATTGAATGATTCACCCTATGAATTTATCTCAACGACCAAAATTCTAAGTTAATTTGACTATGACACTCTCCTAAGAAGGTAATTTTGGAATTGATGCGATAAATTCCTTAGCCAATCCTATTGCAGAACACAATTTTTACCAGAAAGTTCGAAAATTACTTGACAGTTCAGAATCATCAGAAATAATAGTCAGAATCGCACAAAACGATGCTACTAGCATGAAATACGCCTCTAGGAAGGGCTAAGAGGAAGTATTGAAGTGGAATTTCTTTTATTTACATCTCAATTGAGCAGCAGAAATACAAAAATGGCCAAAATCGTTTGTTTTAGAGTATAGCAGCATTAGATAAGTGACATTTGTAAAAACAAATTCGATGTTCGCTAATGTCAGGCATAGCAGGGCAATAAGGCTAATTTTTCAATATGGTAAACTCCGAGCTGATTAGTTGTCCTTAGATCCCACCTCGCTTCCACTTTCCTCTTCCTCACTTTCTTCTTCTTCCTCGTCATCATCTTCTTCATCATCATCCTCTTCGTCATCGTCACCTTCCTCCGTTCCAGACTCTTCATCGTCATCTTCATCGCTACTAGCCGGTCTTTTGTGTGCAGTCTTCCTCAAACCATTGACTCCACTATGAACTCTCGACATCCTGTGTCGATCAGTCGCCGTTGCATCATCATCCCCACCCTCTTCAATAATCATGTCCTTATTACCGTGAAGTGCTTTCATATGTCCAAACATCTGCTTCATGACCATATCATCTTCAACGACTCGAAGCTCGAGATAATTCAAATTAATCGCTCTTGTGTTCCATTGAACACCGCCTTTCTCGATTCTTGCGTTTGATTGTTCGAGCGCTGATTGGATAACGTTTAAATAATGCGCCTCAACGCGATTCAGCATGCGATTGATCAGCAAAATCAGAAGCACGAGCAGCAACGCGGTTGTGACGATACCGATTCCGACGTAAAACCCGATACTTGTATTTACTCCGCTGGAAATCATGACTGTTGTCAGGCCTGAGATGAAGCAGAGGATAAAAATCGCAAGACAAACGCGGTTTCGGCCAATAATGCGTTTTTTCTGTGTAAAGTGACCGCATTCTGACTCAATCCTGTCAAGGACCCCGTCAACTTCGGCTTGGTCACACCGACCATTCGTTAGCTGAAAAATATCATTTTTTCGCACAAATCTCTCTTCGATAAGAGGGAAATATAACACTGTTGTGTGCGCCAACCCCGATCGGAAGTAATCCATTTATTACTGGTTCTTTTTGATAATGTTGAGCGCTTCGAATCCACAAACTCAAGCTGAGTTTCAACAATCACTTTGATACATTCTTAAATATTTAAAGGTGTTTTTTTATTACTTATATCGTTGAATTTGCTATTAATGCGCACATAAGAGCAATTTTTCCAAACGTATAAATCCCGACAGTTCTCTTTATTTAGATGATCTACCTCAGTTAGCCCTGAATGCTCAATTCCAGTTCCATGAGAAGAAATAATCACAAGAACAATTTCCTATGAAAAACGTGTAAAACCCAGATTATTCTTCCTATGGTGTTCATTGCGATAGGGAAATAAACTAAAAGCCTAAAATCACGATTTATTGTTGAAAGTTTAGCTCTGATAGCGATATAATCGTATCGTCAGTAACGATGATCTACAGATGAGGAGTTAAAGAAGCCTTCTGGACGGCAATGGATTCTATTATTTTAGAAATAAACTTCTGTTTGAATCATAAATCCAAATAAATATCCTCCAAAAAAGCTCTGATAGATGAATAAAGTTATATCTGAGTCAGACACCACCGAGACCGAAATGTCAGGCTCTGATGCCGGCATGAGCGAATTAAGATTCCGTGGGGTGAATTTTTTATTTCCAACTTCATTATATCGAAGTGATCTGCACTATCGATTAGAAAACTGGCAAAAAGGGGAAGAGTCCCGAAAAAAGAGACGGTGATAAAAAAACTAAAGGCGATGATAAACCAGGTGACGCTGCTTCGCTGAGCCGTTCTATGCCTGTGGCTGTAAACCTCAAAAAGAGCAACATTAAAGAGAGAACAATTTGGACCATCGCTATGTTGGCCGGATTCGTTACATTCATCCTCGCAGGACATATCTACTGCTCGATATTGATTCTCTTACTCACTGTGGGAATGGTGCGAGAGATCATTAACCTCAAACGAAACCGCGAGAAGGATAACAAAGTTTTCTCAATGACTCTTTGCTGGTACTTCTTCTTCGTCGCAGTCTACTATTTCTATGGGCAATTGCTTTCCAATAAACTCACGAAATTCGTCCTACGATCTCAAATTCTCAGAGTAACTTCCTCTACATTCATTTCCCTCTGACATAGGCCCCTAGTTCTTAGTGACGTATCATTACTTCATATCCTTTATGCTCTGGATTGCCGGTAAAGACTCGCATTACAATGACTAATCTGATTCTAATGGCAATTGCGACAGGTTTCTTGTTCTTTGTGCTTACATTGAAGAAAGGGTTCTACCGCTATCAGTTTAGACAATTCGGCTGGGCTCATATCAGCATCATGCTCATTGTTGCACAGACAGCATCTATTATGAATAACGTGTTTGAGGGAATTGTTTGGTGAGAATCGCGCTAAAGCATTTCGTGTTAACGCGATTTTTAGGTTTATTCTCCCCTCACTACTGGTTATCGCGAATGACATATTGGCCTACCTTTTCGGTATTAAATGGGGCAAAACACCGTTGATTGAGTTGTCTCCCAAGAAGACATGGGAAGGGTTCATCGGAGGAGGTATTTCAACGATTATATTCGCTTTCGGGGTAATTCATCGTTAACAAACTCATCTTTTTCATTGTGATTGTTGAGTAGTTCTCGTACCTTTTCCCTAAATGGAAACATTTGGTCTGCCCACAAAACGAGTTCGTGCTGATGCCTTTCCAATTCCTGACTTGTGAGCCTTCTTCCGTCTTTGAGACATTCCAATACCATCTCCCAATCATCGGGAACATTTGGGTTTCAGAATTCCAAGTTCACGCCATGATCATCGCGTTGTTTGTGAGTCTGATCTCTCCGTTTGGAGGATTTTTCGCTTCTGGTTTCAAAAGAGCCATCAAAGTCAAGGTATTCACTCACTATCCTTCAAAAAAATATTGATTATTAATCTGCTCTCAGGACTTTGACAACATCATTCCTGGACATGGAGGCATTACTGATAGAATGGACTGCCAGATTATCACGGTAGCTATTGACTTTGTTCGATTCGGCTCACACTAATTCGCTTCTTAGGGAACTTTTGCTTTCCTTTATGTACATCAGCTAGTACTCGGAAAATTCAACTACTTGAACGAACTTACAAGATATATTACCACAGAACTCTCAGCAAATGATCAACTCGCGATCTACTTGGAGTTAGAAAAGGCTTTAGTCCAGGCCGGCATTCTAAATTCAACTTTGAGCGGTTAGAAGCAGCAAACTAGCAAAATAATTGTTTACGCTCCTAATCTAGGCTAATCGAAACAGTGATATTGTTCATGAATTAGTTACATCGATATATTCTGCGTAGCTGACAATAAGTTTTTCTTTCTTATGTCTTTGAACTGTTAAACAAACCAACACCAAAAAAACACATATCCAACAAATTGCAACCCGTAGAAACAAAAACCTTTTATTGCTTTCATTGATCGCAACGGCAACAACAAAAGCTTGCAGTAAAGCCTCATTACCATGAGATAAAATCGGCCCACTGAATCCATATCTATTAAATCTGCACTGCTTGGACATGTTTTGATATTTTGTGTCTGTATAGGACTCACAGCTTATCTCCCGATTCAGATGGTTACGTATTCATTAATAATGTATACAGACAAAATAGCTCCCTTATGTACCTTCTAATCAGCTCAGTCTACGCAAATCTAATCTTCTATCTCGTTTATAAAATTTGGAATAGTCAGCCAGCCGCCCATACAAAATCATTCATATTAACCTGTTTTTGCGCATTCCCCAGCATAAAAGGAGCATTACTTCAGCGAAACAAGTTAATTTATTTAAGTGCAACCACGAGGCAGGTCATATTATCGCAACCGATTCCAGCTAGTTTTAAAAACAATGAGTTTCAATCAAAAACATCAAATTTACTCGCAGTATCAGGAGCAAGGTTATCGTCTAACAGTTCCTCAACAAGCTTGCTTACAGGGGCTGTAGGGTTGAGTCTTTGTGCTACAAACTCAACGATAGCTTGATTAGATTTGCATTCCCAGATTCCATCGCAGCCGAGGACAATAAACTCATCTTCTGGGGTCAACATTTTTCTCTTAATTTCAGGAACAGGGCTGATAAGTTGCTCGCCTGGCTTCAACTCGGAGTTCTTCTTGTACTCCAAGTCACCAAGAGCGCGAGAAAGATTCAAGTTGCCGTTTATTCTGCCGTTGGTGATGTATCCTCCAGCCTTTTCAACTCTATTCCTCTCAGTGTCGTTTTCTGGCTTGTGGTCTTCGGACATTTCGATTGCTTTTCCGTTGCTGCTCAACACACATCGTGAATCTCCTGCGTTTGCTACAATAAGTTCGCCTTTTGCGATCAACGCGACGTTGGCGGTGCAGCCGGCAAAAGACTCACTTTGGTAAGCTTCCTCTTCTCCGGAGTTCTTTAAAAAGCAAACTTCTTTTTTGCCTTCTGGAGTGAGAAGCAATTCATCAATGCGCAAAAATGTCTCAATCAAAGCATTTTCGTAGTCGCCTTTCTTGAAGCTTGCATTGGCAACGAGTTCATCGATGAAATGTTTTTCAACGAATAGAGCGACTTCCTTGCCTAATTATTTTGGTGGTTATAAGGATATATTTTCGTGCAAAAAGAAATAATAGAATTCCAGTGGTAGAGACAAGGGAGTGTAGTTACCTCCATGACCATCAAATACGCCGAATACGTGAACATCTGGGGCGATATCGAACTTAGCGATGTGTGCATCCTCCATATTGAGTCTCCAGCCTAAGGTAAAGAGCGTATAGGGTAGGTGATTACAGCGAGGAGAGGTTGAAAGGTAATACCCTGCATGCCGGAAGCTCCGTAGCGCATATTCCCTGACTTTCCGTCCTCAGATGTTTTTTCTCTGTTTGGTGAAGCAAGGTATATTCCCATGAATGTAGACTGACTGATTAGAATTTTTTAGTTAATTTTTAGCTATCCGATTTGAATTATTTTGACATTTATTTTAAATTAGATTGGAATCCTACGAGAGGTGCTCAAGAGCAGGGGGAAAAAAAAGTGATTCGGCAAAAAACGAAATTAGAATTCTCCAAGAGGGTCGGTTGTGGGTTAACTTTAATGAAAAGCAACATATGAATAGTGTATCCTTTGGAATATGCAAAGAAATTCAATGCTCTAGTCCACCTATAAGTATTTATTTTTCGTTAGGGTTCATGAGACTTTTATTTAGGCAACATATATGAGAGAAATCACTCAGTGGTATTTTAGTGAAAGGGCTAAATGAGTCTCCAAGAAGATTATAAAATTGCGGGACAGTTTCAAAATGCATCATCGGAATTAGGTTATTGTAGGAAAGCGTTAAGTTAGTTTTTTGCATTGTGATCAGATGTAAAGAGCCTTTTTGAGCCTTGAAAGAGCAAAAATGATAGGCAATTGGGAATCAATTTGAACAAGCTTGATGGGATACATTTAACAGTCAGAATTGAAGATTGTAATAATTATTTCTTTAAACAAGATTTTTTTGAATAAATAAAAAATCATTGATAATGCTCTTTGATCGAGCGATCGTGCTATTTTGTAGAACTAAAATCACTGCATAAGTTAACAGTGTACAGGTAGCAAAGGGAAGGTGTGATAACAATAAAACAAGTAATAGAGATAATCTGCAAGAAAATTATGTAATTAACTGATAATTCGAGTTTATTAATGATTTTTAACCCAACTTAAATCTTGATAATTGACATTTAACCATTTCTTATTTTTCGAAAAAGATAAAAAGCGTTCTTAGCAATAAACACTAATTCAAAATTCACAAACTAATTTTGAAAAAAAAATAAAATCTGGACACAAAAGTGATTGATATGTTGATTATATGAATTTCTAAGAGTACATTATTACAACATGTATATCACAACGCAAGTAAATCTACTACTACCCTTAACTTAGCAGATAATAAAACTATTTCGAGATCCGGCTTGTTTCTACATAATCAATATTTCAGCAAAATATATTGGAAATACTTAAATCTAGATAAAGCAACTAAATTTTGATTTCTCTATTACTACTAAATTTATAAGTGATTTCAAATTGTTTGGAAAGCAATGATTTATAATATGTAAAAAATATTTTTATTTGAGAGAGAAATCTATGGTAATGTGATCTGAACGTAATATCAATCAGCAGAATGAACTGCTTCCTTCAGCTCGTCATCATTTTTTAACACCAATTTGTCGGGGCAACTACATAAATAATTTTTTGTTCTAGTCCGAAAAGGGTTTCATTAACCGGTAAGATGAACGCTGGAGATGTATCCAATGAAAGTAAAGGTCATTGAGTTCTTGAGTTTCTTGATGGGTTATTCTTGTAATGGGGTTTAGAGATAAATAGCTTCTGATGCCATAATACATTTCGTTCGACAGATCGTTTTTGAAAACTCTTTGAATATACAAAACTGACTTAATTACATTTGATAAACCAAATTAAAAAACCAAATCATTAAGATAATTCTGAATGAATAATCGAATTAGAAATATCTGCTGTGTTTGAACAAAATATAAAGTAATAAGAAAGCTAGATCTCATGAAAATTCCTTAAATGAAA
>ENA-UOTX01001233-UOTX01001233.1-compost-metagenome-genome-assembly--contig:-NODE-1233-length-20594-cov-25.840912_pt1 | contig 20594 bp, 21 predicted proteins | sample MGYA00238143_ERZ746982 | MGnify/ENA primary metagenome ERZ746982 (study PRJEB28758, sample SAMN06268862) | compost metagenome | isolation source: single cell | place: USA: California, Emeryville, Joint... | reverse complement strand
GTTGAGCCAGTCGACGAGAAGACCCGAGAGTCCCTTCAAAAATCCGTCACTTTGGCTATTGAAATCGCCACTAAGACCCAAGAAATGAACGCCACTCACGTTGCTAACAAAGCGCAACAAGAATCCGCCGCTGAGCTCGCCATCCAAAAACTCGAGGATCAAACCGCTGCTGAAGCTGCCAAGAAGAATCTCCTTGAAAAGGAAGCTGAGAACGCTTCGATTGCCAGCTCTGGTCAAGCTATTGCCGATGCCAAGGCAAAGGCTGAAGCCTTGCTCATTAAGAGTAAATTATTTCCGAAAATTCATTTGCTAATCTAACAAATTTTAGCTGAGGCTGAGGTCAAGCAAGCCGAATTGAAAGCTCAAGCTATCAATATTGAAGCCTCTTCTGAAGTTGAGGCTCTCAAGAGAGAAACCGAAGCCGAGATCAAGCACAAGAAAGCTCTCGCTGAACTTGAAATCAGCAAGGCCAGACAATTGGCTGAAATCGAGACTAAGAAATTCAAGCAACTCGTCGGTGCTATTGGCAAAGAAACTCTTGTTTCTATCTCAAGAGCCGGACCTGAAACCAAGGCTAAGCTTCTCGGCGGACTTGGAATTAAGGGCTTCATTATTACTGATGGAAAGAACCCAATCAACCTCCTCAACACCGCCAATGGTAATTGAAATTCCTGTTAATTTGTGCGCTTACGATTTATCATTTAGGTATCATTGGTAGCCAATAAAGGAGTCATTCTTCAAAATATATGGTTAATTTTCTAACTGAGAGTATGTATGTCTGTGCTAAATTGAATTTATGATATTATCTTTCCCAACAAATGCATAGATACTACTTTTTATGAGGATATTTGATCTCAATCGTAACTTCTCTAAACGATTGTTGAAAATTTTAATAAATATCTTTAAAAACATGGCTTTCCACTTCCAAAAGCTGAATTATTTCCTGTAACTATCAGATAGAGAACGATTAGAACAAACATTGGTGATACAATTATTCTGCAAAGATCATTAATTAGAGTAACAATATGTCAAATACTTGCTTATTCTGACTCATAATGTCATAATGGAATCTCACATGAAATATATTTATCTATCATATGATTGTCTCGCCCAAGGAAATTGTTAATTTATTCGGGAATTTCAACTTGATTATCAATTTCTATTCACAGCGTACAGACTATATGATTTTGATATGTAAATACAACAAAATTTTCAATTCCTATTTCATTCTATATACATGATCCTCGTGTTGAAACAGAGACAGTGCAAGCATCTTATTGATCCTTCTTCGCCTCGGGATTATACATAGGATAGTCAATATATCCTGCTGCTCCTCCCTTAAAAAATGTAGAAGGGTCCCATTTCATATTCAATTCCCAGTCGTTCTTAATCCTCTCTACCAAATCAGGATTTGAGATGAAAAGTCTCCCAAAAGTGACCATGTCTGCCCACCCATTCTTAATGAATTCAAGAGCCGTTTCAGGAGTATGATCTCGATTGGTAATCAAAACTCCCTTAAATGCTCCTCTGAAAACCTTCGCCGCATTTGGAATTTGGCTTTTCCCAGATATATAAAACATTGGACCTTCGTATCCAGATGGTTCAGCCAACTCAACAAAGGCAATCCCTTTTTCATCTAGTTTTTTAAGGAGGTAAGTAAAAGTCTCAATCGGGTTGCTGTCGAACATATCTTTGTATCTCCCAACAGGAGAGATCTTCATTCCAACTCGTCCTTTTCCATAGATTGAGATAAGTATATCAGTCAGCTCTAAGCATAATCTGACTCTATTCTCGATTGAGCCTCCGTATGCGTCAGTCCTTTGGTTTGTCCCATCTCTGATAAACTGGTCGACAAGATACCCATTGGCACCGTGCAACTGAAGTGCGTCGAATCCGGCTTCCTTTGCTCTAAGCGCAGCCTGTCTGAATTGCTCTTTCACGAGTTCGATATCTTCGAGCGTTATTTCTCTTGGGGTTGGACCTAAAACGACATTCCCTTCTTTGTCGTAGGATCTAACTGGTATCGCAGAAGGTGCAATATTCTCTTCTCCGGTTTCTGAAGAGTTGGCGACTCTTCCTGCATGCCAGATTTGAAGGATGATTTTCCCTCCTTTCTGGTGGACAGCATCGACGACTTTCTTCCATCCTTCCATCTGCTCTCTATTCCAGATTCCAGCGGATCCGGGGAAGGCGTTTCCTTGATTCGCCACTGCACCGTTTTCTGTGAGTTGAAATCCTCCTTCGACAGCCCTTTCTGAATAATATTTCGCCATGAGATCGTTTGCGATCCCTGTCTTTGGATCTGCTCGTTGTCTTGTGAGTGCTGCCATACCGATCCTATTTGAAAGAGTGATGTCGCCCATTTGGAGCGAGTCGAATAAAGTTTTTTGGACTTGAGTTCCTATCATGTTGGAAAAAAATTGCTTGATTAGTTTGTTTGACTTTAGGGATTGGGATTATAATGAAAGGGCTACAGTTTCTTGGATATATAAATCAGATAATTTTATCGAAACTGGCAAATTCTGGCAAGGCCGTGATTCAATCATTAGTGAATCAGCATTCTCGAAATTATTTTTCGATATGAGCGGCTGTTCAGTAATCTCTTTACAAGGTGAAATTGAATTAATATTTTCTGAATGAGGCGAAGAGTGATGACTTAATTTTCGAGTTACTGGTTATCGCTATCATAAAAAGCCAAACCTTGCAGGAAGTGACTCTCTTTAATCACCAAAAGAAAAGCGAAAATTCGCCTTCCAATTGCTGGGGGGAAAAAACCACCTTAGCAATTGCGATTTTGGAATTTTTTGGTGATATTGAAAATTGGGTCAGTAGATTTGTTTGTTTTGTTTTTCTTCCTTTTTTTCTTTCTTTAAATCATGGACTATTATGAATGATATATTATTAGTGTGATGTGTTGTGTCAGAATTCTACAGTTCAAGTTGAATTATCTGACTGAAGAGTTAGATTTAAAACATTGCTATATGGACTCAACACACGATGCCGTGAATATATTCAAAAAATGACCACATTGCTTTTAGAAGGCCACCCTTCTATTCAAATTAAACTAGAAAATTGACGCTCCTATTGAACTGAACATTATCGCTTTCTAGCACAATTAGCCTCTGTGGAACTTGAAACTGAATCCTCCGGGCATTCCTCCATCTCCTCCGAAAGGATTTCTTTGTGATCTTCCACCGCCGAATCCTCCTCCGCCTCCGAAAAAGAATGAAGGGTCTAACCAAGAGATAAGATTCCCGCTAATATTTCAAATAATTTACCGATTCCACCTCCTCCAAACATCTGGCTGAACGGATCCATACCATGTCCGAAACCTCCGCCTAGAAAAATTAGTTAGTACCTCGTACTCAAAAAGAAAAGACTTACCATTTCCAATATCATTAATATCCATACCGCTATCGTATTGCTCTCTTTTGTGAGGGTCGCTCAAGATGGAGTAAGCTTCCTGGATGTCCTTAAAATTCTTTTCGGCGAGTTTCTACATTATTGATCCATTAGTTAAACTAATTTAGCAAATAATGTTACCATTGATTCTTCACTCTCATTGTTTTTATCAGGGTGCCATTTCAAAGCGCTTTTTTTGTAAGCTTTCTTGATTTCATCTTCGGTCGCGTTCTTTTCAATGCCAAGAATCTTATAGTAATCCTTTCTGGCGGCCAGCTTTGCAGCCTTCTCAGTCTCGTGGATTTTCTGACGGATACCAGCGTATTCTATTGGAAAAAATCCCATTAGCACCAGCAATATCTCATTGTAATATACGAGGATCGAGTTGGTGCACTTTCTTAAAATCTCTCACAGCCTCTTCAAGCTCTCCCATGGCTTCTCTGATTTCTCCTCTTCTGTAGTAAGCCTTGGTGTATTCTGAGTTCAACTCGATCGACTTATCAACGTCTGCCAACGCCTCAGTGTATTTTGTCAGTTTCATATAAGCTATTTCACAAAATCCCTTATAAGCCTCGGTTCGACAGAGAAAATCGTATACCAGCAGCGCGGTTCGCATAAATGATCGAGTTGTAGCTCTTATAATCAGCATCGAGCTGTAAGCACTCCGAATAAAACTTGATCGCCTCCTCCATGTCACCTTTCTTGAAAGCTTCATTCGCCTTTTCCTTGAGATCGTCGAATTTATTCAATTTCTTCCTCAATAGCATGCATTTCGAGCTATCTGGGTCGAGTTGCAATGCTTTCGTTAGAGTCTTTTTAGCCAGTTCACTAATTTCGCATTGGATTAGCTAACTAAGCCCTCAAATCAAAAAAAATACGCTTGGCCATTATAGAAGACCGCGAGTGCTCGAGCATATAAGAAATCAATATTGTTCTGGTGGTCATTCACAAAATCACTGCTCAGCTTCACAGCCTATCAACAACAATGAGGAAGGGAAGGCGATGCTGTATATACCTCGGCAGCCTTATCGATTCTGACTAGAATTTCAATTCTCTTATAAAGAAGCTGTTCGAAATCGGGGCAGATAGTATTCAGCTTTTGAATGTATGATAATGCGATAGGGTAGCAGCCTCGTTTAATATTCTCCTCCAAGTCTTTGTAGTAGGTTTCAGCGTCTGTTACCTCCTTGAGGTCTTGAATAATTGTCTTATCATTTGCATCGATAGTTAGGATGTTTTTTAAGGCGGTTTGTGCTTCCTGAAGTGCAAATTTTTGAAAATTAGCTTGTTATTTGGGGAATAAAGAGCTACTTTGAACTTTCCTAGTGCTAATAGAGCCATAGCCTTTCTCCTCATTGCCTTAGTGAACTTCGGATCAATTTTCAGCGCTTCATCTGTGTCTTCTATGCATTTATAGTATCTAATGGGAGTGATAAGCTGCGAGTAAGAGGAAAAAGCGGCACTTTTTGAGTTTTTGATAGCAAGCGGCTCTGTTAGAGTAGTATGAAGCCTCTGTGGGGTTGAGGGAAATTGCTTTGGAGTAAAGTTCGATTGCGCGAGTAAAGTTGTTTTTTTTGAATTCTTCGTTTCCTTGTTGTTTAATTTCCTCAGCCTGGGCTTTGTCGATAGTGCCTGAAGATGATGTGTTTGTGTCGTTTTCCATTTGTAGAGATTTGGAAAGGTTTGGGCTTGTTCTATTAGTAACTTGAATGAACTCTAGTCGAGATTATATTTCAATTTAAGACTGATCAGAGTTAGACGATGTAGCGCTTAATCCTAAAATAAGCCAGTTCAGTTTATTGTTGAATGAGGGAAATTAAGGAAATTCCTGCCAGTTTAGCTATCAAATTTGGTTTGTTGTTGCGATGAGAGCTCGATGAGTTGATGCTAAATAACTTGAAATATGTGATTTAGAAAGAGATCCTCTTAGATCATTGAAATATCTTAATTCAGAGAGCAATCTAAATTTTTTATAACTTACAATTCTAAACTCAGCACTCTTTCATAGTGTTGCTCAGTTCGAGTGATAATAATCGCTGAGGCGGTCTTAAATAATTACAGGTTACACGCAGATAATATATTCGTTTAAACTTGGTTCCAAAGTTTTTGATTGTGTTCGATCTTGGCTCTAAACATCAACTCAGTCAATTAATTGACCTCGATAAATCTTTCAACTATTTTCCAAACCAAATTCGATATCTAACAAAAAATTTAGATGTAGTCGTGTCATTTATTCTCAACGAACAGGCTAGCCTCACTCTGTGTTGAAAAATAAATAGATAAATAACCTAAACTTAACCAGTGGTCCTTGACGAGTACGAGCTCAAGGAAATATTTTCTATGCCTATCGTTACATAAGTCGACGACATTTTTGACTTTGCTGAAGTGTCTTCAAGTTTTTTTCTATTGATTTATGCAAATTGGAAAGTATGCGCTGAATATATACCCTAATACTGACTTCATACTAAGATTCTGTGATAGTGTACTTAATTACATAGATATTAGAGTAAGAGAGCGATCTTTCTTCATTAGATCTTTCCAAGAAAGTAAAAACATATTCTTTTCTGCGGATTTAATCATTATTTAAAAATTCCATTGACATTTGACTGATTGGTAAGCATAAATCAAATAATTAGAAACAGTCAAAAAGTGCTGAAGCGAAGTCATTTTGAAAAAGTCTCCTTGAAATTCTGATCGAATGGCAGCATTTTTCTCAGCTCTCTTCATATGATTCACCTTTCCTCAGATAGATCAACTGAGTAGCGATTTCTTCCCTGCTTTCGCTGAGTGATTAATAAACGTCAAATAAAAAACGCACTTAATTTACATCAAAAAGTTTGTGCAGTGGGTTTTGCAACGTTTGATTTCATGAACAATACTGTTTAGATTTCCGAGGAATGAAAGGTGGATACCGAACTAATCGGAGATCTATCCTCTCTTAATATAATAAAGCTTTCCACATCGTTTTTTACAGCTTCGCCTCTTCAAAGTGCAGCAGAACAAGTCAGAAGCTATAGGAAATCTAGAAAGGTGTTCAGAGAAAAAGCCAATGTTACGACCCACTCAATGAGACGATTAAGATCTAAAATAAAACCCAGGAAATCTCTATCTTTGAGGCTTTCAGCAGGAATATCCACCTAATTCGCCTTTATCTCTGGAATACTGTCCTAAACATATTCGAGCTTGACAATTTGGCTGTAATTCAATTTAGTAGGTAGAAAATCTCAATGTTCTAAGACCTAGTTTAAACTCCATTGATCCAATTTTTCATTTTTTCAAAAAAACGATTCATATTTGCTTCACTCGATTAATCTGCTCATCTCTCGATATCTTCGTTTGAATTCTCATGTATTCAGCATAACTTTCTTTCAACAAGTCTAAGGATTAACTCAAAATATTTTTCCTACTCGAAGTCAGTTATTTTGACACTTCTTTTGATTAATTCTGAGCTCAACGATGCCAAGCAGGATGTTCGAGGCGTTTCTTATTTTTTGAATATCTTTGCCGACGCACTGGAACTGTAAATTAGAATCTTAGAGAAGCTTTAATTGTTTATTAGAGGCGATTTCCGAATCCAAAATTAAATAACTTTTTCCAAAAATTTAAACAATAGACAGGCAATCGAAGCCTTTGCAAAACTACAATATGGCATCAAAGCTCAATATTTTCAACGCACTCCCTGTTGACCATTCCGACGACGAGGATGACCACAAGCAGAAAGGTTCCCAAGGCGGCCAAGCTAAAAAAGACAGAGTCCGCAATAGGGGTTTGCAATTCATTCGAAAACTAGCTTATTGATTCCCTTTATCAATTAGGAAAGAAGGGCGACGCTGGACCAGAAGCTAAGACCGTCGGAAAAGAAACCGCCGCTGGCAGATTGGACCACCACCTCAAAGAACGTGATCACAAATTGAAGCAAATCTCCAGAGACCTCGATCACCCACACACTCTTGACAGAAAGAGTGGTACCGGAGAGCAAGCATACGGGTAATTAGTTGATCTTATCTGGTTTAATTCTAAAATCTTTTTGTTGGGGCAATTAGAAACAGAGACAAGAAAGGTGGCGCCGGCAGATTCAACAAAGGCACCTACAAGGATGACCTTAGAACCACTAAGGAACCTACTGGAGGAGAAGAAGCTTCTGATGAAGAAAACCCACAGGAGGAAGAAGACAGAACCATCACTTTGGATGACTACTTGCAAACCGCTACTACCGGTGAAGTTAAGCAACAAGTCAACGACGCCAAGCTCAAGATCACTGACGAGCAACTCAAGAAGGAACTCGGAAAGGCCACCCTCCTCGAAACCCGTAAGGCTAAGGAGATCGAAGAGCACACTGAAACCCGCAAGAAGAATAAGGACGCCCCAGTCATCGGCATGAACACCGAACATGCTGAACTCCTCGGCTTCAGAACCGGATTCAAGGTCTTCGATGACAGCAAGAAGAGACAACAAAGAGAGAGAAGAACTGAGGAAAAGCAAGGCGAAAAGCCAGAGCAAAAGGAAGGTGAGACCGCTGCCACTGAAGAGAAGAAGGAGGAGAAGTCTCCTGAAGCTACCGGTGAGAAGGAAGAAAGCCCAACCGGACAAAAGGGAGGCTACAAGGGTGGCTACAAAGGTGGCAACAAAGGTGGCTACAAGGGAGAAGGCGGCTACAAGGGTGGCTACAAGGGAGAAGGTGGTTACAAGGGAGGAGACAAAGGAGGTTACAAGGGCGGATACCAAGGAAAGAAGGAAAAAGTAACATTTTGTTTTTTTGACTGGGACTAATTTGAATTTTTAATAAAGATCACTTTCAACGCTGAGGACGAAAAATTGTTCCCTAAATTGGGTTAGGCGATTCCTCAACGCCCATCATTATCAGAAGAAAGACATTTTTAATAAAAACAACTTTTGAATTGAGCGATGTGATAATCTCTAAGTTCCTCCTGAGTATTTGTTAAAGGCATAACTCTCGAAAATGCATTGATTTAAAATTCATGTCACGGATTGCCATAAACTTGATCAAATACTTACTCAAAAACCAAAACAAAAAAAATTTAAAATCCTATTTCCTAACCCCTCTATTATGAATAGCGTAAGAAGCTAAAACCTCATTTCCTTTAGTCGTCTCTGTAAATAGATAGGAATTCAATTATTTATATTGTTGAGAATTAAAGAGCCTGTTTTGTGCAATGGTTCATCACTCGAGCATTCCGTGCTACGGATTGACGGATTGACGGATTGCTCCAACATTTGTGGACAAATAAGCAGAAATGAAACTTGCAGAATTATGATAAGAAGATTTTCTTAGAGTATCATAATAATATATTGTACAAATAAAAACGTAAATAAAAAAGATATAAGCCCGAAGTTGTTTGTCAGTTTGTTGTAGGATACCTTTTTGAGTTTGAAGATGGATGAGTGGTTTGATAGAGAAACATTATAACAGGTGACTAGGATTCTCAACAATTTAGAATTGCAATTTATTTGTAATGGATCTTTGAAAACAAGTGTACAATGAAGATACCAACTTTTTTTAGTACATAATACTCAAGGTTTGGCATGAGGAAATGATGATTCTGGCTATTAGAATTGAAGAAAAATATAAGAATCTTGAGTTTTTGGCTACTGATACTCTTACATAAACATAATAAATGCATGAGCGATTTGAATCCATCCGAGTAGAGAACATAGTAATTATTCACGCTGAATCCAGAGCTAAAAAACCGATTCTTGTTTACTCAAAAACAGCGGATAGTCAATTCACGAATATGCATTTTGTGTGTAGATAGGATGAAATTAAGAGGAGACTTAGGTAAAATTTTGGTTCGTTAGGTCAACTAAAAGCATTCAATTGTCTCATAGACCGGACTTTAAAAAATTCAAGTCGAGACCTCACAGCCATTGTTGAAAAAAATAACAGAAAGAGAGACCAGCGATACTTTCAGTTCCCAGAAACAAGTGATTGAAATAATGAAAATGATATATATTAACCTTCCATATTTTGGTGACTCCAACTCTTTGTAGCATATGGATGTTTTCTGAATTTTGTTAAGGTAAAACTGAGGAAGACAGACTTAAATTTTACATTGGACTCTCTTCAATAGAATACATGACAGCTAACAGTTCGAAAACTAAGCAAATTTCTAAGAAACTCAAAATCGTATGCATTTATCGTTGAATTCAACTAATTTAGAGCAATCATTAGGTTTATTAGGTTTGGGATTCCAGTTTAGTTACTGTTAAAGGAAAAAATGATGTCAAGGTTTATATTTACCACGATTAATAAATATAACAAGGAAAAAAAAAAGACCAATACAATAATCCATTTAATTGAAAAAAGAACTAACAAATAAACTATGAGAGTTGAACTCCCATTTACCTTTTCAGAGATATTAATTATAATCCACCTTTTCTTTTTTTATAAAATTCAGCGACTATTTCTCCACTTTTTGCTATGCATTCCGGTTTAACGCGCAACCAAGGGTGGTTGAGCACCTCTTGAATAGTCATTCTCTGAGAAGCATCATTGCAGAGCATCCCGTTTATTAGATCTCTAAACTCTTTCGAGAAATATGGATTTTCCGAGGCTGATCCCATAAGTTCCTCATGCATATCCCAGAAAATCTCAGGACTTTCATTGATAAAATTAACATAAAACTCCTCCTCTTTTGATGCCTCACTAAAAGGCATGTTTCCGGCAACGAGAGTGAAGATGGTGACTCCCAAACTGAAAATATCAACTTCAAAAGCATCATAGCGCTCGTTATTATGCTGCTCAGGCGCTAAGTACTGCGCCGTTCCCACTTTATCACAGAACAGTTGTCCTTTCTCAGCTTTACAAGCAGCTCCAAAATCAGCGAGCTTTATGCTGAAATTTGCATCTAGCAAGAAATTCTCCAGTTTGATATCACGATGAGCGATTCCTTCTTCATGGATATACGCAATCGCTTCGGCCATCTGTCTTGCGTATGACCGAGCCAAGAAAATTGGCATTTGATTGAAATTGCAAAGTAAATCGAATAAATCGCCTTTAGGTGCATATTCCATCAAAATCGCGGTGACAGCTGTTGAATCCCTGTCAGAATTCGCAATTAGCAAATTCTCTTGAAACTGTTCGTAGCCAATGACTCTCGGATGCTGAAGACCTTTGTGGATATCAGCTTCCGCTTTAAACTGCTCAATCTGGCTTGTATCTTTTAAGATCTTGGCAACAGAAATCCGACATGTTCTTTGACATTGAATTAACTTAATACTATGGAGTATGATAAGACACTGCGAACAGACTATAAGATTTTACATGCCCGAAGCTCCTTCTGAGAGCTCAGAAAGCGGTTTCCAAACGCAAGTGGTTTGTGGCGCAGGCGATTCTTTCATTGATAGGATTAAGCACTCAAATTTGAAGTTAATTTGTTAATAATAATCCCTCAGGAACAAAAGGTATGTATTTTCAAATTTGATCTGAGCCACAGTTTCAGAGTTATGAGTTCTGGAACCACGTAGTTAAAGTAAATATAAATATTTCAATGCTATTATAATTAGAATTCCTAAAACGAAGATAATTTTGCACCAATAAAAACAATTTCGCGTTTGGCAATATATACCCAAATAAAACGAAAAAATTAATGGTGGCCTTAGGAATTTTAGCTTGCAATTTCCGGAAGTAAAATTATCTAAGCTTGCGGAGGAACTCAAGTCTGATTCAGACGCTATATTTCGAAAACGTGTAAGAACCAAAAGGAAGGATCTTTCTTAGTGGCTTGAGACGAGGAGATAACTGCTGACGCTGTGTTAAGCATCAGAATGATGAATCTGCAATGTTCTTCTTTGAAAATGTGCGGAATAAGAAGCGATCAAGAGAAGAGATGGGAATGAGATAATTCTGTGGACTATAAAAAAACTTAAAATTGATGCGATAATTAATTCCGTGCGATTATCCTGAAGGGATTATGAAACGCAAATTCTTTGAGAAATTAACTTTCAATGAATTTAAAATAAATCGAGAAAATGTTCCTTGCTCAAGAACAGGTGGACTCCGATGAAAAAGTGGGAGCTTTTGAACAGATTGCTGCCTGATCTTCCAGTCAAAATCACACATTTAAGGCAGGACAACAGTACAGTGATTGACTTTTTGCTTGTGGGCTCAAAATTTATGGACAAGGCTATGAGATATTACATTAGGGCGTGCATATAACGGTCCTTCAAATATAAGAGTAATGTGTTATTCTGGAAGGTGAGGATGAATTTATTAAGTTGATCAATTTCCGTTCTATGCGTTAGAGTGAATATTTAAAATCAAATACACGCTTTTCAATCGCAAAGGAGATGAAGAAAGAAATGAATGTTAGCGTTGCTTTTCAAGGTAGCTAGCTCTTCGGGAGGAAAAAAAAACGAAAAATTTGTGTAAGGACAGTCATTGATTTGATATGAGCTACGTTCTAGACCATGAAAATTAATGAATAGCGGTATTTCAGAAAGAGAGAAGCCCTAATATACTCGTTTTTCGGAATTATAAGTAGTTGTGATGCAGTTCGAATGAAATCAATTCCTCAATCATATCAATTTGTATTTGTGAATTATTAAAACCTCGTAGATTAGGCATCTGAAAATATTTATTGGATCTCGCATCTTTCTTAGCCGTTAGATAAGTGAATCCTGTGAGACTAATGCTCTTATTGAATCAAAGGGACGTTTCTGCATAATTACAGAATTGAATCCATGTTAACTTCAAGTTTCATGAATTGACAAAGGATACTCATATTTTTTTTATTCGAGTTAGTTTTCTTCTCTAAAAACAGAAGCAAACCTAGGATTCTAGTCTAAAGAGACAGCATTGGGATGAATAGAAATGATCTGACTTACTTGGAGTTTCTTTGACCAGATGATATCAACAACTGCCATTAAAAGACTTGTATATTGGAATTATTCCATTACTTCAATTATTCTTCGTGAGGCAAAAGATAAAATAAAGGCAGTATCGCCTTACAAAATAATACTTCGAATTATCATACCCAAATTTGAAAGGAGATAAGCAGCAAATGTTCATATATGGCATTCTGAATGCATACTGCATTGAATCAAGGCTTTACTTTCTGGCTTTGGTCAAGAATTCATTGATTTTTTGAACTCTAGCACTTTATTCTTTTTAATTCGCCATTCGTTCGGAATATTCGATGACATTCAGGAGTTCATTACTGATCGAATTTATTTTCTTTATGACACTTGAGCTTCGATTACTCTTCAACAGATTCAGGAGTATTACAATCCGACATAAACTGTATATAACATGATAAAATCTTTAGCAAACACCTTCTTTTCGACCACTAAGTCGAAAATCTTTTCTAACTCTCTATATTCGCTTCCAATCGCAACTTTTTGTCCTAGCCCACAAAAAAAAGACCACCCGCCAACCACAGGACCACTTGAAAAACAGAAAGACCAAAGAGGAGAACCCAGGTTCCTTGAAATGGTGCTCGAATACATCGATCTAGCTGCTCCACATACCTCGATTCCGACAGATTGGATAGAGGTGTACAAAAACTGCGATAGCACTCTTAAACTAAATTTGCCTCTGGTCCGAGACAACGGAGACGTAGAATTCATTGCTGCTTACCGCGCTCAGCACAAACGCCATCGTCTCCCGACTAAGGGAGGAACAAGGTACTCTCCTGACTTGGATCTTCAGGAAGTCGAAGCTCTGGCTGCATTGATGACACTTAAATGCGCAGTTGTTGATCTTCCTTTTGGAGGCGCGAAAGGCGGGATAAGGATCAACCCAGCGGAATATTCGCCTCGAGAGATAGAGTCTCTAACGAGGAGATATACAATAGAATTAGCAAAGAAAAACTTTATTGGAGCATCTGTCGATGTCCCTGGTCCGGATATGGGAACAGGAGAACAAGAGATGACTTGGATGAAGGACACGTATTATTATTTCAATGGCCATGAGGATATCAACGCCGGCGCCTGTTGCACTGGAAAAATGAAATCGAATGGTGGGATAAATGGGAGGACTGAAGCAACAGGTCTAGGTGTATATTATGCTCTGAAGCAATTTTGCAAGGAGCATGCTATCATGAAGAAAATTGGAATGCCTATTGGGGTTGAAGGGAAAAAATTCATAGTGCAAGTAATCATCAATAATCTTTTTTCGTAAGCTAAGAATGTGAAGGGTTTTGGAAATGTTGGGTACTGGGCGTCGAAATTCCTCTGCAAACATGAAGCGATTTTGATTGGAGTCGTGGAGGCTGACGGGTCGATTTATGATCTTAATGGGATAGACCCTGACGCACTTCTTAACTATAAAAAAGAGAAGGGGACGATTTTAGGGTCCACGAATAGGTCTTTCGAAGATGATACGGTTTTCTACTACCCATGCGATATTTTGATCCCAGCGGCATGCGAAAAGAGCCTTAATATGTAATAGCATGGAGTTTTCATTTGATATATTGTGAAAATAGTGAAAATGCTCATCGATTCCAATGTAAAATCCTCGCGGAGGCTGCCAACGGACCCACGACGAGGAACGCCGAGCTTGTTCTCGAGGAGAATGGAGTAGTAATTTTTCCAGATATTTTACTTAATGCTGGGGGAGTGACAGTCTCGTATTTTGAATGGCTGAAAAATCTTGAACATGCGAGACCTGGGAGACTGACCAAAAGAGTAAGAAATTCACTGCGTGTTTTCATTCTTATTGGATATGTTTCAGTGGGAAGAGAATGGCAAGAAGGCCATGCTCGATATTCTGATCCATAAGGCTAAAATTGATCATAAACTGACACCAGAAGAGGAGAAAGCTCTAAGTGGCCCTCAAGAGGTACGCTCTGAAGCAAACAAATGAATTCTATATGTTTTCTAGATCGATCTCGTTTATACAGGTCTCGAAGAAGTTATGAGCGCTGCCGTACAAGAGACGATTTTAACAGCTGATAAACTCGGAATAAACTTCAGAATGGCTGCGTACGTCAATGCTTTGAACAAAGTGCATGAAACCTATCGGCACTCCGGGCTTACTGTGTAAAGCAAAAAACAAATGAATCATTGGTGACACATCAGAATAAATTAAATGCAGCTGATATAACCTATGTACATAATAGATATATTCCGTCAGGATCATTAATAATTATGAATTAGCTGCGAGGAGTTTTAGTAGTTGATCAATTAGTTAGGAAATAATCAAATGTAGCATTTATTTAAAGTTGCCGTCCCTACTCTAATCAATGTACATATTTGTATCGAAATTTAACGATCTACACCGCAGAAAGCCCGCAATCCAATAGTTAGGTCTCTCGATTCAAATATCATCATATCTAGAAAGCGGAGCATAATCGGAGGACAAAACTGCGTTTGTAAAGGCTAAATAAATTTATTAACAGTGAAACTCTGAGCTAAATATGCGCAGATATCCAATTATCCTTTGTTTTCTCTTAATTCTATTCTTTCGGACATTTGCGGCTGATAGTGCCAACAGCACCAGCCCGAAGCGTCCTCCTGCTGACAACTCCAAAGACAAAAAAGATGAAAATGAAGACGTTACTTTCAATACAACTTTGATCGATTCAGAATTAGTCGACGTGTTATGGTGCGGAGACTCTGGTGAGTCAGTCCTTGTTGTAACTAAGCTAGGCAGCGTGTATTATAGCAGCAATAGCGGTATGAACTGGGCAAAACTCAGCAAAATTTTCCAAAGTACTGCCAAGAAGAAAACTACTGACAATGATGAGGAAGTAATTGCAAATTTTCTGGAATAATGCTCATTCGCTTTTTGCGATATCAAAGATAGGAGTCGTTCATTCTCTTGTGCAAAGTCCCGTCGATCCTCAGATCGTTTTCTTTGTAGGATCCGAAAATATCCACTGGGTCTCAGAAAACTGTGGGAAAACTATCACAGCACTGAATCTAGGACGAGGCATTTTTGATTTCAAGTTTCATATGCTTGAAAAAAAATGGATGCTTGCATCTACCATAAATACTTGCGAAGACAGCGACGACAAAAAGTGCAAACGCTCCCAAGAACTATATGTGTCCCAAGACCTAGGAGAAACGTGGAAGTTTCTCTCTGATAATGTGATACAATTCTCATGGTAAGCTCATTAATTATTTTCAGAGCATTTTTGATTCGTGTGTAGGGGAGTGCAAAACCAGAGTTTTTTGGCAACCATTCCGACTGAGCGAATCATTATCTCGAAAGATTTAAGCAAGCAAGATTCCAGTGAACAGGGAACTTGGACGAAGGAGGTCATGCTGCTATATTCTGATAATTTCTTTAAATCAAGGAGCTCGATTATGAAACAAGCGCAATACTTCCTAATCACCAATGATTTCTTTTTTGCTATCAGAGTCGAAGATGAGAAATCCCAAGACATCACTCTCTACGTCAGCGATCCGAAACTTAAACCTTATAAATTCAAACCAGTCGAACTACCACTGAAAAATGAGCTCTACGATCGCTCGATTACCATATTAGACGCGAGTCAAGGGCAGGTTTTTCTTCACGTTACCCACGAAGGAGTTCGAGCGAAATACGGAAATGTTTATATCTCAGATGCACAAGGGCTGCGATATTCGCTTTCTCTTGAGAATAACGCAAAGGATATCGGCGAAGACGCTTGTGAGATTGAAAAGGTCACTGGGCTCGAGGGGATTTTCATCGCAAACGTATATGACTCGGATATGGTTGAGAAAACCAGGGACGAAATGGTTGGGCGCGTGTTCATACCAAAGAAGAAGTCGCAATTTGGTTCGTCAGGCGCCAAGGCATTGAGTAAAAGAGTGAAGGATTTAGATAAATATAAAAAAACGAAAATTTCGTTCGATAAGGGAGGCATGTGGGAACCGCTGAAACCTCCTAAGACTAACTATGAGGGAGAGAAAATTGAATGTCCTGAAAAAGTATGCTCTTTGCATCTTCACTCTGCCGCGAGCGCACGATTCGGCCCCTTATATAGTCCAAGCGGCTCTCTGGGGATCATTCTAGGAACCGGGAACGTCGGACAATATCTCTCTCAACAAGCGGATGAAATAAATACGTATCTCTCCAGAGATGGTGGAATGAGGTGGTATGAGGTATGTTTTTTGTTCTATCTCGAAGATATAATTCACTATCAATTAGATTAAAAAAGGCTCACATATCTACGAGATGGGCGATCATGGCAGTATCATTGTGATGGCCTCGGATCAAAAGGCTAGCACCCAAATATATTACAGTTGGAATGAAGGAATTAAATGGGCGCAGCTAGAAATCTCTGATACTCCCATCGTGGTTACTGATATTATCACTGAGCCGTCAAACACAGGGCAAAAGTTTATTATTTATGGCCGGACGAGTCTCACAGAGACCGCAAAGGCAACCAAAGGCGTGCTCATTGGACTAGATTTTTCTACATTGCAGCCGAGGACGTGCAGACTCCCAGACAAACCAGACGACGAGAAATCAGACTACGAGACATTTAGACCTGGCGGCTTGAAATCGGAAGAGTGCCTTATGGGCCATCAGGTGACCTACATCCGAAAGAAGAGGAATGCAGAGTGCTTCAATCCAGAGGAATTAGACCGAGTGTACTCTTATAAAAACTGCGAATGCACAGAAGAAGACTGGGATTGTGACATTGGGTACGAGCGTTCAAAAAATGGAACATGTGTACTGGCTAAAACCCGAATGTCGCACCATCCTGCCCCTGAAGAGTGTCACGGATTTTATAACGGGACCAGCGGATACCGTAAAGTAGTAGGAAACACGTGTGAAGGCGGAGTATACTATCCTCCAGTCAAATTACCTTGTCCTCAAAATTACATAACGAAGCATAACATGATTATCGCGGTTTATGGAATGGTTGCTCTCTGCAGTTTAGGGTTCATTGTGGGAAGAAGACACCGCTTCCGGGCGCTATTTGCCAATATAGCCCAAAGGCTTTCAAGCGCGAAGCAAAATTATTCAGCGCCTTCGAAAACTGATCGTAATAAAAAGCAACCTCCTCGTCAAGCGGAGCTCGTTGAAAACATTACCTTCGAAGACAATGAGAAGATCCCTGATCCAGACGACGATTTCGATTTTGATATGGCTAGAGCAAAAAGAAAAGGAAGATAATTTGGATTAACGAGGTTATTTAGCTGAAGAACTTTTTGATTTACTGTTGATACGTGATTCTCTGAAATATGGCGTTTGTTTTTCTTTGAATCGGCCGAATGGTAAAGTGTGTGTGTGTTTTGTTTTTTTTTTTGGTTTTTAAGAAGCAAGGTAAATGAAATAATTGATCTCTGAGCCTTTATACGGATATCTGAACAAGTCAGCAGGTATCATCTCTCGTGGCGATAATTTCAAAGGCATTAGCTAACTTTTGATCGTTGGATACTTAGGTAGAAATTGGCCTCAAAATAAATTTAATTCAATACTTCTCTTAAAACCCTCAATAAGTATCATAACAAAACTTTGAAAAGATGTCCACAACCGCTGTTGCTACTTACGATGACAAAAGTATCACTAAAGGAGACACCAAAACCGCTGTTGTTACTCACATTGACAAGAAGACCAATGAAGCAGACACCTTTTATATCGGAGATTCATCTCGCAGACGCCACCGAGAGAGAGATAACATGTACTTGGAAGGCTATACAGGATATGACTGGGGTGACAAGTTATCCTTTACCGTCGGAATCACCTACGCCACTGGTACATCGATTTCCTGATCTCTATCTAACGCATCAAAGCTTTCTCGATAGGAGCATTGAAAGGAGTCGTTGAAGGGTTCCCAAAAAGATGGAATCTACCAAAAAAGCTGATCTTGAATAATTTTTTCAACGCTGTCGGTCGTAACTCAACTCGATTTGCTAATGCAAGCGCTGCTGCAAGTATTTGATTTGATATTGCGAATTTGGCTAATGGATCTGTTTAGGTATTATGTATTGCTTAATCGGAAGTGGGCTAAATTTCCTGCTGGAGGATGAGCTCTCTGAATTGACTCAAATGCAGAAGAATATCATTTGCGGAATGGTTACTGGAGGGTTGTACAAATCAACGTTGGGTGTTCGACCATTTATTGTAGGAACAGCGCTTGGTGGAGGTATTAGCTTTTTACTTCATAACACCATCCTCTTCCTTAATAAAAACAAGGTCATCTCCTTTGAGATGAAGTTTTAATGTTTTTGTCCGCAGTTGTCTTGATATAAATGGAAATAGAATGAGATGTGTAAATGAGTTTTTTCGTATCGACAGTTTCATGTGCAATCTTTACACAAGAATTTGTTGGCAGATGTGAGATAAGCAGCCAATGAAATGTGACTTGACAATGTTGAAATTGCTTGGGTAGTGAGATTGGATTTTACCTTGAAAGTTTGAGTGCAACAGTTAACCCCACACATTTATTATTTCACTATAACACTTGAGGAAGATAGAGCAGATAATTTATCATGAAATGAAGCAATGCCTCAAGATTAGTGTTAACAAATGTCTGGGATCGGCAGAATTTTTTTCATAAATGCTCATTTTCTCTTGAGAGTGAATTTTCGAAAGCGTTTTAAAGCTTAATGAATTATTGAAAAATCTTATTAGTATCTGAATGCATTTTCTTTATGCCCTACTACTACTGCTTTTCGATTAGACACTATTTAAACTCTCAAGTCTGAAAAATGATGATGAATGGATTTGATAAGAGTAGTGAGAATATCATGAAATTTTGTAAATATCTCTATGAACTCTCGACTCAAAAATATTTGGTCATGCTCATATAGCACAATTTTTCAGTTAAACAGCTGTATTTTTTGCAGCGAATTTAAAATATTCACACTCTGTTCTGTTGTTCAAATACACGAGCAATTAACACTCTATCTTAATTAACTCACGTAAAACATTGCACATTGACTATTCAAAAGACAAAGGCTATTTTGGAATTATTAACGACACCTTAAACGACTTAAAAATTTAACAATTGCTATCCTCATCTTGCCGGGCATCCCGCGCCTTGACGAGAGCCGAAGGCCCATCCTGTTTTGCTGGGCAGTTTCATATAGCTAACAACCCATAACAGCAGTTTTTGCTCGATCAAGTAGATTACTAAACTGTCCAAATTAGGTCTAAAGATTTAATAAAAATCTAACAAGAGTAGTAGCAAAGAGAAAAAATAGAAGATGCCACACTGTTGGGGTTACAGAGCCAGAACCAGATCTAAAATCTCCAAGCCATTCGGAAAGGCTGGAGCCATCAACATCTCCAAGACCTTGACCACCTTCAGAATCGGAGATTACGTTGATATTGTCATCGATGCCGCCATTCACAAGGGCATGCCACACAATTCTTACCACGGAAAGACCGGACAAGTTTTCAACGTCAACCCTAGAGCTGTCGGTGTCATTGTCACCAAGAGAGTTGGAAACAGAATCATCAGAAAGAGAATTCACGTGAGAACTGAACACGTGAAGTTCTCCAACTGCAGAGAAGCTTTCAAAGCCAGAGTTAGAGAAAACGATAAGAAAAAGCAAGAAGCCAAGAAGACCGGAAAGAAGATTTCAACCAAGAGACTTCCAGTCTTGCCAAGAGAAGAGCATGTTGTTAAGGCAGAAAACGTCACATTCCAACACCCAGTCAAATTCACCGAAGTTTTCTAAGCAACCCAAGGGTTTATTGCATTCATTGTTTTGCGGTGAGTCCTTCACATATTTGGTTTCGTAGTTTGTGTTGCCAATCGATTTCCCGTATATGCCGAAAAACCAAATTAAAAAAATCTGCTAGCTTTGAATAGCTTAGAATCATTGTGGATCTGACCATGAAAATTGGCGTTCAATTCTCAATGATTAAGAAAGGATAGCAAAAATAATCAAACAACAATATTTGTGAACCATAAGAAAATTAATCGGATTAGGCTTGGTCCGTTTTATCTAGTGGTAGTTATAATAAGTACTATGTTTATCCTACAGATACACTTGACTGACTTTGGACTCTTTTTTTTTTTCAAAACTTGCTGAAAGAGTCCTTTCTTTATCCAATTCAATTCTATGCAACTTTTATTAACAATTCTGACTCGTGAAAATTCTATTGATTTGATCTCGTGGCAATTAGCACCTGACGATACAAAATCTTAGAGCATCTTTTTTTAATTGATATTGTGGAAGGCGCTGGAATATATAAATTCTCATTGATGCCTGTAGAATAACTTTTTTCAAAATACGCAATGAAAAAGTAGGAAAAAGATAGACATCTCAGTTTTCTCGTCCTCTAT
>ENA-UOTX01001232-UOTX01001232.1-compost-metagenome-genome-assembly--contig:-NODE-1232-length-20604-cov-8.707556_pt1 | contig 20604 bp, 29 predicted proteins | sample MGYA00238143_ERZ746982 | MGnify/ENA primary metagenome ERZ746982 (study PRJEB28758, sample SAMN06268862) | compost metagenome | isolation source: single cell | place: USA: California, Emeryville, Joint... | reverse complement strand
GGGTTGGCAGTCAAAATGTTGCTTAAAGCAAGGAAAGGTGTTAAACGAAGCCTAATGTATGAGAATACAAAAGAAGACAATCAATTCTGGCATAATTTGAATTATCAAAGGTGAGACTCCGATTTCTTTTTTTTTAAAGCATCGCTGATGTGTGTTGAATTTTGGGAGGTGATATTGTCTTGGCCTATTCAGCCACGGTTTTGAAATATAAAGGCACTTTGATAGATCATTCTTTCTCTCTCTCTAACAACTGATTGTGGATGTGGGGATGTCATCATATAATGAGCAGCAAATATAAATTTCTTAATGAATCGCTTTACTTTGCGGCGTTGATGTACGCTAAAATAATCTGTCCTACGAATCTTAAAGTAGAATTATGACGCATATTGACTCAACAAATCTTTCGAAACACACTTTGAAAATTTTCTTGAAAATCAAACGAGAAGGAGTGATCCTATTGGCAGGAAAATGTGAATTTAGTACAGATATGTTGAATATATTAACATAATGCAATAAATTATTACAAACCGAATCGTTGTTAAATAGTGGCCACCCACAATTAAAGTCACCAAATTGAATTACACACAAGTATGGCTTCATCATACCTATTACGATCGAGGAACGATATAAATTTCATAAAGTAATTTCAAACTACTTACTCTATTAAAATCAAAAATCTGCTATAAGTTTGTTTGCCAATTCGAATAGCTTTAAAGACCTAACCGCCTAACTTTTCACAAACATCCGATGCAAGTACGATTTGAAAACCGACTCCTTTTTGACGACCTGACTGCAGCTGTGCATTTTCTGAAACATTTTAAAGCACAGCTCTATTAACAATGAGCGTTAGATATAGCGATAAAATTTTCATTACCTTCGCTGGGCTGAGCTTGCCTTCTCGCCGTTTTTACCATAGATATCGCTTGGGAAAGGTCCATACCTTCATACATGCAAAGATATGCGATAACCACATGCACACTCCTCAGTTTCCCATAAGTGCAGTGAACATATACCCTCTAATTGCAAAAAATACATGTTAAAGGCGTCTTTGAGAAAATAACTTTACTTGTTGACTTTTAATGAGCTCGCTCAGCAACCGGGCTCCCTTAACCGCATTCTCAATCACTCCACGCGAGCAATCTTCGATAGGGAACTGAATCCGGGGGATATCAGCCTCAGACTTATCTCCTTTTTCATCTACTTTGAACTTCTTTTCGTCGTTAGGAGTCTCCAAGCTTAAAATTGCTCCCACTTTCTCTTGAGCTAACAGATCCTTCTCCTTGTCTACATTCAATGAAGAGCCTAATTAGCAAAATATTATGGCTTGAAACGCTGAAGCTGCTTTACCAAGAATTATTTTTTCGTTTATTTCCGTGAAAATAAAATGTTTGAGGTCCAGATCTCCAATAATACAAACCGCATTTTCCCGCACTTCCAAGCCTTGTTGGATATTTCGAATCGTTTTTTCTGGGTAAATGCGGTAGAAGAGCTCAACCCGGCGATTTTTAATGATAGTTCGAGTGTTAAGGTCGATGATGTAAGCTGATGCTGACAGATTTTCAACGGTGAGCGGTAACCAAAAAGAACATGTCCAGAATTGTTTTTCAGGGTAAAGTTCTTTGATTTTTTTCATTGTGACTAAATCTAAGGGATCTTTCAACCCGCCCTTCACCAGCGGACCTGAGAGACCGATGCCTTTGCCTTTATCCACCTGCGCATCAAAAAAATTCCGAATGAAGACTTTGATTTTTTGGTGTTCCCAACGGTCCTCTAATATGCATAAATCAGAACTCGAATAGGTACTTTCTTACCCACAAGATAGCTAGTTTGGTTGGAAAATTCTATTCGGAGAGATCGTTTGAGGCCTTGCTCCCATACTATTGGTCCTTCTTCGTATTTATTTGTTGGAGCGACGATGTATTTATAATGAAAACATAATGGCATTCTCCCTTGGAATTCGATGGTTTTCGACCAATAGTCGCCCTGGAAAAAAGAGATAAGCATTCCTTTGGTTATGTATATTACTTCGTGCCATTCTAGCTGCACTGCGGAGTCAAAACTTAAATTTTCAAGAGATTTTTGGCTCCAAACGATATATAGCGACCGACCGTAATCGCAGCGGTAGTGTAATTTAAATGTGATGGTTAAGTTGCGGCCTTTGGGAAGCATAGATGCTTTTCTTTGGTACTTGAAGTGATAATCTTTGAAATAATATAGTGCGAATTGATTTTAAATTTTCATTCGAAGATAAAAGGCGGATGAATGCTTAGGACTTATTTACAAAGTGTGCGTTTGAAAAAATATTTAATCAAAAATTCAGAGTTTGAACGGTGGAAGACTTGAAAAACTAATATTCCCGCAACCTCACGATATGGACACTTGGGTTGCTCATTTCTACTAGCATGATAAGTTTCGTAATATAGAATTGGAAAAAAGAATAAAAATTTAATAACCGTTTCTTAAGAAGCGAGCAGCGCATAAGTACGTTTATTTGTCCTATAATAGCAAGATTCAATCGGTTCCATTAGTTGCAATATCACCCTTCTTTAAAAGGTATGCGTAGTACATGGATGATATGAGCACAGAGCAACTGTCCCTAAAATTACGAGAAATAAAATGGGTACTTTAGGCTTGAAAGATTGAGGTAGTTCTTGGCTATGTTGTCGCTAATGCTACTATGCTCCCAAGATAGAGAACATTCTGATCTAGAAAGTACCAAAGATAAGGTATAATTTGTAATAATTCAATCTGTTAAGCCACTACGCAAATCTTATTTACGAAAAATGATTATTGTCTATGTAGCTTTTCGTTCTTTCTTGAATCTAACGATCCTGTTAGTTAGATGTGAAATTATTGATTAAATACCAAAGCTTAATTCGACATGATATGGTTAGAGAATGGTATAAGCTAGTTTGAAATGACAAAAGGAACAACATTATCAATAATGTAAATTATTTCACTTTCGATAGTACTCTTAGTTGCCCATTTCATCCATTTAATGACTTCAAGAGGAATGAAAAGATTAAATGAAAAGCGGACAAATTATTCAATGCTGAGAAGTGAACTTCAGATCGAGACCTTTCTCATGAGGATTGCCAGAACAATATCAACTTCACCACACAAAATAATCAACATTGCTTTCATCAGGCCTTAGTACAGCATTCTTCCTTTTGAAAAAAATCTTTCGATATCTTCTTTGAACTCGAAAATAAGCGCAGAATTTTATTTGATCAGAATAAAAGAAAAATGCAAAATCCATTACAAAGCGTCGCCAAAGACCTCGTCTTATCCCTCAAAATTCTCGAAAATGAGCCTGAGAAGCTTCATTCCCTCGAGCGGGAGAAATACATAACCAATATCAACCGCGTTTTCGAAATGCGTTTACCCCTCAACGAGAAATTGAATGAAGGGATCTACTGGGTGATCATCAACTGCTTCACCATCACCAAACTAGAAGAAAACGAGAAGCTGAAACTCCTCGAACTCTTGAAGAACCTCCTTTCAACACTTCCACCCGAAAACAGCTTCATCGTAAAGAAAAAAGAGCAGCATAAATTCACAATGCTTCTTATTTCAAAGCTGCTCGAGCATTTTAAGGTAAAGCTTATCAACCATGCCAGCCTTTCTCTAAAACACATTGCTTAGTAGCATTCAGCCAAGCAGCTAGTGCACCTCGCCGTCGAAAATACAGCCCTTCTTATGGAAATTGTAGATAAGGAATTCCTCATCCATTGTTTCCCTTCGCTTTCAAACGGCTTGTTTAAGCTCCTCCTGCAGGAATTCAAATGCTCTTCCAAGACAGTGCAAGCCGCTATCGCTGCGATTCATACGGCTTACCGCAGAATCTTCGTCTATGAAGAGAACTACTCGCTGCAAATATTCGCAAAAAACCATTCAGTTCGGCAGCCGGTTGTCAGTGAAAAAACCGGCTTTGTTGATTTGCTTACAGTGAGAAAAAATATGAACGCAATCGCGAAAGATGAGGAAAATAAGCAACTCAAAGACGGCATCGTCAAGAAAAACGAACTAGAGGTAACCTTATCTCCCCAGTACCTCACTGAACTCACCTATCCCCTTAGTTCTATCAAAAAGCGCATCAGAATTTGTCCTATTATTGGCGAATTCTAGCAAGATTTGTGCATAAACTCAAGCCTAAAATCGGCGTCGCGACCCAGTTTTGTAACCTTATCATGTTTTTATTAGAGAAATGCAGCGAGTTCGTCCTCCTGTTCGGCATGAACGAGCTCGAGCCTTACTTACAGATCTTCTTCTACGAGTGCGCAGTCCTCGAGAGTCTAAAACAGCCTTCCCAGCTGCCGAAACTGCAAGGCTTCCATAAGCTACTACGAGATCCTGAATTCGCGAAATACGTGAAAAAGAAAGCGTTGACCTCGATCGCTGACCTCGTAAAGCTCACCAAAGAGGTCGAAACAGAGGTGTATCGGTCGCGGATAGAGGAATTGATTAATTATTGGAAGCTCGCTGGGGCAAATTCAATGATAGTTTTCACATTAGATGACCTCGAACTGCTCCTCAGCAACCTGTTAGCAGTGTTTAAATTTACATTTACGACGAACCTGGCTATCGTGCAAAATAACCCAAAAATCAACTTCGGTGGTACCACCTTAAAGGAAACTATCGTGAACGCCATTACCCGTTATAACTGGGAGTCGTATTATGCTAACGAGAGGAATAAGCTGATCGCTCAGCTGCTTCCAGTGACGAATTTTGATGATACAATACTGGTGAAATTAGAATCGTTTTTTGAGTGTATTTCTTCATCGAATTTGATCCCGTTCATGCAGGTTATCAACGCTCAGTTTTACCTCCTTGATCATAATGCGCTCGACCTAGAGAGGCTTGCCTCGCTGACCTATCTGCTGGATATTATGCTCCACTACTCGAGGAAAAATAGGCATAAAATTAGCTTTGAAGTTCCTTTCAAACTGCTCCTTGATTCCGAGATATGGGCAGTTCTTGACGAGGATGATGTCGAAGACACCAACCGACAAGGGAAAATGACGCTGGATTTAATCGATTTTCTCCGTTGTCATGCCCTACATACATCATATGAGGTAATTATTCGTTCTTTAACCATTAATTTGACAATGATGATCCTCAGGCGCTGAAGGAGACTGATAAGCTAACTACAATCCTCAAAAACCAGTATTTGATCTGTCTATTGGAGAACTTCTCGAGTTCCGGGCATCTGAAGAAGGTTACCATTCACTCCGCTCTGATTAGCTTCTTGGTCGATATAAACGAAGCAAAGACCGTGGCGGAATTGATCTCGGTGCATAGTTCAAATATTATTCAAAACATCACACAGAAAATCGGGCATTTGAGCCTAATTCGTAATAAAAACAGTCCTTTTAGGATGCTGGTTGCCTTCCTAGAAATGGCGCTGCCGCAGGACTTCGTGCGGTTTGTGCCCTCATTCGTGCGATCGCTCAACAAATTCACTGATCAGTATTATTTGGACGATACTACCGGGTCAATCGAGGTTGCGTTGAAGCTGTATCTGAGAACATCAGAGTTTCTCAGACAAACGATCGAAGCGGACGAAAAACTCGTGTTGGATACGCTAAAAACAAGCAATTTACTGAGGCAGATGTTGATGAGGATAAAGCCTTTCATTTTGTCCAGCGACAAGAAGATGTCGTTCTATTCGATTCAGATACTAAGAAGTACTTTCCCCGTGCTTGCAAGTACGTTAATATGTGATATTATTGCGGCTAATGTAATATTTTGATAGAGCTCCCTATGGAAAGAGAAGAAGTAATAAATTTCTCAACAGAAGACCCTGAGAACGTGAACATTCCGGAGTCTTTAGCCCCGATTGCATGGGAATTTTTCGAAACTCTGACCTATCGAATGAAAAAAATCGAAGCTGTGAGTCTGATAACCGAGTGTTTGAAGACGCTAGCAGTTTTGAACAGTTTAAGGCCAGATTTTCTGCATAATCAGAGGAGACTTGAGGAGAAAGTGTTCCCGCTGCTGCAGAAATTAATAGATTCGAAGCGCAGAAACGAAGATTTGTATTCCCTCGCGGATATTCGGCTTCTTACTGAAGCGACAGATCTGCTCAAAGCATTTGTGACTTATAAAGAGCGTCCTGTGAAAGAAGATTTCAAGGGTTTAATGAATAGAACGCTTTCGACGATAACGGAGGAGCTCAAAAGGAACCAAGAGCACTACGAGAAACAGATTTCTGGGGAGCTTGTGAAGTCTTTATTAGAAAAAATCGAGCAATTGACCTCTTAAAGTTTAAGGGAAATTTAGTGGACTCTTTTAACGAGCGTTTCTTTTAGAATTTCATTGATATATACCTCGATAAATATGGATTTATGAGATCATTGTTGCCAACAACGAGTTTTGTATATTTCGCAAATTGATTTCCTATTCTTCAGAATATGTTGTGGTTACGTACCTCGATGAATAGAATGCTAACGAATTATGTAAAATGTTTCTTATCGCTTGCATTCCCTGCTCGCAAAAAATTTGTAGAGCCTTATTTCTAGGCTGATTATACAAGATTTCCACTAAATTGCTATAATTAAGTTTTAAAAAAGCAGAAGAGACCTAATTCTAAATACATTGACTCCGAAAACTAAACTAGCTTACTCTGATATCAAGCTCGTTTCTGAATCGGAGTACTGCCAAACTTTCGATGCAATTTCCAAAGCCGATAACTGCCAATATACTATCAGAACACTCAATATCGCCTCTGGGTTCTACAAAGAGAATCCAGGTCTGGCAATCACGCTTTTTGTTCAAGAGCTCCTGCATTTGAGTGCCAATTTTCCAGGTGCAGTTATCGAAAGCTTTGAATCTCATGAAAGAGGGCAATTCGCTTGTGCCATCAAACATTGTCGAAATTTGGAGCAGCTAATCATGAAAGGTCAACGTGAAGTTGCAAAGGAGGTAGATTGCGACCTTTTATTGAAGAATGTGCTATCAGACGTGAAGTTTCTGCTTTCCAATGTTAGAATTGCCGAGACGATAAATATTGAATTACAATCTATACATCATTTTAGTGGGAAAAAAGGCTATTTTCTCAGTGACTGGACAAAAAGCTTAGAAAAGAACCCGAAAATCGAAACTGGTACGTTGCATAGTCGCGTCCCAGACAGAGCTCATGAAGTGTATAATTTAGGATTGAAAATCCTAGAATTGAACGGAATTTCGAAGAGAGGACATCGAAGCAATAACAGCATAAATAACGTGAAACTTTACAATGGAGAGATTACGAACATGATGAGCGAATTAAAACTATCAGAGAAATTGAAGAATATTCTGCAAAATATGCTTGAAAAAGATGTGGAGAAGAGAGCCAAGCTTGACAGTTTAATTCAAGGAGTGGAAGGTAGTGTCGAATATGAACAAGAAACCAAAAGAGATGAGAGAGAAGCTGCTATATCAGTAGAAGAGAAAAAAGAAACTAAAATAGCTGACCCTTTGAAATCATTACCGTTCAAGCTATTTGAGAGGCTTGAGAGGAAACTAGAGGTAAGATTACTAAAAAAAATTTGGAGCTGATGTCCAAGATACTGGCCAAAATGAATATGAGCTCGGTCTTGGAATCAACCTTTATGAGGCTGATAAAATACTTAGGAATTGATGAGTATTCATTTGATGAATCTTTTGTTAAACTGGATTTTGAATTTATAAGAGTTGCTAGTGTATAATTGACAAAAATAAACGATTTTTCAGGCTAAACATTCGTTTAGAACTAACTTGCGAACTCCTTAAATTTTTTTTGCAAAATTTAACCCCTGCATTAAACAGATAAATCGATATTTCAAAAATTCTGCATCGAAGTAGTAGTATAATCATCGTTAAACCAATGTGTAGAAATCTTTTGAAGAACCCAGATCACGTCAAAGAAATCTGCAAAGCTGCATTCGACGAGATTGATACTGATAAATTAGGACGAGCCGAGCAAAGTTACCTTCCAAGGCTGCTGATGAATGTTGCTACTCAGGCTCAAATCGATCCTCCAACAGAAACAGAGGTTCTTATGATGATGGAGAAAATTGACCCCAATATGGACGGACAAATCACCTTTGACACATTTTCTGGTCTTATTTTCGAAATTCTCAATTCTATCGCCTCTAAAGAACTATAATAACTAAGCATTAACATTAATAATGCACGTATAACTCTTTGGCTGAAGTTAATCATTTGTACTGACTTAATTCTTCAATGATTTGTTCAGTCTTTTTTATTTTACTTGCAGCAGCAGCTTTGTATATAGTGATACATCCGATGTCATTATCAAAATGATAACAATTCGGTTATTTTCACATGCGGTTTCAAAGAATAATTGTATGAATCAAGCAGTTGATTCTATTGATTCTAATATCTATGCTAATTGCAAAGTACCCAGCCCAAACCCCAGCAATTACAATCTGAAAGTCTGTCCAATCGACTGCTATCATACAATACCAATCGCTAACAAGACTCTTTACCAAAGAGATATCTGTCTTCATTCTCTCCTTTCACAGAAATCTAGTTGAGTATTTAGTAGTAGCTCGTTAACATCCATTATCTATCAAGATTCTTAAACTCCTCGATAACAAATCCAAAGTAACAAATTTGGACTAACAAGATTTCAACGCAATAAACTTAATTTTAATATCTCAGTAGCTTCGCTCGCTCATTAGCATAAATCGCTCATGAGAAAGTTCTTTGAGAGAAGTTTGAAGAAAGTCAAAGAGGAACAGGAGCAAAAACGCGATCGAGAGCTCTACGAGAAGCAAGTCCAAAACAAGCAACGACTCTTTCGCTTAGAATTCGAAGCCAGACAGGGAATCATCCTCGAAGATGATGAAAAAATCGAGAAAGAAGAGCTTACCGTACTAGCCTTCCCTAATGCCTCACTTACCCCTCATTATGATTCAATAGCTGAAATCGCTTCTTGACAGCATCATAGACGAAAACAAAGCAAAATTGAAAAAAAAGAATGACATCCTCCAGACCTACGAGGAGTTCGAGCTCTACGCCATCGATGAAAAGGTGTTTGAAGAAGCAGAGAGCAAATTGCATCAACCTGATATGAATTTGATCGAGCTCTCAGTGAACAAAGGACCTTCAGTATTAAATGACTATCGCATGGCAAAATCGAACGCAGCTTCCGTTGATCTCACTCTAAACATCGAGCATCTTGTCGACCGGCTGCATTTTTTAGAAAACTCCTATCTTGCGCTCAATAACCAAATCATTAAGGAAGACAAAACTCAAGAGACTCTCGAAAAAATGGCTGATGAGCTCGCCAACGAGAAGGTTTCTTAAGTTTTTCATAGTTTTTCTCTTATAGTCCTCGTATGCCGTAGATTACTTTGCAAACTCATATAGATATCAGCGAAAAATCAATGAAACTTCTGGATACGAGGTTCTCTGACATGGGGAGGATCATGCACGCTGCGAAAAACAAATTGCTGTTGACGAATAGCAATTTGGCGATGTATAAAGAGCACGTTAAGGCCATGAAAAACGAAGGGAAAGAATACACAGAGCATAAGATGAAAGAGTACGGTGGGTTGCATAAGAAAAGTCTGTCCATGGAAAGCGAAGTGGTGAATATGCTCGTCCAGCTCGATGTAATGACGGATGACTGTTGTATTTGGTTATCTGATTCGTTGAATAGCGTCTGAAAGAGCAACTGGCGAAAACTGAGAAGCGTCTTGTGGATTTAGATGACGAAGGGAAAGCAATAGCGAGAAAAATTGAGGATATATCGACCAGTTTGAAGTGCATTCAAGTGATGAGCACCTTGCATATGTACGCCTTGACTGTGTTTGCATAACCGCAATAATATTTAATATAAGAACGTACTTTAAAGAGGGAAGTCTGCCTCCGAGTCCTGCCTTTCTCGGCAGAAGGCTTGCAAAAAGCAATTCGATTAGTCCCGCAAGGAAATTGGGTACTATCAGACTCAGTGATCCGTTGAACGGGAATCCAGCTACGCCGAGAAAGGTCTCGCTGTCGTTCGACCCTCAGCGATCGAGTTCGTCGAGGTCTCGAATGAGCATGAAGCAGATGACTTCTCCTGAGAGGATGGAAATGATTGAGAAAATTGAAAGGTTTTTTGAGGAATATGAGGGTAAAGTGTACGAGCTCGGCGAAAAGCTGGCCAATCAGTTTATGAAAATGACCATGCAGGATCAAACGTTTAAAGCCTCGTATGAAGAGCTCTCGTTGATGGTAAACAGCGTTGCTTCCTCCTTAACGAAATGAATCTTTCAGAAACGTTCGAAGGTTGCGCAATTGCAGCACTTGGAAGAAGAGTTAAACCATTATCGCAAAAAACACGGATTTATCGAGCAGGTAATTCACATAGAAGGCGTGTCTAACATCTGCATTGGGTCAGTTGGAGAGGCAGGTTGACCTGGAGCAGAAGAACGAGGACATGATGCAGGAATATAAAGGAGATTTCCAAAAAACGGATTTGTCCAGTACGAATCAGGTCGTTTTTAACACTCAAGAGATCCTTCCTATGCTGTCTCCTCGTGATTTGCATAAGACCTCAGAGAATTTCTTCTTCGTTTCTTATATATTCATCGTTGAGACCATCCGACGGTAAGACCCTTTTTCTCTTAACTTCGTCCTTATGAGATTCATTCAACCTAGTGTCTGTGCAATAATCACAGCGATTGGGAATACGACTGATAAACTCGCTGTTGATTTGCTTGACTACGTCAGTGAGTTGCAGAGTTTCTTAAGCAATGTGAAGAACTTCGCTCCTGTTCCCAAGGAAAAAAAGAAAAAGGCATTCAGACGCGACTTCAGGCTGCCGACCTATGTAACTTTCCTTTCAGATTAGCCGTTTGCATTGAGAATCAAACAGTTAGAATTAGAGAGCCAAAAGTCATTGGACTCGGTGCTCACTAATAGAGATCTCTCCGACGATTCTGATAAAGAAGATCCCGTTCTCGAACGTATTAAAGCCTTTGCGCGAGGGCAGGAGCTGGTTCCGCACAGCAAGGCGGAGATAAAGAATCTCATTGACCAACTGATGACCGGCAGCGAGGAGGAAATCGAAAAACTCGTTGAGAAAATCCGGCAAGATAACTGCATATTATGCATGTTTGACGACGAGCTGGTCAAGGCGTTCTTGAATCGACTCGCGCTCGAGCTGAACGCTGAACCCTTCGTCAGTGTCGCGCTTGAGAACGTCACTATTCTGAAGGAAGAAGCGATGATAAATCTAAGAAGCCGCTTTGAAGGGCTCGTCTCGAAGTTTAGTAAACTTCTTGAGATTGTTTCAGCTGAAAGGAATAGTAAATACTTCCTTTTGAAAAACAGTAATTTTTCTACTTATTACTAGCCTTAAAGGAATTTGTGGCGAAAAACCCTGCGCTGCTTCTCCGCAAGGTAGCAGGAACGACCGAAACCGCTGAGATCAGCGACAAAATCGCGTTTATTCAAAAGGTGAACAAGGACCGGGTTCACAAACTGCAAAAAGTACATAACTACGATCGTTTTGAAATGGGAGAGAGATTGCGTCGAGCGAACGCAAAATCACCAAATAACTTGGACGATCAGGCAAAAAAGATGTTTGGGCTTACTTTCGGCGAGGTGACATCGAAGATTGACATGCTCTTGGGCGACAATCGCAGGAAATTGCACGAAAAATACTCAGAAATATCAAAAAAGAACAAACATACAAACAGAATCGAGGAAGAAGTGGAAATACCTGAATGGCTTCCTCAGACTGCTAGGGCTATTCTGGAATCACATCACTCACCGCACGGAGCTGCTGTAAAGAGCAGGTCTCCTCAGGGTAAGTTTTCAATAAAGGTGTTCGGAGGAAGAACCCACCATCGTACTCGAACGAAAAACATCCTCGTTACAAAAACTGACGAAAGCTTTGAACAAGAAAACGTAACCAAACTCATTGTTGACACAATTCTGAGTCAATATTTACAATAGAGCTATTTGGAGGCTGAAAGAGACCGTTTCAAAACTGAAATGTATAAAACGATGCATGGCGGTGATGATTTCTTGAGTTCGACTCGGCCCGATGCGAAAGCTGAAAGACATATGGGATTTTTACCAAGTGAAGAGCCATACAATCAAAAGAAGAAAGTCAATGAAACAGCGGCTGTTGTTCGCAAAATTCTAAAGCGTAATATCATTATATGTTTGCTTAATAGAGCGATTTATGTGTAGTTGAGAGGACCACAGGGAAGCTGGAAGGAAAACCAGTGGATCTCGGTTTTTTCCATGACTACGTACCAAAACAGCATAAGCAGAGACCGCTCAAGCCGATTTCTGTGCCTTCGCTTGTGTTAAAGCCATCAATTATGAAAACAGAGCGTAAAATTTGTATTTGTTAGCACTTCTGTAACATATTTAGCAATTTCGGGTTCGGTTTCTGAAAGGTTCAGCACGCTCCAGCATCTTCAAACCAAATCACCAAAGAAAATAGAATTCATGGAGACAACTCGCTCTACAAGCCTGAGCTCAAATCAGCCGTCATATCGAGGTACACAGAGAGCGCCCTCGATCTCTGAGAGGCCAAATCCCTATGCAGCGCAGAAAGGCATTTTGAAGTCTCTTTCGAGTCCAAAGAGACAGTCTGAATTGCCTTCGCTGACTCAAACCAAATTCGAGAGCTTGCCTAATGAAAGGAAGCAAACACCATCTAGTAAGAGATGACAAGCGCTGCCCTTTTAGCAAATAAATAGGTTATATATGTGACTTTTAAACTGAGTATTTACATATATCTAGATTAGTATTATTTAATACATAATCTCCTTTACTGCTTCTTCGTAAGAGCAACCCTATCTATTCTTTTAGAGTAGTTTACTAGAGAGAAGAGAGGAGAAGAAAACAACAAAGGGTCCTGTGAAGTAATGTCCTCACGTATTTTTATTTGGATATCAGTATCTGTCTTAAAATAACTTGCCGTTAAGAGGGTAAACCAAATCTATTGAGCATATAAATAAATAAAAGGTTTGCTAATAGTTAATCAAGATGGCATCCAACCTTCGCTCAAGAACACCAACTCGTTCAAACTCATTCGCTCCAGTGCATGTAAACATAACGCTTGACAGCCTCCTCGGGGCTCCTAAAATGAAAATTGATTCGTGTCCACCACTGCTACCGCAAGACCCTGGAGATGAACCTTGCGAGACTTCTATCGCGATGCTTTCGGTTGCTACAAAGGCAAAAGGGACTCACCCTAACGAGAACCAGCCTGCGATGGCAACGCTGAACTTTTCGCCAATAGGCACGAGAACAACGAACTCGAGTCCGATTAAGCGCTCGAATCATCTAAATATCTCATCGAATAACTCCATATTGGAGCAGCTGCTGCTTGATGGAGGAAACCCATGCGACAGCAGCCTTGCAGGTAAAGAAATTAGTTGTTATCCTAGCTAAATGGCGCCAAAAGAGTCTTCGTTTATACTTCAGCAGGCGCAAATGCTAGAAGAAAAACTCAGAGATTCGCAAATAAAACTGCATGAAGCCAAGGCTCTCATGGAAACCCTGAAGAAAAGAAAGAATGATCTACGCAAAAACAAATCTAACGTGACATAATACTCTGAATTGACCGAGTCTTAGAGATTTTTCTATGATAGGATAAGTTGGCGGCTCAAACGCCCGAGAAGCAGAAAACAGTCACTGAGGAAGAATCTCCAGCGCCGACAGTGTATAAGCGAAAGTTTTCGTTACCGCAGAGGAGGTTGGAGTTCGAAGCAGGTGCGCAGTCGAGTAGCGATAAAAGGATGGAAGCAGTGACGGAGAAAAGGCTCAAGCCAAAAGGAAGCGTGGACGGTGGGAATGCAGAAGTGACGGCGAAAAGAAATCTTAATGAGGTGCACAAAGAGATTCCAAAGCAATCGGAGGTATGAGCGATTGATTTATTGGTTGAAAGTCTTATGCTTTTGTAATAGCCGAACTTTCCTCCGAAAATTGTAGATCTTCGGCGGGATGTGAACCGAAGCAGGCAGACAGAAGGGGCGAATAAGCAAAGAACTCATGGTGAGCAACCCTGACCCTAACCATTAAATTGAAACTGTTTCTCATATTTTTATAGGATATCTCAGCATTTCACCTTTTCAGTACGTGAAGCAGCATTACCCGCATCTTCCAGATGTTATGATTAAATTGAAAATTCCAAAGTTAGAATAAGAGATTGAGTTTGACGTTTTGATCTCATTTTTTCTTTTTCAATGCTACTAATATTTTCAAAGTTGTCGAGTTAATTGTTTCAAAGTCTTCATTTTTCATTGCAAATTGTTTGTTATTCGTGCTTGAGATCTTTTATAAAGGTTAAAATCCAAAGATTTTGTTCTGCTGATCTCAGGATTAAGAAAGAATATATCCTGGATGACGGGACTCGAATTAAATATGAATGATATCAACTCAGATTGCATTAAGCGAAAATGCTATTTAGAAGCACCTGAAATTTCTTGATATTAGGGACAAGATCGATGATGATGAATGAGTTGGATATCCAATGAAAATATCCAAAAAACACATTGAAAGTAGGAGGTATGAGTGAAGGATATACGAACTTAACTTGCTTTTTCATGTCATTTACGCATTAATAATAAAAGAATCTACTATTCCATGCTAAGAGCAATTTATTTAGCTGGCAAATAAAACAACTTTTTTCGAAAGGAAACCTATTCCACTTCTATATAAGAGTATTAATATGTGATCAAATGGATGAATAAAATGTACTCTTGAAATTTAATTCCTTATAGAACACGCAACTTTGATTTGTATTTAAAGTCTATGTTCAGAGAAATTTCAAGCGAAAACTCAGATTCTTGCGTATTTCGAGCACGGCGTTATCCAAAAAATAAATTAGACTAAGAGTATAGAACTCTAAATAATTGTTGCAAGTCATAAGTGCATTATTTCTATGTCAGTGGGACTTTTCATTTATTTGGTTAAATTCGTTCCAGAACACCCGCAATTTTCGTTTAGACTTCTAAGGCGTGCTTCTGGGGACATTGTTACCCATATATTTATACTACAAGGAGGTTTCATAAGTGGGGTGTCTCCTTTCTTGTTGGACTCCTCAAATTATTTTAATTGTTTGACTAAATAAAACAAAAATGATGAAACTGCATTTAAACAGCTAAAATGTAAATAAAATAATCATGTATATATCTTATCATCGACATTCATTTTTAGCAGCCTCAACCTGGATGACTTTCTCGCTTTTAACATCAATAAGTCAGGCCTGTGATCCTCATAATACGACAGCGAGTAATTCCTCAGTGGTATTCCACCGAAAGCGGTTACTGAATAAGCAGCAGAAAGAAGAGAACAAGATTATGCTTGTTGCCTCCCAATTCAGACTCAAATTCTTTGATTATCTGAGCGTTCCGCCGATGTTAAATCAAGGTCAAGCCTCTCGCCTGTCGCGACCAAAGTTCAGTTTGCGGAGCATGGGTCAAAATAATATACATATTCTAAAGAACTAAGGGCCATTTTTATACTTCCAAGCACTTCTTCAAAAGAGAAAATTTTGTTCACTGGCGTCTTCATCGAAATGTCGCATATCTCGAGATTTCTGGACTTGAAGCCTCCTTGAAGAGCAATTAGAAGCTTCGGTTTTGGAGCTGCTCTAATATTCATCGAAATTCCATCTTGGAAAATGCTAAATTTCGTGTAAATCCCATCGAAAAATTAGAAATTACATAATTTGCTCTCCAATCGTGATCTCTGAAAAGAAGCGTATTCTTTGCTTCTTTCGGCCTCGATAATGTTAATGACGGTACTATGCTGCGAGGACCAAGCGAGTAGCTTCTGAAAGTTAGGCTCTGAGAATAATATGTAGACTACAACCGCGCTCATGCCAAAGAAATTTCACGTGAATAATGAAGGAAGGTAAATCCTATTCAAAATATACTAAGCTTGATGCTTTACTTTTATTTCCAATTACTTTATTAGATCGGTTTCCTATTATTTCTGATGATTATGAGTATAAGTAAATAGTTTAATATTGCGATCATACCGAAATACTCTTAATTTAAGATTTGCACGTTTTGCTCTGGAATGTATTTAAGACTGCTATTCTGCTTTTTCCTTTGGATCGGACCAGAATTTTATCAGTAAGTCAAAGACGAAGTCAAAAACAGCATCTTGAAATTGAGATATCATAATTGAAAAAGTTTCAAGTTTATATTGCCATTTTGAGTTGGAAAATCCTAAGGAAGAATTATACTCAATGTAAGTCCTTTCGGAATTCATAGGAACGAGATTATTTCGGAAAAAAACGAGAGTGCAATGTAATTAGAAGTTCGACAGCATACCAGTAATAGGATATGATGAGTAGCTTTAATTCTTTGATTCTGAAAGCATCTGTCGGAGGCTCTTCGCAAACATTTCTAAAAGGGAACTGTCTCTACCATAAATCCATTACAAGACTCATAAAAACCGAACGATCCAACTAGTATTAAAGGAGGTTACCATTGTTCAGAGCAATTTACCTAACTCTTCCGGCAACGACAACAAAAAAAAGAAGAATAGACTAACTTTAAGACCAATGTGTTCTCTTAATGAGAATTAGAGAAGTATACTCCTTGAATCAACTAAGTTGTAATGCAAGATCGTGTTAGTCTCGAAATCCTATCAAACAGAGTAGAGAATGCCTGATTTAGTAGTCTATCTATCGCTTCTGACCATTCTTACTATTTTATTTAAAGTAATTATTCCGGGAGCGACTTTGATTCGAGAGTCTTTAATTGGAAAAATGCTCTATTCACTCCAAATAAAGAACATCATCATTTTAATTCCTGATACGGCCTTCCTCTGAAAACTCAGCACTGCCAGATTGATCCTTGAAAGATTGCCCAAACTTGTCGCGATAACTTTCTTTCATTATTGAGAAACGATCGAAATTTCGAAATTAATGTGGTTACAAGCTCAATGCCAGGCTGAATTGAATCTGTTAAGCGGAATCTGGGGTAATCCATGCAACTGGAATGCTTAAAGAAAGTTAATAAAAAATGGTATTTTAATTTGGCATTTTTAATTAGTTTGGTTAGACTCAATTAGACTCACGCGCACTTGGACTCAGGTTTCCTGCGTTTTTGAGAATTAATTAATTGAACTAAAGTCACTCTTTTCACATACACAAAGGGATAGATCGCAAAATCTAGAGTTGTAGCACTTAAAAAATACCAGGCATAGGCCGCAAATAGGAGTTATGCGGTCTCGTGTCTCTCTAGGAGCAAATTGCATTAATTTGTCTTTTAAAATCTTTGTTTCATTATAATATATTTCCAGCTATCCTATTAATTAGTTAATAAAAATTTTAAAGTTGGAAATCAGAAAATTCTCATGAGAACTACAAAAGTCTTTCCTTGCCTCTTACTTTCGATCCTAATCATCTGCTGCAGGAGTAACTAACATCATTAGAGAGAAACTTATCGAATTACTAGGCCAGTACTATATTTACGATGTATGGGGTGAACCTCCTTCAACTGATGGATGGAGTAATCTATGTACACGAAATTGCTATGGACAAACCATCATTGGAGGATATAATTGCTATGGAGCGGGTAAGTCGTCATCAAAAACATACAATATCGATCTGGTGCATACAACAGTGGATATTCAGTGGACTGCTTATTTCACTGACTCATGGGATGGAGAAAGCTATATCATGAGAGTGGATGGCGAAAACCGACATGTCGAACCTTTTAAACTAGATACGCTTTCAACTACTCACTATTGCGGTAATGCTACATGGTCCGACTATTGGGATGTTCGTACTAAAACAGGGATTGCTCACACAGCACCGACTCTCACATTATTATTTACTTCGACGCTTGATCAGAGTCCTGACGACGAATCATTTGGATTTAAGAATGTTTTAATAACCGTTTGGCCTGTTTGTGCTACAGGATGTTCAAAATGCTACGGAAATTTGATTTCAGAGTGCACTGAATGCAGCAGTGGGTATTATCTCAAAGGGAACACCTGTGTTACAGACTGTGGCATAGGATATTGGAACAACCCTTCAGGAAGAGTCTGTTCAGGTAATTATTTTTCATTTATTCATTTTATTTACAATGACATTTTTGTTTTAGCTTGTGATTCAACCTGTTACGATTGCAATGAAAAGTACAGCTATAGCTGTACTTCATGCAATGGAGCCTTCTTGTGGCTACCTCCGGTCGGATATTGCATAAGTGTTTGTCCTGCGGGTTACTACAATTATGGTCCATGGTGGCAATGTCGTCTATGCTGGCAGGGACCTGAGACAAGTGGGTCTATTACTTACTATTCTTGTAAGACGTGCACAGCAGGAGCCAAAACTGATTGCACTTCATGTGACTCCCCTGCCTTCCTTTATCCATATGATGGAGGCGATTGTCGGAATCCTTGCCCAGACGGGTTCTGGGGAAACACAGCCCCTCGACAATGTCTACCTTGCTACAGTAGTGGAGTTAGTCCATACAGCTGCAAAACCTGCTCAGCAGGAACAAGTAGCAGTTGCGTCACCTGCTTTCCAGGGACTTTTCTTCATAGTGGGCAGTGCATCAGTCCTTGTCCTGATGGATTCTGGGGGAATACGGAAACGAATAGATGTGTAGCGTGCAACAGCGCTTGTGCAACATGCACCGGACCAGCGAATACTGAATGTCTCTCCTGTAATTCTGGATACCTTTACTCTGGGCAGTGTCTCGCTACTTGTCCCATTGGATACTATGCTCATTCGTCAAAAACTTGCCAATCTTGCCACGTTAGCAGCACGAGCCCTTTCAGTTGCCGCAGTTGCGATGGTGGATTACCAAGCAATTGCATTTCATGCACTGCAAACACTTATCTCTACCCAAATACTTATGGACAGTGTCTCGATCCATGTCCAGACGGATTTTGGGGAGATACTACAACATGGAAATGTCAACCATGCTACAATCCAGGTGGAAGCCCAGTTCGAAAGGCATGTGCAACATGTTTTGGAGGAGGAGCCACAAGCTGTCTTTCCTGTCCAACCGGAACATACTATTTCAGTGTTGATAAAACGTGTCTCTCAACTTGCCCTCCTGGTTACTATCACAATGGGCTTTCTAATCCAAATAACTTATGTGTGCAATGCTATCAAAATAATCCTCCTTCTTCCCCTGATGGGACCTGTCTCACTTGTAATGGACCTTACTCCAATAACTGCCTATCTTGTGGCAATTTCCAGTATTTGGATTCAACCACAGGCAAATGTGTGAATACATGTCCAATAGGGTATTATGCTAATCCTACCACGAATACTTGTCAGAAATGTTACGAGGCTCCTTATTCATGGACCACAAACCAATCCTGTTACACATGTACTGGAACTACATCTCGAGACTGCACCGCTTGTTTGTCAGGCACATTCCTCTATCAAGAAGATCAAACTTGCTTGTACACATGTCCAGATGGATGGTGGGGTTATCTACCTACAAGAATCTGTAAAATCTGTTATCAATACGATGCAGCATACCCTACAGTATTCACTTGTGCTACTTGCACAGCCGGCACTGCCAATGACTGTCTGACATGTAATTCACCTTACTTCTGGGATTCTACCACTGGTACCTGTGTCCAAACTTGCCCAGATGGTTATTGGGGAGACTCATCATCAAAGACATGTAAATTATGCTTCAACACAGCATCACCTACGGATATCATGAAAAATTGCAAGACATGTTTCGGAGGAAACAACAACCAATGCACGAGCTGTGAGAGTGGAACATACCTCTATTCCAACAGCAACAGCAACACCTGCTTAGGAGGATGTCCAGGTGGATGGTATCCAGATACTCTCACCCTCTCATGCAAGCTGTGCTTCCAAAGTAGTTCTGCTTCAAGTGTTCCAAATACATGTGCAACCTGCACCGGACCAAACAACAATCAATGTGTTACTTGTCTGGGCGGTTTTTTCTGGGATCTACTCACCAGTACTTGTATCAATCCTTGCTCTGATGGCTATTATGCTGATATTCCGTCTCAACAATGCAAGCAATGCTTCCAAGCTGCCTCTTCCACATCTTCTCCCAGATCTTGCCAAACTTGTTCAGGAGCTCTCGAAACTAATTGCCTCAGCTGCAGCTCTGGAGAATATTTACTTCCTGCGACTTCTAGCTGTCTGAGCACGTGTCCAGCAGGAACGTATCCGAGAACAGATATCAATTGGTGTGGAAACTGTTATCAAACTGCTTCCGATGATGTTATTGAGAAATCTTGTGCAACCTGTAATGGTTGGAAGTCTACGAACTGCTTGACTTGCCCCTCATATACCTACTATTATCCACAAAATAGTACTTGTCTCAGTAGCTGTCCCGGAGGCACCTATTATGATACAAACTCAGAGTCCTGCCAACCATGTTATCAAACCGACTCTAATTACTTTGGTTGTTTGGCTTGCACAGGACCAATGTACACTCAGTGTACAAGCTGTGAGGATGGATTATTTTACTTTGCAGAAAATGGAACTTGTGGAAATGCATGTCCTTGTGGAAGTGGATACTTCTACAACTCAACAACCAAACAATGTGGAACCTGTTACCCAGGGTGTGAATATTGCACAAGCTCAAACTCTCAAGAAGATTGCTATTATTCAGACAAATATGACTCCGACTGTCTGCTAGG